>Ga0181580_10003955_pt1 | contig 12061 bp, 11 predicted proteins | sample 071ome_23_FD_132413 | JGI IMG/M metagenome (GOLD analysis project Ga0181580, IMG submission 132413) | Coastal salt marsh microbial communities from the Groves Creek Marsh, Skidaway Island, Georgia - 071403BT metaG (megahit assembly) | ecosystem: Environmental > Aquatic > Marine > Intertidal...
ATTCGTCTTTTGTACTTATTTTTATGCTTACTTCGTAATATAGTAGTAGATGCTTGTGCTGGATAATATGGCCAAATAAAATATGGAATAGTTCTAAAATTAGTAATATGTGCAAATTGACTAAAATACTTTAGTAACTCTACAAAGCCATCGATACCATATGTTTGAAAGACTGTGTGTATTTCTACTTCATAGTGTTCTCTGGATTCGATTATATTCATAAGTTTTTTTATATTACGATCAATTACACTCCACTTTCCTGGATATCTAACGTATTCATATAATTCACCGACTGCATCAACACTAACATGAATTCTAACCATTTTAAACTTATCAAGTCTGTCGAAAAACTTTTTTGGCATGACTGTTAAATTAGTATGAAATGTAAAAACTATATCCTTACTTAAATTATTGTCGTGCAGATAATCACAAAATTCTAAAAAGTCGTTATTTAATAATGGCTCTCCGCCGGTAACTAATAATTCTTTAAGAGTTAATGACATTTGATTAAGTTTGTTCTTTAGATTTTTGTAATTCCATTTGTTATTATCTAAAGGTTCAAAGAACCCAATTAAATCATTGTATTCTTGCTCTAATTGATTAGTAGCCCACGGTCCGCACATTTTGCATTGTAAATTGCACTTATTACTCCAAGAAAGATCAAGACTTTCGACAGTAAGTTTTGTAATTTCGCCTGTTTGTGTATTTGTATCTGCTAAAAATTTATCAACATCGAAACTTCTCATAACACCATTTCGTACACTGCTACCATTTCTATCTTCAATAGCATAACAAGCATTACAAATACTAGGACGCTCACCATTTATCATTTTCAATCGAATGTCTTGATAAAAAGGTTGATTAAAATATTTTTCAATATCATCAATCTGATCTATATAAATCGGATTACCGTTTTCATCTAGTATAGCGCCATGAGAATCTGTATTGCAACAAATTCGCATTCTACCGTCTGTATGTGTACTAAAGTGTGTCCAAGGATAAGGACATATTACATCTTTTTGATTCATAGTTCTAATTCAGGTATATAATCTTTATAATTAATATTTCTAAAATCATCTAATACTTTTATTCTATTTTGAAATATTGCAAAAGCCTTTTCGTTTCTAGGCTTTTTTATTTCTTGTATTACTAAATCAATTTTAGATACCAATCCAGGAAATTCATTTAAAATTAAAGATTTCTTTTTGTATTCTTTTAGTCTTTCAATTGCAAGTTTTTTATTATCATCGCTCAGATTATTAACAGATTGTCCTTCAGGATAATATAATAAATTTAAATTATAGGGCCATTCGTTATAATAAGGATACTCGTTTGCTCTTTCTTCGATATAGTATAATAAATCTGTAAGATTCAAAACATTTAATATATTAACAGTTATATTAGTAGTTAATTTTACACCATCGAAATTCAAATAAGATTTTGCTTTATGAAAATTACTATCTAGTTTGTTCCATTTACTAGGAAATCTACAATATTCTTGGACTTTATTTGTTCCATCTATACTTGCAATCAATTCAAACTTTTTAAAATGTGGCATAAAATCTAAAAAACTTTGATGTATATTAGTTAAGTTAGTTGCAACATGTACATTTATATTTTTACTTAAATTATTATCTATTGCATATTGTAATGCCTTACTAACCCAAGGCATTAAAGGAGGTTCTCCTCCTGCAAAACTTAAAGTTTCGACTCCAGGCAATATTTTACAAAAACTTTCCCATATTTCTTCATTGTCGCTCCAATCAGGAACATCAATACCTGCAAAATCTTCGTTGTTTTCTTTAATTCCAGGAGTAGCGGATACTCTTTCAAATCTACCTGTATTTGTTTCGATGCCTCCGAATTTTTCTGCTAGACCTTTTAACTCTTTTGCTATCTGACTGCTATCATAACTATTACACATAACGCATTTTAAATTACAAAGATTGTTAGGTTTTAATTCTAATCTTTTAGGCGTATGACTTGCATGACCGTGAGCATCTAATGTTTTATATACTTTTTCTAGTATTTCTCTATTGTTTTTATATTCATTTATAGATCTTTGTCGCATACTAGCAAGTCCGTCTCTATAACAAATATCACAAGGAGTTAGTGTTTCTCCATTATACATCTTAGTTCTAATATCTTTTAGACTTTGACTATTCCAAACTTTTTCAAAGTTTGTACCCGATATAGAAATAACAAACTGATCTTCTACTTTACTGTCTAGTTCAGGTTTGAGTGTGTCAGCATAGTAGCAGCAAGGTTTTACATGTCCTGCAGGGTTTGTACTTAGTTCTAAAAATGGATAGAAGCAAAAAGTTTTACTTTTAAGTATTTCGTTTCTTAAATTATCAATTTTATCCATTATAGTCTCCTATTATAGTATTAAATTCAGGAAACGTTTCTTTAAAACTTGTTTTTCTAATTTTATCTAACCCGTTAACATAGTCTAAAAAGCTAGGATAGTATTCTGATAAGTCACTTTGATCCATGAAATCTAATTGATAAGAAATTTTTTCTTTCCATTGTTTTAGTTCATATAAATCTGTGTAGCTTTCCCATTTTTTCCTAATAGCTTCTTTTATACTTTTTGGAAATAACTGTGTACATAGGTATTTAGGCCAATGTACAGTACCAGCATGGAATAATCCGTCGTGATGTCTAACGCCTACCTTTTTAAAATTTTGTGCTAATAGGTTGTTTGCAAATTCAGGCATATAAAAAATATTTAAACCGTGAACCGTGCATAGAATTTTAACTTCGATATTATCAGCAGTATTGTCTAAAGTTTTTAAATTTGTTAAAATTGTATTCCAGTCTGCAGGATATCTTACATAATCGTGATGTTCTCCCCAGGCGTCCATGCTAATCATTAGTTCTACATAACCAAAATGATTCCAAAGTTCTAGCACTTCTTCTGGCAATACTGTGCCATTTGTATGATATCTTAGATTAATGTGCTTGCTGTGTCCTGTTTCTACAAGTTTCCTTAGTAGCCTATGATGTTCTTTTATAAGCAGAGGTTCGCCTCCGGCAAATATCATATGACGTATATTACCAAACATAGGTTCAAAGTCTTGCCATAGTTTTTCTTTTTTATACCATTCAAACTTTGTAGTGTCTATTTCTAGCTTGTGCTTCCAATCCCACTTTGCATCTGATTCTAAAACATCAAATAGTTTTTTGCCAGGATTAAGCCACATGCTACTATCTTGAGGTCTGCACATCACACACTGTAAATTACAAGTATTGCCTAATCTAAAATCTAGTGTTACTAAATCTTCATCTAAGGTACCGTCTTCTTGTGTAGCAGATACTAATTCATCTATTCTATCTTCGCCAAGTTCTCTTGTCCATAGAACATTTTCATTGATACGATGACTGCGTATGCCAGCTGCTTCTTCTTTATAACAATGTTCGCAAGCCATTACTTTTTGACCTGCTAACATTTTCTTGCGAGCATCTTTCCAATGATCACTATTCCAAATTTCGCTGACGGTTTGATCATTTAAGTTGTGTTGATAACTATTTTTTGCAACACAACAAAGTAATGCACTACCGTCAGTCCATGTGGCCATATGTGTCCAAGGTAATACGCAAAATGTTTCTGACTTACTCATCTATATTCCATATCTTTTCAAAAGAAGGTATCATTGTTAAGAAATCTAAGTTTCTTTCTTTACTTATATTAACAATATTTTCCTTTGCTGTAAACCATTTATCTATAGGTTCTTCTTTTAATCTTTCAATAGTTACTCCATAGGGATTAACCACTTGTGTGCTAGAATAATCTTTATTTAAGAGTTCAAATTTATCTATAAGATCTTTTTTTACAGATTCTGGTAATGAACTTAATTGCTGCCAATAAGGCCAGCGCATCCAATCCCATTCTACACTCCACAATGACAACTCTGTGTGCATAAAATTTACAAAATTTTCTAGCTCTAAAACATTTATAAGATTTACTACAGTATGTATTATAAAATATACCTTTTGATTATTTTTCCACCATTCTTCAAATGTTTTTATTATTTGCATACATTCGTCAAATTTAGAAGGCCATCTGTACCAATCATTTGTAGTATAAAGACCATCCATACTTACACACAAATATACATTATTACATTGTTCGATTAGTTCTTTTAATTCATTATCAGGTAGCACTGTTCCGTTTGTACAAATTTGTAGATTTACTTTGCTCAAATCCAATGACTTTAGCAACTTCTTAAATTTAGCACCTTCCATAAAAGGCTCACCACCAATTATCTTTAGATCAGTTACAGCTGAAAGATCCCACTTTTCAAAGTCAAAATCGTTTTTTAAGAAGCCTTTTGTTTCTTCTCTGCCTGCTTTTCTATCTTCAGCTTGCCATTTACTGCTAAAAAATCCACTACAGTGCGCACATGCTAGATTACAAAGGTTACTAAAACTAACTTCTAGCTGTTGTACAGGCACAGTTTTGTTTTCTGTAGGTGTGAATTTAGAAAGACTGTGCTGACGCATACTGCGCAATCCATTGCGCTCATCTTGATAACAACTGTGACAACCTTCGACAGGTTCTCCAGCTAACATTTTATCTCTAATGTCTTTCCAATGCGCTGTATTACGCACACTATCGTTCCAAACGTAACTGTCAGCTTCATCAATATGAGGATATCTACAGCAAGGTATTGTTAATCCGTTAGGTCTGATAGCTGCTGCAAAAAAAGGATATGCACATAGTGTTTTATTCAAACTCTAAATCCTTTGCAAGTTCAGGAATAGCATCCTTAAAACGTTCATTCCTAGTTTTATCTAGCATACGAGTATAATTTAAAAAGTTTTGCAGTAGTTTTTCATGATCTTGATGCTGTTCTTTACGCATAAGATTGATAATACCTTGCACAGTATTTCTAATCCTAGGTTCATTTAGTAAATCGCCTTGGTATGATTCTAGATTACGTGCAGCCTTTTCTCTAATATGCTGCGGAAGTATTGTTACATCTAAATAGAACGGATGATCATTTATTAGATAATCAATACCAATAGGTCTGTCGTACTTTTTACTGACGGATTCTACGTAATATAACATGTTATGACAATCTAACACATTGTAAGTTTGTACAACTGGTGTAACATCAAGATTTACGTTTTTAAGTTGTGCAATCTTTTGGAAATTTTCATCTATTTTTTCCCACTTGCTAGGTGAGCGTATATAATCATTTACTTTTTCGTATCCGTCTAAACTACAATTGATTTTAATGTTAGAAAACTTACTGATAAGATTTAAAAATCTGTCAGTTACGTTTGTGCAGTTGATATTAAAGAATATTTCAATTTTATCTTGATATCCTGCTGCGATTATTTCTTCCATAAATCTATAGTTGTTGTTGATTAGTGTAGGCTCGCCGCCTGTCATATACACTTTGCCTAGATTAGGAATAAGTCCAATAATTTCATTCCACAAAAAGTTACTATCAAAATTTAATTTGTTATCTTTTAAGAAAGTAGGATTGTGTCCCCAATTATTATTCCAAAATTCTTTGTATTCTTCGCTAGTTTCGTAAGAGTTAAAATGTTCTTTTGCGATTTGACTGCTGTTAAACGGATTACACATACGACATTTTAGATTACACAAGTTTCCTAGTCTAAGATCTAAATATACAGGAGGTAATTTTACTTCGTATTCATTTTCTTTTGCACTATTAATAAACTTTCTTAGATCTTCGCCTAGTCTGCTGCGCCATTCTGCTGTCATTCTAGTTCTATAACTATCTAAACCAATACTTTCTTGCTTGTAACAATGTTTGCATGCTTCGACTTCAATGCCTTGAAGCATATCTTTTCGTGCATTTTTAAAAACTTCACTGTTCCATGCTTCTTCCACACTGTTTTGTCCTACAATCATAGGAGTGCCATCTGCATTACGAGCAAACGCAGTGGGTCCTGACGCAATACAGCAATAGCGCATCTTGCCATCAGTGTTGAGCATAGTGCTTATGAATGGCATAGCACAGAATGTTTTAGATCTAATCATTATTTTTCTATATCTATAAGTTTTCTAGAATTTCTTGCTGGATTTTGATAAACAGTTTTAAAAAAATTGCTTTGCTGAGGTAATAATGGATTAGGATCGATAGGGATTTCCAAATTGCTAACAAGTTCGTTACCTAATGCCTGTATTTGAATTAACAAACTATCTTCTTTTTCTTTTTCGTTTTCCCACATAGCATTTAAATATTCAAAATCCCTAACCTGTATATAATCCCAATCTGTACACATAGTAGTGAACAGTCCTTGTCTGGCACCATATATTGCCCAAAGCCCATTATCTATATCAGATCCTATCATTAACCAAATCCATAGACGATGTAAATTTTTCCAATGTCCATTTAAAAAATCATCTTTACTAGGCTTTACACCTTGATCAAGTGCCATTTTAACACCTTCACGGAAACCAGCACGCCATGCTTGTTGCGGAGTAGCATTATTGTGTACAGTACTAAACCAGCTATTTTGTTGTATGTAATTTAAATCCCAGCAAAAATCTACTTGTGCATGTGGATTATCAGGATCTGCATTTTCGTGCGTTCTCATATTAAGAACATATTCTTTTGGCCAACATTTCAGTCCGCCGTTTCCGTACATTAATCCATTGATAATGTTTTTTCCGCACCAACTAATTACACTATTTTCTAAATTTTCTAATTGAGAAAATGGTATTTCTTGATTTATAAAGTTTTCATCAACAATATTATCGCCATCAACAGTAATAAATCTATCAGTTTCGCTTAGTTCTGCACAGGCTTTGTGTGCAGCATCTGAGCCTTTTACACCATGTACTCGCTTTACCCAAGGCACCTTCTGACACAAATCTGCATAATTTTTTTCAGCATTTGGCTCATCATATGAAAGATATATAATATCACAATCTGCTACTCTAAAGTTAGTCATTTATTACTTTCCTATTAAATCCAAAATGCGTTGTTGTGTATATACTTAACTGTTCGTTATTTTCTTCACAATCAAATATGAACGGAATACTTTTTGTATGTTCATTAAAATGTAAAATTCTAATAAATTTGTGAGGATCATTTTTTTGTGTTATACTAAAATTTATATTTTTTGCTAGTTCTAGTTTTTTTATATCATCAAAATTAAACTCTAAAATCCAGCATTTGTGTTTTAAAGAATGAATTATAGTTAGGTCCCATTGGTCAGTGTTGTCTTCGACTTCTCTAAAATTTGACCATAAAAAATCTACTACAACTTTTTTTTCAACTACTATATATCTTTTATCTGCTCTATCATAGACAACTTGGTAATTGTCTAATCTCCGTTCTTTTTTACGAATTTGTCTTGCTAAATCTAACGCTATTTCTACCTTAGTATTGGATTCATTACCATCATCTGGACCTATTTTCCATATATTGCCACTATCTAAATTATAATAAGCATATACAGAATCAATAGTTTTTGTATTTTTAATTAATGTAGCTAAATCCATAGGTTATATTTCCAATTTTTCTTCATATATTTTTATTAGTTTTTCATTACAAAAATCATCTTCTGTGTAGTGTAATATACCATCCTGCAAATGATTACCTATTTTAATATTTAGATTATCGTCAATATATAAATCTATTCTACTTAACCAGCTATCTGATGTATTTTTCCAATTTTGAATTTTTGATTTCATATGAGTAAAGTTAGGAATGCTAAGTTTTTTATTTGTAACTTGCGATTCTATTCCTAATATTTTTACAGCAATAGCTGCTGCTACATCTATACTTAAAAATTTTGGTTGCTTGAGCTTTACATATTCTCCATAAAACCGTTGCCAATTGTTAACTATAATTTCTAATAATGTATAAAACTCTAGTGCTAAATCAGACTTTTTAAAATAATGAAAACCGACATATATATTCGGAAGTTCATTAGCTAAAAATGTTTTACGATAATACATTTCTTCTACAATTTCGTTTCTATATGTTTTTACGTTTTTTACAAAATATAAATCATACTTACTTAAAATATTCCACCAATGAGTAATATCTTGCAAAACTAACATGTCAGTGTCCATGACAATAGTTTCGTCATATGGCGATGCATGATAAATTTTCCATCGATTTTCAATCTTCCATTCTGATGCAGTTGCATCATCTGTCCAAGGTATTTCAATAATTTTATCAAATATTTTTTTATACTTCTCTTCAACACTGCTATTAGTGATCAAACTTACTTTACTAGAAGGATTGTAAGTAATAATACTTAACGCATTAAGATATGCTTGTTTTACATAATCTACTTCATCTGTATTCTGAGCAAGCATAACAAATCCTTTAGTCATTTGTTATCTCCTCATCTATAAGTCTATTTAAACTAAATTTATTCATTGTATGGACTGTGTGACCTTTTGTTTTAGCTAATGTATACTCTCCATGATAATTTTCTTTTTGTATTAAGAATGTTAGATCGTTTTCATCTATTTTTAATATTAGATCTTTGTCAATAGTATGATATAACTTTCCTGGCAAAGGTGCGGCAAAGTTACCGTCACGGAATCCGTTCATAGTATGTATTCCTATACTAAAAGCAAAGTCATTTCTGAATGTATTATGTAATTGATATAAAGATTTATAGTGCCACCAGTTTTCTTCTATATGATTTAGTAAATTAAAAAATGTTTTGTTAAGTTCAGTTTTTCTAAAAAAGAACACAGTTGCCCAATAGAATTTTACACTTGTTTCACTAATGTATTTAAATTCATATTGATCTCTCCAATTAGCAAGATCTACAGACTCGCTGTATATTTGAAAATCATTAGGACTACTAAAACAATTTTTTAATTTATCATTACATATAACAACATCTGTGTCCATAACAATAGTTTCATCGTATGGAGTATATTTAAATGAAAATGTTCTTGATAAATTAAACCAGCTTAATCTATATTCTGACATTGTACCATCAAAAAAAGTTTTTTGATTAGTTATTTTGTGTGTCGAAACTTCTATAATTTCATCAAAAATATCAAAAGTTTTTGCATATTCTATAGAATTAGTTACAATTGAAACAGGTAAATTTAGATACTTTTCGGCACGTACAGCTAAAAAAGCTGCCTGTTTTACATAATCAACACTTTCATTATTATTTGCAAATACTAATATACCTTTAGTCATAATCTACTAGTGCTTCTACTTTCCGTTTTGTTTTTAATTTATTGTATTCTGCAAGATATTCGTTGCTTGAAGAAAAATAGACGTCAAATAAATCTTGTAAAAATGATTCAGTATTATCTATACTTATAGGAATACCGTTGTCGTCAATAAGAACAACTGATTCGTTATCTTTTTCTACAAGTAAATTAACAAACGTGATTAGTTCTCTATTAACTGTAAATTGACAGCCTTTATAATAATAAAATGAGTCTTCAATAAATCTTTCTTTTAGGATTCTTTTTTGATTTGACAACGTAGTCATATAATTAGAAAACTCTAATGCTTTTTCAAGGCGCTCGTCCATACATTTTCTCCATATAATTGTAGTACAAGTATATAACAAAAAATGCTTTTTGTCAAATTTTATTTGATTTACAAAGTGGTTGTATTTAAACCTGTAACATTAAAATTAACTGTTGGATATACAATACCGTTAATAGTCATTGTACCTTCGGGTCTATACAATTCAACTGTGCTTGAAATTGTTCCGTTAACATTTTCGTCGACACCAAACCCTCCAGGACTATCAAGATCTGCAAATTCAACTCTAAAACTTAATTGATTATTACTAACACGTCTTGCATAAATTCTAAATCTGTTGTTAGCATAACTTGCACCATATCTTTCAACTAATACCTGATTTGAGGTTGTTAAATTATAAGGAGTAATTGTTGTACTAACTGTGTTAGCTGTGCCTGTAATACTTACGCCTGTGCGACTAAATGTAATTACACCAACGCCACTTAGCATACTTCTCCAGTCACCTGTTTTTGTTCCGCTACCGCCTGTCAAGCTAGGAGTAAAAATAATTTCTCCGGCAGCATTCCAATAACCTGTTTGTTGTCCTTGTGTCGGAAATGTCATATTAAATGTGTGTGCAATTGTACCGTTCCATGCACTTGTTCTAGTACTATTAATCGGAGTACCAGTACCGTCTACTAAAAATTCTTCCGAAACTTGGCCTGGATCGGCAATTAAAAATCTATCATTTTCTACATCTGTCATAATGTTTTCTAGATTAGTAATATAGGGATCTGAATATATATCGCCTTTCACAACTACTGCATCGTTACCGATAGTAAATGCCGATCCTACTTGGTGAATCCTTGCACTTACAATATCTTTATACAAGTCAAAATGTTCTTCAGCAGTAACTTCGTCAGCTTCTAACTCATAAAGAATATGAGTACCGCTTGCATCGGTAATAAGATTCATTATTATAGTTAAATCTTCATCTAAAAATAACTGTATGTTATTTGCATCTACAACTTTTGCATAGTAATGAGAAAATTCATTCAATCCCTCAACAATTGGATCATTTCCGTTTGCTTCATATCTTAAATACGCTTGGTTAGGAATAGTATGTCCCGGTAAATTAATTGTATCAGTAGAATAATTTACATCTGCAACAGCATCAAAAGGATGTGAATTTTCAATTAAACCTCCTTGTTGTGCAGATCTTACAGTTTGTCCATATCCTGTAGTAGAGGTAAGACTAGTAGCAGAACCATACACTGCTTGTATACGAGCTTGTAAATTATTAAATCTGGTTGCAGCAATAGATGGCAAAAAAACTCTCCAACAATTCTATACTATAATATGTAGCATATTTTTTCTCATTTGTCAACGGAATTGATTTTATATAGATGAAATTGTTGTGTATACAGGACCTGGCACATCAACATACAATCCTGATGCTCTTAATGTTTGTATCGTGTTTGTTAAAACTCCGTTAACATTTTCATCATAATTAGGATCGCCTGTGTCAAAATCCGAATATTCTACTCTAAAATTAATTGTTGCAGAACCAGGTGTACTTGCTGCATAAATTCTATATCTATTTTCAGAATATACAGAAGAGCCTCCCTTTTCAAACACAGGACTGAATGCACTTGGTAAATCGTAATATCCAACTAACGACCCTGCTCCAGATCCACTAGGTTGTGTTTGTGTATAATCAAGGCTAATAATACCAGAATTATTAAGCAAAGACCCCCAATCAGATGTTTTCGGACCTGACCCTGAGCTAATATTACTTGTTATTCTAATTTCTCCGCCACTATTAAAAAAGTGTCTAATATGATCTGCTGGTGTAACTGTAGTTCCGTCGCTTAATGTATAGCCGCCAAAAACTGCATTAAAATCGTGCTGTATTGTACCATTCCAAGATGTAGATCTAGTTACACTTAGTCCTGACTCGACCGAAGATTGGACTTCACTAAGCAAAAACTTTTCCGATTCTATATCTATCATTAGTTCTTCAAATGCTCTAAAAGATGTTATATCATACGGAGCAGTATCGTCGTCTCTAATTATGTCTACATTTGCAACAAGAGTTGAAATACTATTAGGAATTGTACCAACTTGATGAACTCTTGCATTAATCATATCAGTGTATAGATTATTCATATCAACTGCTTTTACTTTTTCAGATGTTATAACACTAGTACTTTGTAAAAGTTGTCCATAACCTTCATCATTTGCACCTGTTCCTAGTATACCTTGAACTCGTGCTTGTAAATTATTATATCTTGCTGCTGTAACTAAATCTTCGACGGCCATAACTATTCCTTAAACTTTTAAAACACATTCAACTAGTTTTTCACCCTCGTCACTATTAGATTCTAGTGCAACTCCTACTAATGCAGCAGTTTGTATTGTTCTGCATACTCCGTCATTCCATGCATATACTGCTTCGCCCTTTTTAACTGGTCCAGTAACTCTTACTGGAACACGCCCTTTAAGACCAATAGCTTGGCCTTCTGCTTCCGAATTCATTAAGTATGCAGGTTCAGCTGATACAACACCGATACAATGTGAACTTGCTTTTGCTGGACCAACTTCATGATCTTCATCTG
>Ga0181580_10003957_pt1 | contig 12057 bp, 17 predicted proteins | sample 071ome_23_FD_132413 | JGI IMG/M metagenome (GOLD analysis project Ga0181580, IMG submission 132413) | Coastal salt marsh microbial communities from the Groves Creek Marsh, Skidaway Island, Georgia - 071403BT metaG (megahit assembly) | ecosystem: Environmental > Aquatic > Marine > Intertidal...
GTAAAGATATATCAAGCGCATCCTTGGCTTAAATTGAAATATTTGTTATTTGAAATGATGATATGGATTTGCGATACTGGAAAAAAAAGGGGGTACTTTATGCAAACAATTAAAGTGATGTCAATAATTGGAATAGTAGTTTTTTCAATGGCTTTCTTGGGTATAGCTGCATGGTTACCTGAAGACAGCTCATCATATTCAATGGTTGACATTGAAAATGCAGAGGCCGGATTAGGTCTTGGGCTTTTGGCAACCATGTATGGAATAGCTTTTGCAATTACTTGTCTAGTTCAGAGCAAAAAGACAAAAACAGATTAACTTAATTCTATAATTGCTAAGAAGATACTAATCTCAAACCCATAAGGCATAGGTTTAAGATTATACTTATACATTAAAGAGCAAAAGGGAGGCTTTGTTGGAAGATCTATTTATTATTTTATTTTTATTATTCATAATTTTTTCACCATTAATCATTGGCAGTATTTTTCTTGGTTGGCAAAAAAAAATTAAAGTAAAACACAACAATACAGGCATTCAGAAACATTGTTTTGTTGGATATTCATGGACTTATTTCTTTTTTGGATTTTTTGTACCAATATTTAGAGGTGAAATTTTAATTGGGCTTTTCCATTTTGCCTTATCCTTCGTAACTTTTGGGATCTTTCAATTGATTATGCCTTTTCTATACAACAAACAATATTCAATTAGGCTTTTAAATGACTCATGGTCACTCAATGATTCAGAAAAAATGAACATTTTAGCGAGAATAAAAATCGGTATTGTAGATGTTTGAAGCTGTGCAATTAAAAAAAATATGCATATATGCAGGTAGAGTTTTATTGGGTTTCTATTTTCTTATACCAGGTATAGGTAAATTTACTTCTTGGGACAAAAGTGTAGCCTTAATGCAAGCACATGATATGGTTATGATCCCCCTTTTGTTGGCTGTTGCTGGCATTGTTCAGATTATAGGTAGCATAAGTTTGTTATTAAACAGACATGTAGTTCTATGCGCAATAGGATTTGCGGTAATGACAATTATTATAAATTTAAACCTACATGATTTTTGGAATGCTTACGAGGGAGTCAATCCACAAAGAGAATTTCAAAATTTCTTTAAAAATTTAGGTATATTTGCTGGTCTGTTGCTTTTAGCAGCAGTAAGCATTGAAGAAACTGAGAAAGCTTAGATTTAATGCAAAATCAATGGTTTTAGTTTATAGTTTTTGTATGTGTGATTGTTGTAAATGTTGCGAGTGCACTTGTTGCGCAAAGTAAATATTATTATTTATTAGTATTTGATTAATGGTTTTTATAAAACCAGCAAATTTACTAGTACTATTTTTTGGTGATTTAGTTGTATTTTAGTTTTTAATCAATAAACTTATCGCCAACAAATTTTTACACAGCAAAAAAAGGTTATATGCATATTAAAACTCAACTTAAAACTGATAAAGCAGCAGTCTCATTATCTCTTTTGTGTGTTGCCCATTGTTTTTTTGCGCCTTCTTTTATAATTCTTTCTTCTGCCTTTGCATCATTTACTATAGATAATGAATTTGTGCACAAATTTATCCTGTTTGTTGCTGTACCAATAAGCACTTATGCTTTATATAAAGGCTACGAAAATCATAAAGTCTTTTCATATATTCCTATGGGAGCTTTTGGACTTTTTACTTTAATAATAGCGGTCCTTTTAGGCGAGAGCACATTGGGCGAGTTTGGGGAGAAATTCTTAACTTTGATCGGTTCAGTATTTGTGGCTTACGCACATTTAAAAAATCACCAAGCATGTAAAAATCTAAACTGTGATACCTGCCATGATTAATATTAAACAACTAATTATTATTTAAAAAAGCATTCCAAATACGATTTGGAAACCAAATTAATTCCATATCCTTTATGACTTCTTTATCCTCAAGTCCTAGCACATCTCTTCTGTACTTATAAACAAAAGCTGAAACCCGCATATTTGCTGCACAATGAATCCAAATTTTTTTATCTTTATTTTCATTAAGACTTTTTACAAAAAGCAAAAAATCATCTTTCGTAGGATTATTAAAATCAACAGGAATATGAATATATTTAACTTTATTAGCAATTAATATTTCCGCTTCATTGAGTACTGCACCCTCAAATACAGAATTAGGAGCTAAATTAATCACAGCATCATATGCATTTTTTGAAATTAGTTTGAGTTGATAGCTATTTGGCTGCCCAGAGGTTGTAAAAAGACCAGAGATATCATGATAATTATAAATCTTGCTTAAATCATTTGACTGGAAAGATGAAGGCAGTAAGCGCTTCAATTGATTAAAAACAAAGCCTGATATATTTTTAATTACATTCTTCATCATTTTAAACTTCATCATTTTAAAAATTATAATAAATAATTATTTTTTATAACCCTGGTAATTGAAATAGGTCCTCAACATCACAGCCAAGAGTTTTTGCAATTTTTAAAGCAAGCACAGTTGACGGAATATATACACCATTTTCAATTGCATTAATGCTCTTTCTTGAAACCTCAGCACTTTCAGATAGCTCCTGTTGGGTTAAGCCAGCTGACTTACGAAGCTCTTTAAGATTATTAATAAGCTTTTTATGACTCCTTCCCATTTATTTTCTTTCAAAATCTTCTACAGCTTGATTAATTTCCTCACTGGTATTGGGATACAAATATCCAGCAATTATTTGTCCAATACCTATTGTGGCAACTAAAGCCCCAACACCCTTTAAGATATTTCCTAAAAAGAAAACACCGAAAAGAAAAAGGCCAATGCCAACAAAAAGGGTAACAACTCCTGATCTTCTATAATCAATTGGCTCCTTTTTTCGCTCATCAAGCATATTAATAAGATCTTCAATTTTAGATGGATCTTCTAGGTTTTTAGATATTTCGAGTATGGTTTTATTCCTATCTTTGCCCTCTAAATACAACCAAGTGAATACTGACACTAAACTTACAATAGGTATAAGCACTCCAATAAGTGGAACTAATTCGCTCATAATGCACTCCTTTATTAATAATGTAACGCAAACTTATCATTATATAAATGAGAAGTAAAGGTTACATTAAAATTCTAGAGCCTATTAGTTTTGAAGGACACACCCTTATATTCATCAAGGGTATAAAAGAAAGTAATCTCATCCCCAGTTTTTACATCTTCAGTCATTATTAGAATCCTGTAATCAACACCATCTTTGATTCTATTATCTCCTTTTGCGTTTGGATTATCAGAATGATTTATGAAACCACCTAGGGGTGTCCTTATCCATGAATGCCAAACCATAACGTGAGTAATGCCAAGCTCAGTTCCTTTTTTGATATCTTCAACTGCAAATATACCCATTCCATGTATTCTTGAGGTGCCAATTTTTACCTGTTTAGGCAAAGGAAGATAGGTGCTAGGCTTTGTCATAAGCTGCTTTATAGATAGTATTTGAAAAAAGAATATATGTGATTAAAATTAAAATAACAAGCAAAATAATATATATTTCACGTTCATGGTATTCTTAGCAAGTATATGCAACATAAAAATTTTTTCTTTTTAATAGCACTATTCTTTTTGTCTGCTTGTGGCGGTGGAGGTGGATCGGGTTCTTCAGAATCAAAACAACCTCCGGTGCCGGAAATACAGCCAACTTTAGACTCATTTGTTTTTCTTCAATCAAATAATTCAAGTTTAGACGAAGACATAACGCTAACACTTTCTAATGCAGGTTCTTCATACTCAGCAACGGTAAGCTCATCATTAGTATTAACTGATCTGGTAGCTTCATTTAATTTCACCGGAAGCTCTGTTACAGCGAATGGAATTACTCAGCAAAGCGGAATCACACAAAACAATTTTACGGATCCAGTTATTTATACAGTTAGCAATATTCAGGGAACAACCCGAGATTATCAAATTGAACTTATAAAAGCTATTGCACCAACCATAAATGAATTTAGATTTACATCAGAGAAAAATTCAGAGCTTGACCAAAATGTAAATTTTGAACTTAATGGAAATACATTTAATGGCAGAGTAGCTCAAAATATAAATATTTCAGAATTAATTGCTGATTTTTCTTATACAGGCTCCTCAATTAGTATTGATGGAAATCCTCAAGAAAGTGGAGTAACGCCAAATAACTTTGATAATGTAGTTATTTATAAAGTTGCTAATGATTTAGGAGATGAGGCAATTTATGAAGTAGATGTAGCAAAATTTACAGGGCTGCCAGTGATATATCTTAATACCGATGGATCTGTTCAAATTGATTCAAAAGAGGATTATGTGGAGGGTGATGTCAGTCTTGATGGCAGAAGGGACTTTGCAAGTTTAACTGATCTTTCAATGAAAATTAGAGGTCGAGGCAACTCAACTTGGTTTGTACATCCAAAAAAACCGTTTCAAATGAAGTTATCTGACAAATCTGCCTTCTTGGGTATGCCAGAAGACAAGAAATGGCTATTTCTTGCCGAATACTCTGATAAAACTATGCTAAGAAATACAATAGCATTTGAATTAGGCTATATGAGTAACCTTGATTGGACTCCTGCAGGTGAGTTTGCAGAGGTTTTTCTGAACGGAGAATATAATGGCACTTACAACATTACCCAAAAAGTAGAAGAATCAGATAACAGGGTTGTATTAGGAGACACAGGATATCTATTAGAGCTTGACCAATTAGATAGAATTGATCCCGATGATGTTTATTTTGAAAGCACTATTACTAATAGATTCATTATAAATATAAAAGAGCCTAGCTTAGAATATGATTCTGATGAATACACCTATATAAAGAACTTAGTTGCTGAATTTGAATCGGCTTTATTTGATATAAATTTCAAAGACGAAAATACTGGATACAAAAAATATATTGATCTTGAAAGCTTTATAGATTGGTATCTAATTAGTGAAATAACAAAAAATGTAGATTCTCGTTGGTACTCGAGTATTTACTTAAATGTTATACCTGGTGAAAAAATTAAAATGGGCCCGTTATGGGATTTTGATCTTGCATTTGGTAATACAGATTATGCAGATACTCAATTCTATGAGGGTTGGTGGGTGAGGTTTAATCCATGGTATGAGCGTCTTTTTCAAGACCCATATTTTACACAAATGGTTAAAAATAGATTTATTTTCTTCAAGAATAATGAAGATCTAATCATTGAAAAAATAGATGCTTATGCTGAAAAATTAAAATGGGCACAGGCTGAAAATAATGACAAATGGGAAACCTTAGGAAGATATGTGTGGCCCAATCCTGTTGTGTATGACACCTACCAAGAAGAAGTTGAACATCTTAAAAACTGGTACCAAGAAAGAATGGATTGGCTTGACGAGGCTTTTAATGAGTTATAGTTTATATTTAGGGGAGCAAGAAAATCATGAAGAAAACTTTTAAATTATTTTTAATGTTTTTGCTATTAAGCCATCCTGCTTTTATACATACTCATGATCTAAAAAATGCAGTTAAAAGTAGTGATAGAACGGAGAGCTTTAAATTAAGAGATGAATTTAGACATCCATATGAGACGCTAACTTTTTTTAAAATTAAACCAGATATGACAGTCATTGAATTGTCGCCTGGAGACGGTTGGTACACTGAAATATTTGCAAATTACCTACATGAACCCGGCAATTTAATAGCAGCTCATTTTGATGCCAATTCTTCAAGATCTTATTTTAAAAATAGTAGAGCTAAATTTGAAAAAAAGATCGCAAGTTCGATAATTTATGAAAATGTGAAGATTGTAGATTTGAGTTCTGATTTAGCTCCCGCCGAAAGTGTAGATGCAGTAGTTACTTTTAGAAACCTCCATAATTGGCTAGGCCAGCAAATGGATAATATATTTGCAGCAAGTTATAAAGCGCTAAAACCTGGGGGGTTGTTTGGTGTTGTAGAGCATAGGGCACCTAATGGCACAACTTTTGAAGAGATGAAAAAAAGTGGTTATGTAACTGAATCATATGCAATTATGATGGCAGAAAAGCATGGCTTTGTTTTAATTAATCAATCCGAAATCAATGCAAATCCAAAAGACACCAAAGACCATCCAAGGGGCGTTTGGACTCTGCCCCCAACTCTAGGGCTTAAAGAAGTTGATAAAGAAAAATATATACTAATAGGCGAAAGTGACAGAATGACTTTGCTCTTTCAAAAGCCCCTTAAAGCAAAGACATAGGAATTTATAATTTATTTTGAAACATAAAAAAATTTATAGATATAACTTCATTCTATTAATATTGCTAATCTCATCTTGTGCCAGTAATAGTATTAACACTAACTCAAGCTATGTAGAAAAAAAAGTAAAATTTAATGATGAAAACTTTTGGGTATTTGATAATAAAACTAAATCAGTTATTTTTGTCGCTGAGCCCCGTGTTAACGGTATTTATAAAAAAACCCTAACCGCTGTTAGTATAGGAAACTATGACAATACTCTAAGTATAAGTAGCTATGAGCAAGCATTATTTGAATATTTTTTTACCGAGAAAAGATATGATTGCTATATTAGAAAATCCAATTATATTAATAAATCAAAAAGTGGCATGAGAGGGTACCAATTTTTTTATACCTGCCCATAAGCATAAATATTACATATGATAAATAGTTTAGATCATATAATAATTGCTGTAGAAGATTTAGATCTTGCAACACTAGATTACCAAACTATTTTTGGTAATGAGCCTGTCTGGCAAGGAGAGCATAAATCTTATGGCACTGCGAATACTTTATTTAACCTTGAGAATACATATTTGGAGTTACTTGCCGCAAAAGGCAAGGGATTTGGTGCAGATCTTGTTAATCATATGCTAAGAGAAGACGGTGAGGGGCTGGCCGGTATGGTCTTATCAACCGATAATGCAAATCAGGCTTCGAAATCCTTATTTAATTCTAAATATAATGTAGGTGAACCTGCTGATGGCGAAGGAAAAAATTATAAAGATTCAAAAATAAGAAGATGGAAAAATCTTTTTTTGCCGCCTGAACTTACCAGAGGAATTTTTGCTTTCTTAATTGAGCACATTGATGGTTCTCTATCAAAACCTGTTTTTCAATCAGGTTCAGTTCACAAGTTAGATCATCTTGTTATAAATACAAATGATGCAGATGGTTTTATAAATATATACCAGGATCTTTATGGTATAAGGCTAGCTTTAGATAAGACTATAGATGCATGGCAAAAGAGAATGTTGTTTTTTAGATTAAATAAAACAACCATTGAAGTTGTTGAAGAAAAGAACGATAAACCACCCGCTGATAGTTTATCGGGATTAGCATGGTCTGTTAAAGATATAAATAAAACACATGAGCGCTTAACAAAAGCTGGCATTAAGGTTTCTGATGTTAGGCCCGGAATAAAAGAGAATACAAAAGTAGCAACAGTAAAATCTCATACACACAATGTTCCAACTCTTTTAATTGAGCATATAAATTAAAGAGTATGAAACTAGTTTTATTAAGACTTCATTGGTTTGGATTTTTTATCACAGCTTTTATGCTTTCTCTTAGTTTTTTAGATCCAAGTCAAGATGAGCTTTTACTTCATTTTATTGCTTCCAGCCTTCCTTTGCTCATTACTTGGGCAATAAGAATATTTAAAATTGGGCCGGTACCAATTTTTCCTTTTTTAAAGTGAGGATATTAAATTTTTTTTTAATTTGGATGTTTGGCTTTATTGCTTTATTGTCTTTTGACTTTTTTTTTGAATTCGTAATATTTGAATGTCTTGATTGGAATGGGACATCAAAAAATGATTGGTTTTTTATATTGTGGTGGATTTTTGTTTTTATATGGTTTTTATTTGGTTTAAGAAGTTTATATCAAATAATAAAAAAAAACGGCCCATAAGAGCCGTTTCGAATTAATTAATATTAACTATTTTACCGCATATACCTCAACATCAACGTTACCAGTTAGGAGGTTCAGAGTTCCCTGCATATAATTAACACCATCTGAAACACTATCAAGAGATTTCATATGTATGACCCCACCATCTCGAGTCCAAACACCTTTTAAAATACCTCTTTGCATTACGCCATCAGGACTAATTCCTCTCCCATGGCCCTCCCATGTACCAGAACTATTAATTGCCGGATTAGATGTAAATGTATATGAAAGATAAACTTTTCCATATTGACCAACATCTGCAGATTTACTAGATACATTTACTGTTGCTTGATTTTCGCCAACTGTAACAGAATCAATAGTGAAATTAGCCTTAAAATGATCGCCAGTCACTTCAAACGCATAAGCAGATGCAGTCGTTAGCATAAGCAGAGTTGTATAAATATATTTTTTCATTTTGCCCCCAATTTTTTAATGTAATATTACAAATATATAATCTAAATAATAAATGAAAATAGTAACAAAATCAGTAGATTTTAATTATCCAGCAAAAGCTGTTTGGGATATTATTTCTAACATATCTAGATCAGATTGGCTCCCGACCGTTGAAAAGATAACCATTGTTGATGACTGTAGGGTTTTTCAAATGGATGGAATGGGTTCCATTAAAGAAAAAATTTTAGAGTGCAATCATGAAACTATGACTTTAAAGTATTCAGCAATTGAAACCAGGACCCCTATTAAACATCATTTAGCAATCATGCAGCTTATTGTGAAAAGTAACGATGCTTGCGAGCTTATGTGGTCAACTGAAATTGATCCAGAAATCTTTAGTGAAGCTATAAAACAAGGAATGCTTATATCCATAGAAGGCCTTAAAAAAGTTCTTAATATTTATTATTAAAGAATAATTAATTTAATTCTCCCTTGATGATTGACATTGATACACCATTAAGATATTTTCGCTTTGTTAATACGTTAAATTTATCTACTGTCTTAATTTATATGGTCGTTAGTGTAAATACCTCTTTTATCGAAGTGTCTTTTTAAAAGATAAAATATAAATTAAATTAATAATAAGGAAAAAAAATGTCAGAGAAAGTAACCGGTACAGTTAAATGGTTTAACAACACAAAGGGATTTGGATTTATTGAGCATGATGGGGGTGATGATTTATTTGCACATCACACAGAAATTCAAGCAGAAGGGTATAAGTCTTTAAGAGAGGGCCAAAAAGTTGAATTCAGCATAGGTCAAGGTGAAAAAGGCTTAAGAGCTGAACAAATAGTACCTCTTGACTAAAAACTATCTAATAAATAAAGCAACAAAATTTTTTTTGTTGCTTTTTCTTTTAATAACATCTTTAGACATTTTTACTGCTACAGCTCAGACTACAGTTTGTAAAAATAAGATTTTTTTTGTAGCACCTGTTGATGGATATATATCAGATAACAAAGAAGTATTTTTTGAATTTGGTACAAATAATATTTCCATAGATCCAGCAGGTAAAATCCCTCCCAAAAGCAATGATGTATGTTTTATCAGCGGTCATCATCATTTAATTATTAATGATGTTTATGAGCCCTCTGCTGGGGCTTCAATACCATTTAAAGAGAATGTGTATCATTTTGGTGGAGGCCAGACTTCAGCCATCATTTCTTTAGATCCTGGCAAGTATTCGCTACAGCTTGTTCTCGGTGATTATACGCACATGCCTATAAACCAAGAAACTTTAGAGGAAAATTTTATAGTTTCAAAAAAAATATTTATAGAAATATTAAACTGACCTAGCTAGCCATCTTCCTTTTTTTTCATTTTTTTCTTGATTGCCATCTTTGTTCTCATTGCCATCATATCTTTACACCAAACATCATAAACTGTTGAATAGTCAGCGGCTGTGCTCGCAATGAAAGCTGCTCTAGCCCACTCTCTCTCAGTCCATTCTTCACCATGATGCTCGCTATGCTTTTCTACCTCTTTCCATATCTTGTCACTCATCAAAAGCAATCCTCCAATGGCCTCCTTAGTTTCTTTGCATTCTTTTGGTGATAATAAATAATTTGGATGACTTTTTACTTGATCAATTTTTTTTGTTTTTTCTTTATGGTCATCAGCAGATACCGCTGTAATACCTAAAAACATTATTGTAATAAAAAAACATTTCTTCATATTTAACTCCATTAATTTTTTAGACTTTTTAAAACTTAAAAAGTTCAGATTATTACAAGATAGCTGATAACATAGGAGGCATGCAACTAAAGGTTTATCAAGCAGATGCTTTTACTGATTCTTTATTTAGTGGAAATCCAGCTGCGGTTGTAATTTTAGAAAAAGAAATTCCAGAAGAATTAATGCAAAACATTGCTTCGGAAAATAATCTATCTGAAACAGCCTATATTCTTATTAATAAATCACCGATAGAAATTAGATGGTTTTCTCCAACAGCTGAAGTTGATCTATGTGGCCATGCAACCCTTGCAAGTGCAAAAATTTTATTTGAGCATTACCTATCGAATGAAAAACAAATTGTTTTTAATTCAAAAAGTGGAGAATTGATTGTTACAAAAAATGAAAATCTTTTAACACTGAACTTTCCATCAGACACATATATAAGAGTCGATCATATAGATGATATAAATGAAGCAGCGAATACAAATTCAGATGAAGTATATAGAGGAAAAGATGACTATTTGATAATACTAGAATCAGAAGAAGAATTAAAAAAATTAGCTCCTGATTTTAAAAAAATTGCAAATCTAGATGCAAGAGGGTTAATAATTTCTGCCCCAAGTATAAAAACTGACTTTGTATCTAGATGTTTTTTCCCTCAACTTGGAGTTAATGAAGATCCTGTTACTGGGTCAGCTCATACCCTCTTAATGCCATATTGGTCTCAAAGGCTTAATAAGAAAAAGTTAACCGCTTATCAGGCTTCTGAAAGAGGCGGAATCCTTTATTGTGAGCATAAATTAAACAGAACCCTTATTTCAGGCGAATCTGTTATTTTTTTAACTGGCATGATCAAGATTTAGCTTGTTAATAAAATAGGGCCGACTTTGCATCGGCCCTGTGCTATTAATAATGGGGGTATATATTAATAGCGGGGCAAAAATGAACAGCTTCAAATTATTAAAAAGAGGAGTACATAAATAAATATTTAATAACTGTCCACACACAGATAACCCATAATCAGCAACCGCGCGTCCGTAATATATAAGATTAAAGTGTGCCCGCTTTAATCAAGATCACAGCAAAACAGTTTGTAGTGAAATTTGAATATATTAAATATTTTAGCTAGATTTATGTCAATAACATCATAATTCGCAGTATATTCGACGAATTTCGGCAATTAATTATGTAGTTTTATTACAAATTACTAAGAACAAAACATTATCTATGACTTCATATAATATAAATAGTATTCTATGGAACATAAGGGAGAGCATATGATTTCAGAATTTCAAAAACCACTAGAATCTTTATTTCATGCAAAATCAGAACCAAGCGAGGTCTTACAAGGAATAAATTTAAGTAATAAAACAGTAATAATTACCGGAGGTTATTCAGGTATTGGTCTTGAAACAACTAAAGCAATCTTAAAGGCTGGCGCTAAAGTAATTCTACCTTGCAGAAGACTGGATGAGGCTTATAAAAATTTAGACCCAAATGATAACAACCTTATCTTCAAATCAATGGATCTTGGATCTACTGAATCAATAGAGAGCTTTACAGCATTTATTTCAAATGAAAATCTATCTGTAGATATATTAATTAATAATGCTGGAATTATGGCGTGTCCCGAGACAAGAATCGGAGATGGCTGGGAAGCTCAATTTGGTATTAATCATTTAGGACATTTTTTTCTATTAAAAAAATTAATTCCATTTTTTAATGATGGCGCCAGATTTGTGAGCCTTTCATCAACCGCTCATATTTTTTCTCCAATAAGGTGGGATGATATCCACTTTAGAAAAAATAATTATGATAAGTGGGTCGCATATGGTCAATCCAAAACAGCATCCTCTTTAATCGCTATCCATTTTAATGAGTTGATGTCAGACAAAAACATGCACGGATACGCTGTTCATCCAGGCGGCATCTTTACACCCTTGCAAAGACATTTACAAAACGAAGAAATGGTTGCTTTAGGATGGCTTAAGGAAGATGGCTCTCCATCGGATCTTGCATTACAAGGATTCAAGACCCCAA
>Ga0181580_10003959_pt1 | contig 12052 bp, 10 predicted proteins | sample 071ome_23_FD_132413 | JGI IMG/M metagenome (GOLD analysis project Ga0181580, IMG submission 132413) | Coastal salt marsh microbial communities from the Groves Creek Marsh, Skidaway Island, Georgia - 071403BT metaG (megahit assembly) | ecosystem: Environmental > Aquatic > Marine > Intertidal...
CCACAGGCATAAAGACATGAAAGAAGAAGAAATCAGACCAGCAGAATATTTTAACAAGTTTCTTGAGCTGTCACTTCAGGATTGTGATAAGTATTTTTTTAATGCTGAAACACTTGAAATTTCTTGTCCGGCATGTGGATCAACAGGTACTCAAGCATTCATAAAAAGCGGATTCGGATATGAAGAATGCCCCAAATGCCTCACGCTATACGTTAACCCACGACCAAAAGCTCAATATTTCGAAAGTTATTATCAATACTCCGAATCTCAAAAATACTGGGCGAATGAATTCTATGCAGCAACTGCAAATGCACGGAAGGAGGTGATGTGGAAGCCCAAGGTGGAACGTATAAAGGCGCTGCTTTCAGAATTTAGTACTTTCCCGATTGATCAATCGCCCGTAATCAATATTGGTGCCGGTTATGGAATATTCGAGGATGTGGCCAAGGAGAATGGCTATTTTCCAACTGTCTCAATTGAACCCAACCCGCATCTGAGACCGGTCCTTGAAGAAAAGGGGCACAAAGTGATTACGGCGTTTTTCGAAAACCTCGTACAATCTGAAATTACAAATATTTCAGGCCCGCAATATCACTTTGTTTCATTTGAATTATTTGAGCATTTGGTTGAACCAGGAATTTTTCTTGAGAAGTTAAATGCCTATCTTCCCGCTGGCGGATTGTTTATAGCAACAACTCTTTCTGGGACCGGGATTGATATTAGGGAACTTTGGGAGAAGTCCAAGTCGGTATCCCCCCCATTTCATTTGAATTTTTTTAATCCTGGGTCAGTAAAGCAACTGGCAAACAATCATGGCTTTGACCTGATCGATGTATTTACGCCAGGTGAACTCGACGTTGATATCATGTGTAACAACATTGAGGATGTTGGAAGATTCTGGCAATCGGTGCTACGAGCCGCTGACGATAGTTTCAAAGCTGATATCCAGGATTTTCTGGTCAAAAACAAATTAAGTTCACATATGTGGTTCATTTTGAGGAAAAAAAATGCATAAAGTTGGTTTTATACCCGTGAGATTAGGTAGTTCCAGGTTTCCCGGCAAACCATTGGCAGAAATAAATGGTGTGCCAATGCTGCATGTTGTATACGCAAATACAGTAGAGTCAAAAGAACTGGATAACGTATATATCACAACGCCGGACCTGGAAATCATGGAGTATTGTGAAAGCAATGGCCTCAATTGTATTAAAACAAGTGATTCGCACGAGAGGGCTTCGGACAGGTGCGAAGAAGCAATGCATACTTATGAAAAAGAGAATGATTGCGAAGTCGATATACCCGTGATGATTCAGGGCGACGAACCCATGGTAACGGGGGATATGATAGATGGTGCAGTATCTGCATTAATTGAGTCTGACGCCTCTGCGATTAATTTAATGAGCGAAATAAGAAGCAGGGATGAATGGCTTAATCCCAATACGATCAAAGTTGTCGTCGACAGAAACAACTACGCCATGTATATGTCGCGAGCCCCGATTCCTTCAGCTCATGCAAGTATGTCTGACAGTGAAAACTCGGTATTCGGATTCAAGCAAGTTTGTGTAATCCCATTCTGGAGGAATTCCCTGGTTACATTTTCCAGTCTGGATATCTTTGAAAACGAGGTCAGGGAATCTATCGACATGTTGAGATATCTTGAAAATGGATTAAAAGTAAAAATGTCATTTTCAGACAAGGAGACATTTCCGGTTGATACTGTCAGTGACTTAGAAAAAGTTGCCAACTTGTTGAAGTGAAGTTATGAAAGTTCTAATAACCACCGTACCCTTTGGGGAGATAGACAAGACTCCTCTGGAGTTACTGGCTAAAAATGGCCTGGATTTTACGATTAATCCACTGGGCAGAAAACTAACCGAAGAAGATTTGCTGGAGTTGCTACCAGGATATGACATTCTCATAGCAGGCACAGAGCCCATAACAAGCAGGGCTTTGAATGCTTCGCCGGACCTGAAATTGATATCGAGGGTTGGGATTGGTCTAGACAGTGTGGATCTTGAATTTGTACGAAACAACGGCATTGATATTTCCTACACCCCGGATGCACCTGCGCCAGCAGTTGCTGAGTTGACTATAGGCCTGATGATTTCACTACTCAGGTCCGTGCATCTCTCCAATATTAGTATGCACAAGGGGGACTGGCATCGATATTCAGGAAAAAGAATATCCGAATCCACTATAGGCCTGATTGGTTCAGGGAGAATAGGTAGTCGCGTTGCTGGATTTCTGTATTCCCTTGGTTGCAGGAGACTGTTAATCAATGATATTTCCAAAACCAACGCAGAGCTCATGCCAGATTGTGTGGAATGGGTGGATAAGGAGATGATATACCAGAACTCAGATCTCATTAGCCTCCATGTCCCCCTGACATCTGATACCTATAACATGATCACCCTGGCTGAACTTGAGCAGATGAAAAATGATGCCTGCCTTATCAATACGGCCAGGGGTGGAATAATTAACGAATCAGATCTTTTTGAAGTTATGCAAGCTGGTCACCTCTCTGGTGCAGCCATAGATGTCTTCGACAAGGAACCATACACCGGCAAACTTGGAGTTCTGGATAATTGTCTCCTAACTGCACATATGGGATCTATGTCATTAGATTGCAGAGCCCGTATGGAAATTGAGGCTACACAGGAAGCCGTGAGATTCTTTCTGGGGGAGCCACTTCAAAACCCCGTACCGGAAGAGGAATTTGAGATTCACATGAATAAAGTGAACAGGAGCAGGTGATGGACAAGGTCGTAGTGATCGGGGGCTCTGGCTTTCTTGGGAGTCATACTGCAGACGTGTTAAGTGAGAGGGGGTTTGCTGTCACACTTTATGACAGGGAGCCTTCCCCCTGGTTAAGAGATGACCAGAACATGGTTGTGGGTGATATGCTTGATGAAGAAAAAATATCTGAAGCTGTGTCAGGAGCTCGATATGTATATCACTTCGCCGGGGTGGCCGATATAGCCGAGGCAGCGGAAAACCCTGTTAATACAATTAATCTTAATGTCCTTGGTGCGGCAACTGCAGCAATGGCTGCCGTAAACAACCATGTAGAACGGCTTGTTTATGCATCAACCATGTATGTCTATAGCCCTTTTGGTTCTTTTTACCGGGCAAGCAAACAGGCTGCAGAAACAGTTATAGAAGCTTTTTCCGGGAAGTATGGGCTTGATTATACTTTTCTGCGTTATGGTTCGTTATACGGACCAAGGGCGCAACCCTGGAATGGATTGCGAAAATACGTGGAGCAGATTGTTAAAGAAGAAAAACTTTTCTACCCGGGAACAGGAAATGAAAGAAGGGAGTACATTTATGTCAGGGATGCAGCACGTTTGAGTGTGGACATTCTTGATAAAAAGCATGCTAATTCAGCTATCACTGTAACCGGCCACCAGGTCCTGAATTCGAATGAACTCGTGGATATGATTTTCGAGATTTCAGGTGTTAAGCCAAAAGTCGAATATGCGAAAAATCCCTCATCAGTAGACCATTACGAGATGACGCCATACAGGTATACACCAAAGATGGCTCGTAAGCTGGTTCCGGAAGAATATGTGGATATCGGGCAGGGAATCCTGGAACTTGTAGAAGAGATACACCAGGAAAACTCTAAAAATAATTAGGATCACTTCATGCCTTTCACCAGAAATCCTGACTGTTGAATAAATTCAACGGTCATGGTTCAGCAGTTTATTTCTGGGGTATACGGACATTGAAAATCGGGTTTTACTCGCTTGATAGATATTGATTTAGTAAAAGTCATAGAAAAAAAGACCGCCCTGATTTTTGATTTCGATGGTGTACTGGTGGACTCGGTTGATATCAAGGGGGAGGGTTTTGCGGCCCTTTACTCTGATTATGGTTCCGATGTGCAGGCCAAAGTAATCAATTATCACAAGGTTAATGGTGGTATGCCCCGACGAGAAAAAATCAGGAAGTGCCATGAACTGTACCTGAAAGAGCAGGTCTCTGAATCTGAGCTTGATCAACTTTGCAATAGGTTTTCAGATCTCGTCATCAACCGCGTAATTTCAGCTCCTGAAATTAGGGGAGCCCTGGAGTTTCTAAAAAAATACACTCAAGTAGCCCAGGCATTTATCTGTTCCGCAACTCCTCAAAAAGAGCTGGAAACCATCATCGATCAAAAGGGCTGGAAGCACTTTTTTAAAAGAGTTTCAGGCTCGCCTCTTAGCAAAACCGAAAATATCCTTTCTATCCTTCAAGATTTTGAAATTGGAGAAGGGTGTGCTATTTATTTTGGGGATGCTACTTCAGACCTTAATGCCGCGATGAAATGTAACATTGATTTTATAGGTGTTAACGGGAGTTGGACAGAACATGAGCAGCATACCTGCTTCCTTGGTTCAGTTGAGAACTTTGTCCAGTGGATATAACGGTTGATGGCAAAAATTCCAGGCCTGCTATTTGTTTTATCAGCTCACCCGGGATAGGCATACTCGATAATTGGTTACCTCCGATATTGAGGCTAAAGCTAGTCTGTCCAGAACTGGATATTTTTATCATTTTCCCCAAAGCCGGCCCTGTCGAACTCCTGGATCCGGAAAATATCAATCTGATCATGTCTGACGACATTTTCACCAAGAAACTGGTGTACAGTCATTTGGGTCACTGGATTTCTGCGCCAACGTATTCTTCGGCACAATCCCTGATTAAGCCTTCGTCCATACAAGCTGTTCTGCTTAAGTTTGCAGTAAAGTTTGAAAGATTCAGTCTGGGTTTTATTGGAAAGTTATTTCGCTACCTGGGCTCAATTATTACCACCAAAAAATACAGGCAAGCCATAGTATCTCTTCCAGAAGAATTAAAGCCTTCGAGGGCAGTTTTGTATGACATTAACGATGAATTTAAGTCGTACAACGATGAAATCCTGTCGATACTGGGCAAAACACCTCGATTTTCTATCTACCATGGAATCCATATCAATTTATCGACGACTATTCCCGAAGTGTCGGTTTACAGAAGCCTTGCTGCAACTACCTGCTATCTATATTCAGAAATGGAAAAGCAGTATTACCGTAATGCTTTTCAGATAGATGACAGTCAATTAAGGGTAATAGGAGTTCCACGTCACGAAAAGGCCTGGATCAAAATGCTTTCTTCTAGCAGCAATCAGGAAAAAGACTGGGAGGACTACGTATTTATAATTTCCAGGTCCATGTCTGAATATTTGCCTTATGATAGAAAAATGGAGGCGCTACGGATAATTAAATCCATTATCGTGGATGAACTGGGGATGAAAGTCATAGTTAAGTTTCATCCAAAGGAAAGGTTTTCAAACCAATATGAATCCGTTTTTGGCAGGAGTATGTACGGGACCACCTGGAAGTATTCTTCTGCACACCCCTTGGTATTGGGTAGAAAGTGCAAGTTTGCTATTTCATTTTTCTCTGGCGTGGCGGTAGATATGCTGGCACTGGGTAAGCCGGTGATTGAATACCTCGATCTCAAAGGTATACCAGCATACGATAACGACAAATCGTTGCGCGATTCAAATGGTAATCCGGTGCTTAGTTATCGTTACCTGGGATTAGTTTTAGGGGCGGATGATGAACTCACTTTCCGCAAGCAAGTAAATAAAATTACGGATGATCCTGTTAAAAGCTCGAATTTTCTCATGACAAGATACCGAGATATTTTTGCCGATCCGGATGGGGCGGCTGAAATAATCTCAGGCGATATTCTCAGCGTTTTAAAGGGGAAGAGTTAGACAATGCAATGTGATACACAGGCATGAAAGTATCCATGGCTGAGACTGTTCCGGTCGTATCTGTCATCATGTCAGTCTACGATAATGAAAGCACCCTGCCTGAAGCCATAGAAAGTATAGTTAACCAGTCTTTTGATGACTGGGAGTACCTGATAGTTAACGATGGCTCCAAGGACGGCAGTAGCCAATTGCTTGAAAGTTTTGCCAATAAGGATCAAAGGATTCGTGTGATCAGGAACCCTGAAAATAAAGGGTTGGCGTATTCACTCAACCTTGCCTGGCGTCAAAGTAAGGGAAGGTACATTGCTCGTATGGATGCAGATGATTGCAGTTTCCCCGAGAGACTGGCCGTGCAAGTGGAATTTCTTGAGGCAAATCCAGATGTAGATGTTCTGGGAAGTAACGCCATTCTTGAATCTGATTCCGGTCAACTACTTGGTACAACATCTATGCCTCTGTCGCCTGAACAAATCAGGGAAAAGATTGTTCGTTTGAATCCCTTGATTCATCCCTCCGTAATGATGAGGCGGGATTTTCTCGCAAAAATGGGAGGCTACAACAATAAACTCAGGAAAAAGCAGGATTACGACTTATGGCTACGGTCAGTTGAACAGGCCCGTTTTGTAAATATCGAGAAGCCTTTAATCAAATACCGGGTAAAGCACGCCGACAGCTTCCTTTCCGATTACTATGGTTTTTCAGTTCGCGTGAAACACGCTATACGCAGAGGCAAGATTTTTTCTGGTGTTACTTGGGCTGTAGTCACACTGTTAGTTAATATTTGTCGAAAACTGGGTTACAGGCAGCGTTTTACCAGGATCTGATTAGTTTTAAATGTCCAAGACAGTCAACATTAGTGTTGCCAATGTAATAGAAGAAGGGAGATGGGGTGGCCCTCAAAAGCGAATCTGTCTTGTTGCTGAAGCCTTAAAGGCCTATGACGTCAAAACCACTATTTTTTTTCCCAGGTACGATTCAGACATCTTCAAGCAGGCCCTTGAAAAAGCAGATCTTGATTATGAAAGTTTAATGCTTCATCGCTTGGGCAGGGGGCTTGTTACACTGGCACTATACACGCTTACCTTCATTCCGGAGATAATCCTGCTTTACAGAAAATTGCGAAAAGGGCAATTCGATATTGTGCACGTCAGCGGCGGTGCCTGGCAGATAAAGGGAATTATCGCGGCCAAACTGGCGGGATTACCAGTAATCTGGCATCTCAATGACACCAGTATGCCCGATGTTTTGGTTATGTTATTTCGGCGATTAGGAAAACTGGCATCTGGATTTTTGTACGCCGCTATTAAAACGCAGAATTATTATCTTCAGTTTGATGCCTTGTCTGGATATCCAGGCTATCTGGTGCCTGCTCCCGTCGACACTGTCAAATACAATCCTGATTCAGTATCACCGGATAGCTTAACTATCTCGTATCCTGGCCCCAGGTTAATTACAGTGTGCAGTGTCAACCCGATTAAGGGCATAGAAGTCTTGATTGACGCAGTTAATATCTTGCGTCAACAATCATTGTCATTTTCTCTGTTAATTATAGGTCCGATCCACTCAAGCCAGAGCAATTACTACGATTCGCTTTGTAAAAAAATTCTATCCTTAGGGCTGGACCAAGAGGTGCACTTTCTCGGAGCAAAGAGCAACATAGCTGAACAACTTTCTTCTGCCGATATTTATATTTGTTCATCTCATGCGGAGGCAAGTCCACTCTCAGTATGGGAAGCAATGTCCATGGAGCTTCCAGTGGTTTCGACAGATGTTGGAGATGTGTCACAATATATCGATAGTGGCAAGAATGGGGTGTTGGTCAGTCCTGGGGATGCAATCAGTCTTGCAAAAGAATTACAAAAACTCATGAAAGATTCAGATCTGCGAAACCGATTAGGTCACTTAGCCAGGCAGACTGTATGCCAGTACCTGGATACAACAGTGATCGCCGAGATTACTGCCAAAGCTTATCGGGATGTGCTTGATCGTGTGAATATTGTTGAAAGGAAGAGTAATGTTTAAAGATAAAACTATTTTGATTACCGGTGGTACAGGCTCTTTTGGCAACGCCGTATTAAAGAGAATATTGGATACTCACATAGGCGAGGTTAGGATATTTAGTCGCGATGAAAAGAAGCAGGACGATCTACGCAAAAAACTTAATTCAGAGATAGTGAAATTTTATATAGGTGATGTTAGAGATATTTCAAGCTTGCGATCTGCCACTGTCGGAGTCGATTATATCTTTCACGCTGCAGCCCTCAAGCAAGTTCCCTCCTGTGAGTTTTATCCTAATGAAGCGGTAAAAACGAATATTCTGGGAACCGAAAACCTCCTTGACGTAGCTATAGAGAATAAGGTCAAGAAAGTGGTTTGCCTTAGCACTGATAAAGCTGTGTATCCAATCAATGCAATGGGCTTGTCAAAGGCAATGATGGAAAAAATTCTTATCGCCAAAACACGAAATCTGGATGCCTCAAATACAATTGGCTGTTGTACCAGATATGGCAATGTTATGGCGTCACGTAATTCCGTAATACCTTTGTTTGTTAATCAAATATTGTCTGGCCAGCCTTTGACTGTGACTGACCCAAATATGACGAGATTCTTGATGTCTCTCGAAGATTCAGTAGACTTGGTGCTATTTGCTCTTGAACACGGTGAAAACGGAGAGATTGTTGTTCAGAAGGCGCCTGCCGTAACAATAAATACACTTGTAGAAGCGCTGCTTGAAATATTTGACAAGCCTGATCATCCCGTGAAAATTATCGGTATCCGTCATGGTGAAAAGAAGTATGAAACCCTGTTAAGTCGAGAAGAAATGTCATCTGTAGTTGAAAAGGATAGCTTTTTTCGAGTTCCCCCCGATATGCGAGACCTGAATTATTCCAAATACTTTGAAGAGGGTATTGAAGGTATTACGGAACATGAAGATTATACTTCTCACAATACATACCGTCTGAACAAGGAGGAAACCATAGAGATGCTGCTCAAACTGGATTTCATCAAGACCGCAAAGAAAGGTGAATTCACAACCCCGATGGCCTGATTCATGAATGTACTTGTCACAGGGGCAAATGGTTTTATTGGGCAGAACCTGCGGTTAAAACTGCGGGAAACGCCAGGCTTTCAGGTGTTGTCTTTTACCAGGGATAACAGTGAATCGGAACTTCAGGAACAGGTTTCCCAGGCTGATTTCATAATTCACCTAGCTGGTGTTAACAGACCTGATAATCCATCTGAATTCGAAAGCGTCAACGCCGGGTTGACCAGAACCATTCTTGAATTTGCAAGGTTCACAGGACATCCTGTTCCTGTCATCTTTACATCTTCAACGCAGGCCGAGATGGAAAATCCTTACGGTGCCAGTAAACTCACTGCCGAGCAAGAGCTCAAAAGATATTCCAGTGAAACAGGCAGTCCGGTGTATATTTACAGGCTTGCCAATGTTTTCGGTAAATGGTGTCGTCCTGAATACAACTCGGTGGTTGCCACTTTTTGCCATCATATAGCCAATGAACTTCCAATCGAAATACATGATCCATCAACCAACCTTAAACTTGTGTATATTGATGATGTAATTGATTCCTTCCTCATAACCCTGAAAGAAGGAGGTAATGGAGTACACTTCCGTAGTATTGATCCGGTTTACAGGGTCACCCTGGGAGAACTGGCAATACAAATACATCGTTTCAAGGAAAGCCGTGACACATTGTTAACTGAAAGTGTAGGCAATGGATTGACCAGGGCTCTTTACGCTACCTATCTAAGCTATCTGGAGCCTAGTGAATATATTTATTCCCTTGATGAGCATGTAGATGATCGTGGCAAGTTTGTTGAGTTTCTAAAAACCAAAAGTTCAGGGCAGTTTTCTTTCTTCACAGCAAAACCTGGCGTAACCCGTGGCGGTCACTATCATCATACAAAGTCCGAAAAGTTTCTGGTTGTACAGGGTGAAGCCTTGTTCAAATTCAGGCATATACAAACTGGCCGTCATCATGAAATCACTGTAAGTGGTGTGAACTCCCAAGTGGTAGAAACTATTCCCGGTTGGGCGCATGACATTACTAATATCGGCAACGAAGAATTGATAGTTTTGCTCTGGGCCAATGAAATATTTGATCCTGATTTACCTGACACCATAGGGGCTTCACTGGATGACTGAAAACAATAAATTAAAGGTGTTGACTGTTGTCGGCACAAGGCCTGAAATTATCAGGCTGTCCCGTGTAATATCAAAACTCGATCAACACTGCCTGCACGTGCTTGTCCATACTGGACAGAACTACGACTACGAGCTCAATCAGGTATTCTTTGATGATCTTGACATCAGGAAGCCGGATTATTTTCTTGAAGCTGCCGGTCGGAATCCCAGTGAAACTATTGGCAACTGCATTATCAGGGCCGATGACGTCCTTGAAAAAGAATGTCCCGACGTCTTGCTTGTGCTGGGAGATACCAATTCATCATTGGTAGCCATTACAGCGAAACGCCGAAAGATTCCCGTCTTTCATATGGAAGCTGGTAATCGGTGTTTTGATGAACGCGTACCGGAAGAAATCAATAGACGTATTGTTGATCACACTGCAGATATCAATCTGACCTACAGTTCGATCGCCAGAGAATATCTTATTGCAGAGGGCCTGCCGGCAGATCGAGTAATTAAAACTGGCAGTCCGATGAGTGAAGTGCTTCAATATTATCGGGAAGGAATCGAACTATCAGATATTCTTGAAAAACAACAGCTTGAGCCAAATGGTTATTACGTGGTCAGTTGCCACCGTGAAGAGAACGTGGATGACCACCAGAACTTTTCTGCTTTTTGTGAAACGTTAAATGCGCTGGCTGATTACGGCAGTGCTCCGATCATTGTTTCAACTCATCCCCGCACTAGAAAACGCATTGAAGAGTCCGGCGCTGAATTTTCGGAAATGATTCAGTTTCTTGCCCCGATGGGTTTCAAAGATTACCTAAAACTGCAGATAAATGCTCGGACAGTTTTATCCGATAGTGGAACGATAACAGAGGAATCCTCGATTCTTAATTTTCCTGCATTGAATATCCGGCAGGCTCATGAGAGGCCCGAAGGCATGGAAGAGGGAGCTGTTATGCTGACAGGACTTGAAAAAGAAAGGGTTTTGCAAGGAATTCGGATACTCGAAAGTCAGCCCCGGGGAGAAGACAGGTTTCTCAATATCGTTAGCGACTATGATGTGGACAATGTTTCGGACAAGGTCGTTCGCATCATCCATAGTTATACAGACTATGTGAACCGTGTAGTCTGGAAAAAATATTAGACCGTGAAAATCGCTGTCATTGCTGACGCTTACCCTCCATTGAAGACATCGGGGGCAGTTCAGATCAGGGATCTAGTAGCTGAGTTTTCAAGTCAGGGACATGAAGTCACTGTCATCCTGCCATTACCAAGTTTGGACAAGCTTTGGTCTACAGAAAGGCGGGGGAATTTGACAGTGCTGCGCCTGAAAGCACCCCGTACGAAGGATGTCAGTTACTTTCGTCGCGCCATAGCTGAGTACCGCTTGTCCGGGGCTATGTACCGTAACTTTCTCAGAAGTCCATTTCGTGACACTAAATTTGACGGCATAGTCTGGTACTCACCAACCATTTTCCTCGGTGCACTGGTCGCCAAACTGAAAGCCAAAAGCTTTTGTCCGACTTACCTGATACTTCGGGATATTTTTCCTGACTGGGCCGTAGATATGGGGTTGCTGGGCAAAGGCTTCATTTACCGTTATTTCAAGACCATTGAAAAGCTCCAGTACAGACAGGCTGACACCATTGGTGTTCAGACGCCCTCAATCACTTCTTATTTCAATAATGAACATCCGGAATTGTCAGCCAGGATAGAGGTGTTAAATAACTGGCTCTCCCAACCTGCGCCCAAAAATTGCAGTATCCAGGTTGCCAATACACCACTGGCGGGGCGTCATATTTTTGCCTACACGGGGAATATTGGTATCGCCCAGGGCATGGATATCCTTGTGGACCTGGTATCGGAGTACAGGGACAACACTGATGTGGGCTTTATTTTTGTTGGCCGAGGAACTGCTGTAGAGAAAATCAGGAAGCTGATTTCTGCCAGGCGACTGGGCAATGTGTTGTTATTTGACGAAATAACCCCTGATGAAATTCCGGCTTTTCTGGACCAGTGCCATGTCGGTCTGATTGCCTTGGACCCGCGCCATCGCAATGACAATATTCCCGGCAAATTCCTGGCTTATATGCAGGCGGGATTGCCTGTACTGGCTACGATCAATGCCGACAATGACCTGGAGAAAATTATCAAAG
>Ga0181580_10003964_pt1 | contig 12045 bp, 9 predicted proteins | sample 071ome_23_FD_132413 | JGI IMG/M metagenome (GOLD analysis project Ga0181580, IMG submission 132413) | Coastal salt marsh microbial communities from the Groves Creek Marsh, Skidaway Island, Georgia - 071403BT metaG (megahit assembly) | ecosystem: Environmental > Aquatic > Marine > Intertidal zone...
AAGAGCGATTCTTTCTTTTGCTAAGGCAATTTTTTCATCCTCTAACTTCTTATTTACTTCTAGTTGGCCGTCTGCATTTGTTTGTAGTAACGGATCCTCTGCTGCAGCAGCGGCTTGCTCTGCTGTTGTTGGACTTCTTCCCTGCTTTGCAGCATAAAGTTCCATTGCCATTTGAGTTTGTGTGCGCTGTTGATCTTGCAACTGCTTTTGAACTGCTAACTCTTTGTTTGCAATATCTAGCAAAAACTTTCTAGCTTCTTGCTGGAGCTTTAGTATATTAATAGATTCTTGAGCAACGTTTATCGCTTCCTCTTCTTTAGATACTTTATCTTCTAAAAGTTTATTGTTTTGTGCAGTTAATGCATTGATTTCTGCTTCAAGAACTGCTCTTTGGCCGCTAGTATCCACAGTATTTTTTAAAGCTGCTTGCTCCATTTTCTTCTGGGAAAGAAGAGCATTGTTTGTAGTTATTTGCTCATCAATAAGAGCATTTTGTGCTGTTGCTAACTCAGCCGCTTGTCCCGAAAAAATAAACTTAGATTTTATTAAATCTACTTCGGCTTTTGCTTGTGCATTTCGAGCTTTTGCTGTTTGAATAGTTTCTTTATCAAGCTTCATTTGCTTGACTCGATCAGCAATCATACCTTTAAGTATTTTGGCTATTATTTCGTGGCCTTTAATTCTGTTTGCTATAAATTTGCCACTCTCATCAAACTCTCCCATCCTAGACATTTGATCTCTAATTCCTAAGTATCCTGCTTCTGCATCAGAAATGCCTTCTAACAAAGGAGCAAAGTCGCTTGGCTTCGCAGCAGTAACACTTTTTGCTAAATCATCGGCGGCGGCGATGAAACCATCTAATTCTGTAGTTGGCAGCTTTCTTGCCATTAGTTCTCTAAACTGCTCGTTTACGCCTTTTATACTTTTTGCCATTGCTGCTTGAGCAATAACTGTATTTCCGGTTTCTCCATTCAGTTCGTTAATTACATGGGTAAGAAGACCAACATTTAGTCTGCCATCTTTAAATAGGTTATTGAATACTTGGTCGGCTTCTATACCTACTTGTTTAAAAATTTTGGCAATATCGTCATTTTCTCTTGCAAGGGCGTGGTAGCTTTTTGCTATCTTTCTTTCTGAGCCTCCTACCATAGCACTGAGAGTATCCAGTCCTACGTCGGAAAATAAATCAGACAATCCGTCGCTGAAGCTCCTGGCGTCTCGATCTTGTAAAGTTGTTAAGAGTTTGGAAGACTCATCTCTGAGCTGCGTAAAAGCGTTGCCGGAGCCTATCACTCTATCAAAGTCATTTTTTGATTGAGATAACTTTTTGAAAGATTCTGCAAGCTCATTGTTAACATTGATTGTTTTATCAGCTTGCTCGCTAAAAGCCTGAAGTGCTTCGGTATTATAAAAAGTATCGTATAAAAATTTGAGGCCTGCTGATAGAGCAGAGAAGGCAAGTATAATAATTCCTATATGAGGTATGAGCGCAATTAAAGAAGCGCCTAAGAATCGAATAGCTAGACCGGCAGATTTGATTGTTGCAGATGCAAATATTGATGCTTTGCCCAGCATTGTTGCGCCTGCGGAAGCTCTAGTTGCCGCTCCGTAGAACCGATTTACTTGATTATTGAGACGTGTTGTTGCTTCAGCAAAATTACCATTTGCCAAGGCCGCAAAAATTAATTGCTCTTTGTGCGCTTTAGTTGCAACAGTTGCTTTAAACTCTGCCATTGCAAGAGAGTCTACTGCACTTCTTGCAGCCATTACACCTTTTACTTTTTCAAACGTAGTTTTATTAAAAACTCCGTTTTCTTTAGCATGCGCTTTTAAGTAGCCTATTCTACTAGTAAGACTTTGATTGCCATAGCGCATTGCTTGAGCGAAGCCTTTATCGCTGCGCTGCCCGTTTGCTAGCGCGGTTGCATAGCTATTTACAGCTTTTGTGCCTTCAATATTTGAAGCAGCGGCTTGTGCAGTTGCAGCCGCAGATTTCGCCGCCCCTTCTGCAGAACTGACAAATAATGTACCCAAACTAGCAAGCCGGGGCGAAAGTGCACTAATAGAAGCAGCAATAGCACTTTTTCCTAGTGCCAAGAAAGCTCCTGCAAGTAGTCCTACATTATCTGCTAGTACTAGGACTAGTGTTTTTAAGCCTAAACTCTCATTTGCAAAGTTTACTACACTTTTTGTTAAGTCTAAAAATGCTGCAGCAAGTTTATCGTAGGGGTTTGCATCTTGAGCCGCTAGTTCACCAAACTTTTTGTTGCCTTCTTCAAGTACTGCGTTCATAAATGCTTGACGTCGCTCAAAGCTTGTCAAGTCATTTGCACTTTTGCCTAGTGTTTTTGCGAAGTCAGCAGTTGCTTCATCCAAACGAACCATGATGCCCAATTCGTCAAGCAGTTCTGGTTCTAGCTTTACAGCACCACGAGTTAATCGAGCCATTGCATCCGCAGTGTCTCTACCCATTGCAATCGCAGCACCCTTTGCAACTGTGCCCAGCTCTTCTAGTGTTGAGCTATCAAACCCGGCTCCAATAACCATTGAAGTAGAGCGCATTGCTTCTTCCATGGTAATTGCATCGCCGGTTACTTGCTTTAGCCCATCAGATAGGCTTTTCATAGCAATACCAGAAGCCTGTCCAAGAGTAGTAATACCTTTAGTTAGTTGCTCAACTGCAGCAGCTCTTTGTAGTACTCCGAAAGCAGCAGTTACAGCAAAAACTCTTGCAGCAATAGTTGCATATGCAGCTACAAGGCCTCCTCCGCCAGTGAGACTATCTCGCATTTTGCTGAATGCTTTTGTACCATTTGAAGTTGCCTGAGCAACACCTTTTTCGCCGCGCTGATATCTATTTCTAGACTGCGTTAATTCTTCTGTAGATTTAGCGGCATCTTTAGCTTTTTGAGAGACGAGCGAAAGACTTCCGTCATCGGAAATCTTTACCTTAATATTAATTTCGTTTTGGGCCACCAGTCTTTCTCTTTAGCTTATCGCGCTCCTTCTTTAAATTTTCAGAAGATTGTTGAATAGCTCTTGAGTCAAGAAGATTGAGCACATCCATTAAAAGCTCAGTGTCTTCTATACCGTATACTTGCATTAGTATAGGAAGATTTACGTAATCTTTTCCTATATATCCAATATCTGGGTAAACTCTATCGCCTAAAAGATTAAATATATTTACCGCGTATACTACTTCATCTGGAAAGTCATCCCAACTAGGAGGCATTTCTTCAGGGTCAGGCTCTTTTCCTAGTTGTTCCATCATTTCAAGATAACGCTCCTGCGTCATCTTGCTTTCTAAATTTTTATACAGCTTCTCCAGTCTCTGCAGAACTTCTTCCTTTTGGTTCTGTACGAAAGTTATCTAAATCAAAGACTACCTCGTTGAGCCAAGTATCAAATTCGGTTGAAGAAGAAACAAGAACTTCCGCATTCTCTTCTGTAAACGGCAGCTCTTCGGATAAATCTTTATTTTCTGTATCAATAAGTAGAAGAGTTTCTAAGTGCTCTAGCGTAAGACCTTCCCAGCCTTTAATTACTGCAGAGCTAAACTCTGAAACAAACTTATCTTCATCTAGTGTTTCCACTACTTGACGCGTTTTTCGATCAAACTTTTGCACTGTACAACGCTTTCGAAGCCCTGTTAGCTCTTTTCGAGAAAGGTTTGCAACTTTGACCTTAAATCCAGAAAGCCCGGGGAAATCAACCCAAACTTCTTTAACGTCGACCATTAATTTTTTTAACTCCATTAAAACCACTCCTTATATAGTGTTATATGATAATATTGTACTAAGTGTACCATTTTGTGTTAATCTCCAATCAAATGATTGAGTATATAAACTTCCTGCAGTAACTCTATTTGTATATGAAATGTTGCCCATATTAAAATCAAGTCCTGCAAAAGATCCCGAATATGTCTCTCCTGCTTTAATTCTTAAAGTTGCATCTTTATCGAAGTTTAAAAACGTACTCTCAGATCCATCCTCTAAGTACTGTCGAATATTTCCAGAGAATATTTTTTTATCGACAGTAAAACCACTAGGGTACATTGCATTTGAGTTATCTGTAACATTTAACCCTGCTTGTACAGTATCGTAGCCATTCCATTCCACTTCGTTTTGAAGCTCAGCAGAAATACCGAAAACAGATTCAGTAATGTCAGTAGAATCCAACAATACTTCTATTTTCGGTATAATACGTGTATACGGAGAAGGAGGGGAAACAAACGTTTCAGATAAGGTGCCAATAAAATTACTAAACGTAGTTTGAGGAAGATTATTTGTATTATTTGATGCGCTTCGAATTAATTTTTCTGCCTCACCTTGAATTTCCATCTTTAATATGCTATTTCTAGCAATTATAAAAGATACATTCGTGATTACGCAGTTTTCTAATTTAAATGTACTCTCATCTGCTATAAAGTATAGATGAAAAACATCATGAAATATTGCTCTATCAAATAAAACCTTAGCACTATTAGTACTCTCCTTTGCCAAATTTACAGTAAATGAAAAAGATGCTGGATTTGCTTTAACAATCGTTGATCTTTCAAAATACTGAGGAGAGTGTAGTACACTCTGCTGAGGAGCTTGTACTGTATTAACTGGAGAGGAGTCCTCGGTAAAAGTTTGCCCAAAAGATATTCCGTTCTCTGGAAAAACTTCGTAAACTTGAGTGCCGGGAAGAACCAAAGCAAGTTTGGTATTCTTTTGAAAGTTAAAGGCCGGCATTTTTATCTCCTCATAATATGGTATATTACTCTATTCAAGATATTTTGTCAAGAATTATTTTTTGAAGGTGAATAGAAAAAACGGGCCGAAGCCCGTTTCAAAATAGTAAAGTATTTTATTATGCGTTATGGTATATAACAGTAGCTTCGTCTGTATTATCAATTGTACTCGGAAGCGCGTGGAAATTCATTTCCAAGCTAATAATATCTTCGATCTGGTGTGAAGGAATCTCCAAGTGAGCAGTCGGAATATCTACAACCAACTTTGGAGTTGATGCTCCACCAATACTGAATAGTAGGTCTGTAGAGTTATTAACAACTGACACAGCGCTAGCCAAATCATCGAACAGATCCGCGCTGGTACCTGCACCGCTTGTTGTGGTGCCGGCATTCAAGTAGCAAGTAAAGCTTCCAGAAACATTTCGAACACCTGTAACATTACCAAGAGGCTGGTTTACTACACATAATTCTTCAGGAGTAAGATAAGTGAGATTATTCTCGAAAGTAATGTTTCCTCCTGTGAGAGTTAGTTCGAAAGAAGCAAAACTATAAGGAAGACTGTTTGCAGTTGTAGTAATTTCAAGAGTTGATAGTCGATTACGAATGAAGTTATTATTGCTATGAGCAATACCATCTTCAATAATATAATCGTACCAGTTACCTGTAGTTACTACGGCGGGCATTGAAAGTTCTTGTGTAATTAGAGAGCCTAGACCACTCCAATCAAGAGTAAGAATTCCATCAATATCAAACTCCATACTTACAGAGTTACATACAGCTCCTGCAACTTTATAAATTGTTTGTGGCCCGGTCGGTGACGCATCAAATGCAGAAGGAGCTGTACCACAAGCTCCAAGAACAAAATAAAGATCAAAAGTTCCCAAGGCTGAGACGTTACTGTCATCAAAATCTACAGTTAAAGTACTGGGGCTTGCTGTGGTTGTTTTAGTAACAGCATTTGCCCATGTTCTACTACTATGAGTGTATGCGCCCGCGTTTACAAAGTTTGCCCAAAGAAGCTCATCTGTAGAATGTGCAATATTGCCTGAAGCGATTTGATGGGGGCGGGCGTAGATCTGCATATTCCACTCTGCAGGCTCGAATGCATCTGTAAACATTTTACGACCTCGGCGAGAAGTACCGCTTAGGTCTGCCATTTCACTAATCGACACCTCTGTAGTAGCTGTTGATTGTGTAAAAGAGAATCCATCCAAGATAGGAAGCTTCCAGTAGTACCGTTCACCTGTAGCGGAATCAGTAACAGAAGCAAACACCTCGGTATCTCTTGAGAGTTGTAATTGTGCTGCCATAGTATATCTCCTATGATCTTGAAAAGGCTAGGACGTGAATCGTTTGATTCGTGCCAGCATTTTCTTAGTAATGAACCTGTACTAGAATTTCTCCTACTCCATACGGTTCAAGAACACCTTCGTCAGTTTCTATACTGACAATTTTAATATCATGAGTTTTTTGAGGCAACCCTTGCTTATCTGTATAAGATAAAGAAGCCTCATCTTCTAATACCGTTTCTACGTCCTCTAGTAACTTGTCTAGAGCAATTACGGCATCTTCTTCCTGAACATAACATCTTATTGTTATGCTTAAATATCGATCACGGTATCCCGCGCCCTGATATTCTCTAGTTTCCGACCCTGCATTAATATGAATTGCAGGAAATTCTTCAATTTCATCCCAAAACTTTAATCGAGGATGAACATTATTAAATACGTCAGTAAGAAAATTTCCACTTCCATCAATCTTTTTTAATTCTCTAACTAGAGCATCAACAATAGAGGAGCGCCTTGTTGTATACATCCGTGCTTCTGGGTGGCTCACTACTGTCTCCTAGTATAGAATCTTCCGATAGCAAACTGTGTTGCTATTTCTCTAATTGATTTGTCAATTAAACGACGAGGGTCTCTATCAATAGTCCCTTGTCGATTTCCTACCTCAAAAGTTTCGTAAGGATTTCGCATATAAGTATATCCAATACTTGGAAATCCTTTTGCAGTTTGAGTAATATCTGTTACTCGAACACTACTTGCAAATCTTCCTGTTTGATACTGTAAAGCAGGAGGCATCATATTTCTAGCAACTACCCCAGGAAGTTGCTGATTAAAAATACCTATATAACTTGCTATAGAATACGGAGACTTTCTTGATTTCGGTCCCGGAAGTTTAACTTTTGGTACCGCTACTTTACCTAACGATGCTTGTGCAGATTTTGTTAGCTTACTTTGCTTTTTTGAGCCAGCACTTCTTTTAGATGTTTCTATTTTAGGTATCTTTGAAGTTGTAACGCCCTTTTTTTGTTGAAATTTTTCAAGTACAGCTTTTGTAGCTTTTTTCTGGTATCTTTGAGTAGGGCTGTCAGATCCTTTTAATCCCGCAATCGGAGTTTTATCATTTAAACGTTCAATACCAGCTCGAATCTGCTGCAAAAGGTTTCGTTTATCTTCTGCACTTTTAAAACCGGCCGTCTGGTTTCCTATACGGCTTTCTGCAGTGAACGTAAAACTTTCTGTAGAATCGTCTCTTATAAGAGTTAAATCAATTCCTAGAGCTTCTAAATTAGAAAGCAAGACTTCTCGACTAGCTTTTGAAGTATAATTTTTATTTATAGCAGTATCAATTGCGTCTGCAATTCGACTTTCTAAAATTCCGGCTCCTTCCATGTGGCCGCCTTCAAAAAGATCAGAGCCTTTGGTTATCTCTTTGTCGCCTTCTATCATGCGGCCTGTTCCGATAGGCCTGTTTTCTTTAAAAGTTCTTTCTTCTTCCGTTACTTTTAGTTTTCGGTTATACTGTTCTTTTAGAAACTCATTTAAGCCAAGTACAAAAGAATTTAATTCATTCGTATATAATTTTTTTAACTTTGCAAAATTATCAAAATTAGGGTTTTGGTCCAAATTTGCTTTAGGATTTGCAGTTTCTAAAAGAGTTACTTTAATAAAGTTTTGATTTGAAACTATTTTAACGTCTCGAGTCTTTTTAAACCCTTGAGCTTCCGCTCTACAAGCCTGTAGTATTTTACCTGCCCCTTGTTCTATATATTTTTGTACACCTTTTTTACCAAAAAGATCAAGAATATCTCTACCTTCAAATTCTTTTTTTAGCTCTTCTGCAAACAATCGAGGAAGAAAAACGAAATGATTTGTTCTTCTATTTGCAGTATTTTCTCTATAAATTTTACTTCTTTTTGAAAGATCTTTTTCTAAATCCATTAAAAAAGCTTGTAAACTAGACCGAGACATTAAAAGTTTTTATATAAGTCAAGCACGCGTTTTATATGGTCAGGAAAGGCTACGCTACTGTCTTGACTGCTGGACCCGGGATTTTGAAGAGTTGCGCCTGCAAGAGTTCGTCTTTCCTTGTACTCATCTCTATAATAATACGTAATTAAATCAATTACTGCTAGTTTTAAATCACTAGGCAGATTTTGGTAGCCTGCAGTATATGTTATACGAACCGCTCCAGGGCCTCGAGGCCAGTTTTTATAAGAAGATCCAGTTACATAGAATACAGTATCCGTGTTGGAGTCAAGATAATAGTCTGTAGTTTGCACGGTCGAGTAACTAGAGGTAACTGAATCTCTAATCTCTACAGAAACAATAGTATTTACTGGGCTCTCTGTTAACTGTATAAGAGTAGTTTCCCAATTAATACTAAAAGTTTCTACTTTATTTGTAGAGTGAAAGTCTACAAATGAATTTCCACAATAAGTTTTTACTAATTGACTCACGGACACAATTAACTGCGAAAGATTATAGTCATCTTTCGGGTTCTGTATGCCTTCTAAATCTTTATACTCACGAAGAGTTATCAAATCAGCCATAAGTCAATTAATAAAAACTTGGGGAGGTTGCCCTCCCCAGTTACGATTATGCGTAATCGAGTTTAACAGCAGCAGCCTTACCAGATACGGAGTCAAATAACTCGTCAAATCCAAGGTGCTGAGTACCAACAATGAGTCGTCGCTGTGCAGCAACTTCATAGTCGGTCTCTACAGATACGCCACGGAGTCGTGGAATAACAAAGTTAGCAGTGTTTACAGCGATAACACCAGCGTTCTCACCAGAAACAGTAGTAGCCGAAGGAGCTACAAAGTTATCAGAGATAACTACGGGTGAGCCATAAACTGCACCAACTTGGCCAGTCAACTTCAGGGCGCGGTCTGAGCCAACTTCGAAGACATTGTCAAACTCAGGATCATTAATGAGATCGTGATACACATCTTGCGATACGATGTAAACAATATCTTGAGGCATAAGGCCGTATACGCCCATACCTTTACGAAGAGATACAAGATCAGCAGCAGCAACAGTTGCAACAGTACCACCAGCAGCATACTTAGTTAGTGCACCTGCAGGGCCAGCACCAGAAAAGCCTGCTGCAATAGCCAGTGCATCAAGACCAGAGATACCACCACCATTACCGTTAAGAATTGCCTTATCAACAGCGCGAGCGTGAGAACGTGCAATACCTTGAGTCAACATAGGCATAAGATTTACAAGAACTTCTTCATCAATGTAGTTGTCCATGTAAGTAGTAGAAATCAAACGATCTACGGTCAAAATCTTCTGCTTTGCATTAAAAGTACCTGCAACGTCATCGGTAGCTTCACGATTAGCAATACCTGTACCGCCAGCAGCTTTAGAAGCGTTAGCATCTTCACCACCAGTTGCCCAAGTTGCAGTGTTAACATCTGTTTGCAGAGGAATAACAGTAGACTTAGAGTTTACAGTCATCTCACGGAACAGATTTGCAACACGCAACTCAAGCTCAATTTCCTTCTCAATTTGAGTAGAAACTTCTTGAGCAATATCAGGAGCGTTGTTCGCGCCAGTGTAAGCAATACCGGCTTTTTCAAACACGTTACGTGCGTAGTCGGTATCATAGCCTTTCTGGGTCATAACACCCAAAAGGTGTGCATACATAAGCTCTTTGTTGCCCTTAATATTAACACCGCCCTCGCGATCAGCAAATACACGCTTTGACTCGCGAATTTTGGTGAGCTCTTCATTTTTCTCAGCGAGCTGAGATTGGAAAGAGGCAATGACTTCTTCAATCTTCGCGTCCTTCTCAGCGAGCCTAGCCTCAACGTCCTTCATCAGACGATCAGCGCCTGACTCAACGCCTACTTTAATAGCTGACTGAACTTCAGCTTCTTGTGCAGCTTTTGCTTCAGCTTCTACCTGAGCTTTTTCTGCTGCTTCTTGTGCTGCTTTTTCTTCGGCAGCTTTCGTCTCGGCTTGCTTCATAGCAATTTTAGCAGCAGTCTCTTCTGCTACTTTCTTCGCAAAAGCTTCCAAGTCGATTTCGGGAGTTTTTACTTCTTCCGACATTTTGATCTCCTTGTCAGCGGATTTTTCCGCCTCGTCCGGTGTTTCACTAGCTACAGATGATTTTTCGTCCTTAGCCAGAGACTGACCGGCTAGATCTACACGATTGGTGAAAGTTTTCTTGAACTCATTGTACTCTTCTTCTGAGTCAAATGATTTCGCTAGAGAAAAAGTTGCTGCTTGATTGCAAGGTACCGATACAACTGATACTTCAAACAACTCAGCATCCTTAATCTTTAATCCGTCAGTTTCCGCTATATAATCAGCATCCTTGACTCGGAAACCAACAGAAAAAGCTCCAAGAATGCCTTCTTTTACTAATTGCGCTACAGAATCGGGCGCAGATTTAGAAATTTTTGCCTTTAACTCCAGACCGTTAGAGGTTACTTTTAACCCGGTAGCGCGTCCGATAGGCTTGTTATAGTCATGATTAAAAAGAATAATAGGATTCTTTTCAAAGTTGTTTAGGCCACCCTTAGTCCACGCGTCTGCGTCAATTGTATCGCCAGCACGATCAAAATCATTTGTGCTAGCCATTCCACAGATATGGACTCCTCCGTCGTCCTCATCGAGAGCCTTGAAGGTAGAGGTAAGATTAAAAATCTTTTCCATTAGTCCTTACTCTTTAATGCTGCTTTAGGAGCAGGCTTGCTTGCAGGCTTTGAATCTGCCTTTTCAGCGGTTTTTGCTGCAGGTTTCGGAGCAGGCTCAGAAACTTTTTTTGTAGAAATTTTGTTTATAACTACATCTACATCTGGATATTGCTTTTTTAAAGAGCCCATCACACGAGGCCATCGACCTAAAAATAGCTTTTTCATTGTTCTTCGTGTCATAGGGCCATCGACAGCAGCAACATATTCTTCATAGCTGGCTTCGGTAGTTAGTCCGTACATTTTAAACTGCTCGTAAAGCTTTGCTAAAGTTGCAGCACGGGCTCTGGTTGATGTAATTTGTAAAGGCATTATTCCTCTCCTTCTGGCGGTCTCCCACCTTCATCTGGGTTTACGGCACTGCCAGCAATATTTGCGGGTACTCGTAAATCATCATAACCTTCTACAGGTTCAAAATTTAAAGCTACTCGTGCCTCGTTGGGGCTAATTACTCCGGTGTTCACAAGTGCTTGATAGTAAGAAGCCTGGTCTCGTAGCTCAGGCTGCAGGGCTGGAATGTTACTTGCTTCTTCTATAATCTCGAATCCAAAAAATCTTTCCATTGCGAAATTAATTTTACGAATAATTGGAAGAATTGTTTCAAGGTAATACAGTCTCATATTTGGACGTAAATTTGCATTATTACCTGAGTCTAATAGAATTGGCGGAATTCCCAACGCTTTTAAAATAATTTTCTCATTTTCTTCAATTGCGGATTGGAAGTCAAGCTCTCGAAAGTTTACATTTGAAATTTCGTCAATCTCAATTCCCCCATCCAATATAAGAGGGCGACGACCTCCGGCATCTGGCCTATAGCGAGCTTGCCAAGATTGAATCATTCTTTCTTTAATTTTTTCTGAAAGAGTATTTGGAGATTTTAGTACAAGTCCGGGGACTGCTCCATTTTTAAAAAAGTTATCTTGAAACTCTCTCATTCGCTTCATTAGAATCATAGTCCGTAAAGCGGGCTTAAGTCTAGAAACTCCTCGATAAATAGAATAAAAAGAATTTTCTTTTACATGAATAATTTCTCGAGGACTGAAAGTTACAGTTTCATTATAAGTATATTTTTCAATATAAGTTGATTCACTCGCGTGAATAATCATTTTACTTGCTGGCAAGTGATACAGATGAACACCATCATAGTATATAAAAATATTGCCATCTATTATGTAGTCTATTAAAAGATTTCGTCGAAACGAGCTTATATCTTGAAATAAATTAGGTTCTTTGTTTAAAAGAAGATCAACTCTAGACCTTTTAATTCCTTTTACAATACTTTGAGTGGAAAGTTGAGCGCCGACTTTTACATTAACTT
>Ga0181580_10003965_pt1 | contig 12044 bp, 8 predicted proteins | sample 071ome_23_FD_132413 | JGI IMG/M metagenome (GOLD analysis project Ga0181580, IMG submission 132413) | Coastal salt marsh microbial communities from the Groves Creek Marsh, Skidaway Island, Georgia - 071403BT metaG (megahit assembly) | ecosystem: Environmental > Aquatic > Marine > Intertidal zone...
AATTTTGATTCTAGTTCTGAAATTCTTTCTATGCATTCTCTAAATAGTTTTCTATCGCCTGCATCTAAATCAACCCCAGAAAGATAAAAACTGCGCAACTTATCAGTAATCAACTTGCGTTGATTTGAATTTAATATTTTGTAGTTTTCTTCATAAAATCTTTTGTACTGTTTACATAATTTTTTGTTTTGGCCAATTTTTCCATAATACGATGTTAGAAGACGAAGGCTTTGATCATATTGCCTCCTAACATTTTTATCATTCATAACAGAATTTAAATGCCTGATAGGGGCCCAAACTTTTGAAATCTTGTCATCAGACTCCTCCATCTTATAAACAAAATTTTTCCAGGTAAGCTTTTTTTGTTTTTCTAGTTTTTTTAGTAGGGCTGTGTTTTTATTTATAAGATATTTTATGGCCAAATACATGTCCTTTGATTTTATACTAGCAAAAGGAGGCAGGGTCGAACGGCTTAAGAGACTATTTTTTGCTTTTTCCATTTTTTGATTTCATCCTTCTTTATATATCATATATCTAAATTTATCGCAAAATGCGCGCGCTCTTCTATAAAAAGTTTTCTAGGAGCAACATTATCACCCATTAAATCATCGAAGCAGGCTTGTGCTGCCTCATCGTCTTCAATCGTAATTTTTACTAAAGTTCTTGTTTTTGGATCCATAGTAGTCTCCCACAACTGCTCGGGGTTCATTTCACCAAGTCCTTTATATCTTTGAATAGTAAAACCTTTTTTTGCCTCATCAATTATCCATTTATAAGTATCTAAAAAGCTAGTAATTTTAACTTTTTTATCTTGTTTTGTAAGGTATGCATCTTCTTTAAATATATTTTTTTCTATTTCTTTAAAATCAAAATAATGTCTATAGTCCTTTGAAGCAAAGACACTAAATTTTATATCTACGGCCCTTTTGAGTCCTGACTCTTTATAAAAAATTGTAAAAAAAGATGGCTTTTTAACATCAATCGAATCAATTCCAGCTGCCTCTAAAATCTCTTTTGAAGATATATATTTGCACCAGTTCTCTATGGTTTTGCTATCACAGCCAAAGGAAGGCATATTGCTTGCATTAAGCAGACTCAAGAAAAATCTTCCATGATTAAGCTCTAAATTGCTTTTTGCTATTTCAGCCTTTTGACTAGCAGAGATTAAACTACTTAACTTGTTGATTTCAATAGGTTTTTTTGATTTAGATGTTGAAAATATTTCAACACCGTCTAAACAATCTTTAGAAATATAATCTATGAGGTCAATATCATCCTTTATATATTTTTCTAGCTTTCCTTTTTTTATTTTGTATAAAGGGGGTTGAGCAATATAAAGGTTTCCTTTTTCAACTATTTTTTTCATTTTTCCATAAAAAAACGTTAAAAGCAGGGTCCTAATGTGCGCTCCATCAACATCAGCATCAGTCATGATTATTACCTTGTGGTATCTTAAAGACGCATAATCTTCGTCGGTCATATTGTCGCCGATTCCACAACCTAGAGCGGTTGCTAATGTTGCAATTTCTTCGTTAGCTAAAACTTTTTGGTCTCTTTGTTTCTGCACATTTAGAATTTTTCCTTTTAGGGGAAGGATAGCTTGCGTTCTTCTGTCGCGACCTTGTTTTGCCGAACCTCCGGCTGAATCTCCTTCAACCAAAAATATTTCAGAAAGAGCAGGGTCTTTCTCTTGGCAATCAGCCAGTTTGCCAGGGAGTCCGGCTACATCCATAGCCTTTTTTCTTCTGGTCATTTCTCTGGCTTTTCTAGCTGCTTCTCTTGCTCGGGCTGCCTCGCCTGCTTTTGCCAATATTTGTTTGGCATCTTTAGGGTTCTCTTCAAGAAAACGCTTCATGCTTTCAGAGCCAATTGATTCAACGATTCCTTTAACTTCTGACGAAACTAACTTTGCTTTTGTTTGCGAAGAAAACTTTGGGTCTGGCATTTTTACAGAAATTATAGCTGTTATTCCCTCTCTAGCATCTTCTCCGCTAATTGAGATTTTATTTTTCTTTGCTGCTGGATCTTGCTCGATGTAATAATTTAACGCTCTTGTCAGCGCTGCTCTAAAACCTGCTATATGTGTTCCCCCGTCTGGCTGAGGAATATTATTGGTATAACAATTTATGTTTTCATTATATGAGCCAGTCCATTGAACAGCTATTTCAACCCCAATATCATCTTTGGTGGAAGAAAAGTATATTATGTTTTCATTAATCTTTTCTTTTTTCTCATTAAGTTTTTTAACAAAAGCCCTAATGCCGCCTTCGTAATAAAACTCCTCAACAAGATCTTCTCTATGATCTGACAAAATAATTTTAATTCCAGAGTTTAAAAAAGATAGCTCTCTTAGTCTTTTTGCAAGAATTTTAAAATGGAACTCCGTATCAGAGAATATTTCTTTGCTAGGAAAAAAAGTAATTTTTGTTCCTGTTCGTTTTGTTTTGTCGCCTTTTACAAGCTTTGTTTTTGGCTCACCCATTGAGTATGTTTGCGAATATGTATTTCCGTCTCTAGATATTTCTAGCTCAAGCTTTTCAGAAAGTGCGTTTACTACAGAAACCCCAACCCCATGCAAACCTCCGGAGACCTTATAAGAATTATCATCAAATTTTCCACCAGCGTGGAGAACGGTCATAATAACTTCTGCAGCTGGCTTCTTTTCTTCTGGGTGCACATCTACGGGTATTCCCCTTCCGTTATCTGTCACCGTTACCGAATTATCAGTATTTATTTCAACAGTTATTTCGCTACAATGCCCTGCCAAAGCTTCATCGATAGAATTATCAACTACTTCGAATACCATGTGGTGTAACCCCGTTCCGTCATCTGTGTCACCAATATACATGCCAGGCCTCTTCCTTACAGCCTCTAAACCCTTTAATACTTTGATGTTCGAAGAATCATATTTTGTCATTGTGTTATTTCTCCATGTTCCACGTGAAACACGCCTGAGTCCATTTCGCATAATATTTCTGCCAGCACGGAATCATTTAGGGCGGTTAAAAAAATCTGAGATTTGGTCTCAAACAATCTTTCTAGCAATTTTTCTTGCACTTCTAATGTAAGCTCAGCAGAAAGATCGTCTACAAGAATTATACTAGGAAAGCTTTTCTTTTCAAAAAAGTCTTTCGCTTGGGATAATAACATAATATTGGCTATAAGTTTTTGTTGTCCGCGCGAACAAATTTTTTGCGCTTCTTTATTGTTAAGAATAATTTTTAAATCTGCGTTTTGTGGTCCGCAGCTAGTGTAGCCTTTGTCATAATCTACCTCTTTTCTTTCTTTTAATACATCTAGAAACAACTTGTTTGTGCCCCAACCATTTTCATATGAGAAACTAAGTTCTACATCAGGCAATATTTGATTTTGAATAACGAAAAGGCTTTCCTGCAAACTTTCAACATACTTCTTTCTTGAAGAAGAAATAGACTCTCCTAATGGAGCAAGTTTTTCCATCCATATTTTTTCACTAGGGTCTCTTGCTTTTAGTGCTTCATTTCTTTGTTTAAGAATTTTCTGATATTCAGACCATTCCTCTTTAAAGTTATGTTCCACGTGAAACAGCCCCCAATCAATAAAAGCTCTTCTTTCTGATGGCGCCCCCTCAATGATTGCGTGGCTACCAGGGTGAATTGTTTGCACTGCCAATCTTTCAGCAATTTTGGATTGTTTATTTTCTTCTTTGCCATCAATAAGTATTTGTGTTTTATTTTTGCTTTTTTTTATCTCGAGCTTTTTTTGACTCGCTGAGGTTGCTGCTCCTACATAGAATTCTTTTTCTCCATTAGTAACCAGGTTTTCAGTTTTATTTGTTCTAAAGCTCTTGCCGCGAGACAGAACATCAATGGCTTCAAGAACAGTTGTCTTTCCTGCTGCATTTTCACCAATAATTACATTGGTTTTATTATTTAGATTTAAATTTGCTTCACGAATATTTCTTAGATTTCTCAAACAAAGCTTGTCAATCTGCATTTTTTTATAATCTCAAAGGCATTACTACATAGCTTGATGAGTTGTCATTTTCAGGGGTCAACAATGCGCTGCTATTTGCATCTCTTAAAAGTATTTGGACATTTTTTGTTTTTATAACGTTCAAAACATCGATTAAATAATTTACATTAAAACCGACTTCTAAATTATCGCCTTCATAATTTGATTTAATATCATCTGAAGCTTCCTCTTTTTCCGGGTTATTTGCGCTAACTTTTATTTCATTATTGATAAAGTTAAGCCTTACTCCTCTAAATCTATCATTTGAAAGAATAGATACTCTGATCAAAGCTTCTTTAAATAATTTGTTATCCACAATTACCTTTTTATCGACATTTGTTGGCATAACTTTCGTATAATCTGGAAATGATCCATCAATAAGCTTTGATATTGCCATTGTTTTTTTATTGCTCACTTTAATATGGTTTTTAGACAAAATGATGTTAATTTCCTCTTCTTCTTCATCAAGCTGTTTATCTATTTCAATAACGCCTTTTCTAGGGACTATAGCGCTAATCCCTTCAAGAGATTTCCCTTCGGCACTAATGCTAGCTTTTGCCAATCTATGGCCATCAGTAGCGACTGTAGAAATTTGATTATTGGATGCTAACAAATATAAGCCATTTAAATAATATCTAACGTCTTGTTGTGCCATCGCAAAAGATGTTTTGCCTATTATTTCTTTAAGTTCATTTGCTTTCATTGAAAAAGAAATGCTTTCATCGTCTAAAGTTTCCATCATTGGAAAAGTATTCGGATCTAAAGCTGATAAGATAAATTTACTTTTTTTTGATTTTATCTGTATTTTTGATTCATTTATTTGATCAATTTCAATCAATGATTCATCCGACAAACCTTTACCAATATCAAACAACTTTCTGCCCGGAATTGTAATGTTGCCTGCAAAACCGTTTACGTCATTTACCTCGATAACCGACGACAACTGAACTTCAAGATCAGATGCCACAACCTCATAACCTTCATTAGATTTTTTAAAAAGAATATGGCTTAAAATTGGCATTGACTGTTTTTTATCAACTACACCAATTATTTTTTGTAAAGCTTTTATTAAATTTTCTTTAGTTATTATAATTTTCATATATTTATATTAATTATTATTATTGCACTCGGTTTCTGTTAAGTATGTTTTTTTTTATAACAAAAACAATACTTTAGGAAATTATTATCTTGTTTATAACTTTTTCTTTTGTGTTAGTTAAGTCTTTATTAAATATATATACAGTTTTATTATAAAAGTATATACAGTTTTTTAACAATTTTGCCTTAAGTGCTTAATGCTCTCCTTAAATTAAGTAAATCTTCTTTTATTTTGTTATCTGTCTTTGAGACTTCTACAATTTTTTTACAAGCATGTAGCACGGTTGTATGGTCTCTTCCGCCAAAAGCATCTCCAATCTCAGGCAAGCTATGGTTTGTAAGTTCTTTTGCTAATGACATTGCAAGCTGTCTTGGCCTCGCCAAAGACCTATTTCTTTTTGCTGAAAGTAAATCGGACATTCTAATTTTATAATATTCTGCGACCGTCTTTTGAATATTTTCTATTGTTACCATTTTATTTTGAAGAGAAATAAGATCGCGTAAAGCCTCTTTAGCAAAATCTAAAGATATAGCTTTCCCTGTAAATTGTGAGTTAGCTATAACTCTTCTAAGAGCACCCTCAAGCTCTCTTACATTTGATTGTATGCATTTTGCAATGAAAAAAGCCACATCAGTATCAAGGGTTGTTCCAATTGAAGAAGCTTTTTTTTGTAAAATTGCAACTCTAGTTTCAAGCTCAGGCGGCTCTATAGACTGAGTAAGCCCCCAACCAAACCTTGATTTTAATCTCTCATCAAGACCATTAACCTCCTTCGGATATCTATCGCAAGTCAGCACAACTTGACAACCACCCTCTAGCAGCGCGTTAAAAGTATGAAAAAACTCCTCTTGTGATCTTTCTTTTCCAGCAAAAAATTGAATGTCATCTATCAAAAGAGCATCAGCAGATCTGTAATATTCTTTAAAACTATCTATTTTATTGTGTTGAAGAGCTCTAACCATGTCAGCTACAAATTTTTCAGAGTGCAAGTAAAGTATTTTTGCTTCTTTATTTTGCTTTAAAATGTTGTTGCCTATGGCGTTCATTAAGTGTGTTTTTCCAAGACCTACTCCGCCATAGATAAAAAAAGGATTATAGGTTTTGCCAGGATTGCTAGAGACCTGAATCGCAGTTGCTCTTGCCAGCTCATTAGATTTTCCAGTAACAAAATTATCAAATGTATAATCGGAAGCAAAATTTTTGTTATTATTGAAAGAATTTCTCTTATTTTCTGCAATATCTATAATATCTTCTTCTAATTTCTGAGAAATACCTCCAACTTCGAAATTAAAGTTATAATCAGAGTTTTCTAGTCTTTTTATAAAATATTCGGTTAGATTCTCGTTTGCCCAATCTAAAGCATATTGGTTAGGAGCTGTAATTTTTATAGTTTTGTCTTTAGTAACTGCTTGAAGTGGCAGTACCCACGTATTAAACTGTTGTTCATCAAAGTTACTTTGAAGCTCGTCAAGACATTGTTTCCAAAAACCTGGTTGCATTTTTTTATGATCCCCTAAAGCAAATAATTATTATTTTTTTATTTATATTATACTTATCCACAGCAGAAATAAATCAACAAATCTGTGTAAAAATTGTGGATAAGTAATGTAAAAATATATGATAAAGTTAGGTATTGACAAATATAGGGTATAGAAGTAATGTCGCGAGCATAATACAAGGGAATTAAAAAATGAAAAGAACATATCAGCCAAGTAAAATTAAAAGAAAAAGAACACATGGGTTTAGGTCTCGTATGAGCACAAATGGCGGAAGAGCAGTTATTAATGCCAGAAGATCTAAAGGAAGAAAACGCCTTTCTGCATAAAAACATAGTAAAAAATGTATTCATAACAAAAGTCATGAGATTAAATAGTCCTAAAGACTTTAGAAATTGTTTTACAAATGGTAAAAAAATAAAAAGCGAAGTTTTTGTGCTACATTACTTAAATAATGGCGGCAATCTCTCTAGACTAGGCGTAAGCGTTGCAAAGAATAAAATTAAAAAGGCTGTTGAAAGAAATAGGATTAAAAGAATTGCAAGAGAAATTTTTAGAATAAGCGGCCTTATGGGTCTGGACATTGTTTTGTTGCTTAAATATGAAAAAAACTACGACCAAGAGAATTGCTACAATCTTATAAATGAAATTTTTAATAAATTGGTAAAAAATGAGTCATTTATTAATAAAAATAATTAAATTTTATCAGTATGCTCTTAGCTCTTTTCTAGGAAATAATTGTAGATTTACGCCTTCTTGCTCAGAGTACTTTATGCAAGCAATATCGGAACATGGTTGTATTCGGGGCATATATCTTGGCTCTAAAAGGATATTTAAATGTCATCCCTGGTGTTCTGGCGGTATAGACGAGGTTCCAAAAGCAAAATGAGTAATCGATTATTATTATATGTGGCCTTTTCTTTAGTGCTTTTTATGATTTGGCAGCAATGGAATATGGAGCAGAGCCCACAACTTCAAATAAAGAACACTGAACAATCGCAACGGATTGAGGGCGATATTCCTGAAGAAGCGCTATTGCAGAAATCAAAAATTAATAATTCTAACCAAAAAGAGACTATCTCAAATGTTAAAAATAAAGGAGAGCATCTTACAATAAGTAATTCCGATGTTGAGCTAACAATTAGCACCTTGGGTGGAACTATAAAAAAATCAAGGCTTTTAAATTATTATAAAACTACGGAAAAAGATAGTGAAAATGTAAACTTGTTTGATTATGAGGATGAGTATTATGTAGCCCAATCTGGCTTACTTCACGATAAAAGCTCAATTAAAAATGAAAAGACTAAGTTGGCGCCTAATCATCATGACTTGTATGAGGTTTTAGACAAAACCAATAGTAGTGTTACTTTAAAGTGGCTAACCAAAGAGAAAGACATAAGTGTTATTAAAAAAATTAAACTTCATAACTCTGGTTTTAATGTTGAAGTTACAAGTCAAGTAATAAATAACACCAGCAGAGCTTGGGCAGGAAGACAGTACAGGCAAATTAGAAGAGAAAGCAGTGGCGAAGGAAGGTCTTGGGTGACCCCAACATTCACTGGCGGCGCATATTATGACGGAGCTTATAATAAGGTTTCTTATGACGAGATTTCGAAGAAAAAGCCAAAACTCAACATGCAGGGCGGCTGGGTTGCAATGGTAGAACATTATTTTGTTTCGTCCTGGTATTTTTCTGAGAAAGAAAATAATTTATTTTATACAAAAGAAGTCAATGCTGGCGATAGTAGAAAAGACTATATTATTGGGGCAAGATCTGAAGCTTTAATAGTTCAGCCCAATGAAAATGCTATATTTAGTTCTTTGTTATATGTTGGCCCAAAGCTACAAAAGGAATTGGAGCAAATTTCAGAAGGATTAGAGTTAACAATCGATTACGGGGTTCTAACTTTTATTGCAAAACCATTATTTTGGTTGTTAGATAAAATTAATTTAATGTTAGGAAATTGGGGTTGGGCAATCATTTTGCTTACAATCTTGATTAAATTAGCGTTTTATAAATTGTCGGAAACAAGCTATAGGTCAATGGCAAAAATGAAGCAATTTTCACCAAAGATTCAGTCTATAAGAGAAAGGTACGGAAGTGATAGACAAAAAATGAATCAGGCAATGATGGATATGTATAAGCAAGAGAAAATCAATCCTTTGGGAGGGTGTTGGCCAATTTTAATTCAAATACCAGTATTTATTGCTCTTTATTGGGTACTATTAGAGAGCGTTGAGTTGAGACAAGCAGAGTTTATTTTTTGGCTTAATGACCTTTCAGCCAAAGATCCTTATTACGTACTTCCGATAATAATGGGCGCTTCAATGTACTTTCAGCAAAAACTTAATCCAGCTCCGCCCGATCCTATGCAAGCTAAGATTATGCAAATGTTGCCTATAATCTTTACTGCATTTTTTGCATTTTTTCCTTCAGGCTTGGTTTTATATTGGGTCGTTAATAATTTGCTATCTATTGCCCAGCAATGGAGAATAACTAAGATAATAACCAGCTCTAAATAAATTAAAGTGAAGGATCTTAATAGTATTGTTAGTTTAGCAACGCCTATTGGAACAGGAGCTCTTTCAATCATTAGATGTTCCGGGAAAGGTGTAAAAAACATTATAGAGACTTTTTTTCTCAAAAGCCTAACACCAAGATATGCTTATCATATAGATTTCAAGAAAAATAATGAAACACTCGACGACATCGTAGCAATTTATTATAAAGCGCCAGAATCTTATACAGGCGAGGATATGCTTGAGATTACTTGCCATGGAGGGCCTGTAATTTATCAAATGCTAATAAAAGAAATTCTGACATTATCAGATTTTAGATTAGCAATGCCAGGTGAATTTAGTGAGCGAGCATATTTAAACAATAAAATTAGTTTGCTAGAGGCCGAATCAATATGCGCATTAATTAATGCTAAAACAGAAGAGGCTGCTCTTGCAGCAAGAAGCTCTTTGTCCGGTAAGATGTCCCAAGAAATACTTAGCATAGATGAAAAACTGTTAAAAATAAGAATACAAGTTGAGGCTTTGCTAGATTTTTCAGAGGAAGACATTGAAACAGCAGAGCTTTATGAAATTGAAAATCAATTAATTGATATTAAAAATAAAATAAAAAATTTAATTGAAAAAACCGAAAAAAATAAACTATTTTTTGAGTTGAGCAAAATAACAATAATGGGAAAACCAAATACAGGCAAATCATCTTTAATAAATTTCCTAACACAAGAAAATGTATCTATAGTAAATAAAGAGGCAGGAACCACAAGAGATGTGGTATCAAAAATATTTAATATTAGAGGAATGCCGGTGATTATTCAGGATACTGCCGGCATAAGAGAAACTGATAATCAGATTGAACAAGAGGGCACGCACAAGGCTTTTGATCAAGCCGCCGAATCAAATGTAATTCTTTATTTGTATGATGTTTCTAAAGGGTTGCAAAAAGATGATTTTTTAATTATTGATAAATTAAAAAAAATAAATACCAACCTTCTAATTATTGGAAACAAGGTTGATTTAACCGTTAAAAACCTAAATTCTTTATTAAGAGATCAAAAAGAAGCAAGCATAAGTATATCTATAAAAAGAAACATCAATATCGAAAAAATGATAGAAAAAATTTCGGATATATTATTAAAGACAAATACAAATGATAGCTCTCCAGGAGTAATGCAAATAAAGCATCTGGCTTTTTTAAAAACATCTTTTAATGAAATCAATAGTATTAAATTAGATTTAAGCAATTTAGAGGTTGTTGCAGAGTTTTTGAAAGCAGCACAACAAAATTTATCCAAGATAATTGAAAACGACGATAATGATAGAGTTTTAAGCGGAATATTTTCAAACTTTTGTATTGGAAAGTAATATAATTTAAATATGAATAAATACGATGTAATAGTAATCGGCGGAGGGCACGCCGGAACAGAAGCGAGCTTAGCTAGCGCAAGATGCGGAAGTAGGACTTTGCTTTTAACTCAGTCGTTTAATACCGTAGGCCAAATGAGCTGTAATCCTTCAATTGGAGGGATTGGCAAAGGCCACTTGACAAAAGAAGTAGATGCGCTTGGCGGCGTAATGGCTAGAGCGGCTGATGCAGCTGGCATTCACTTTAGAACGCTAAATAAGAAGAAAGGCCCAGCTGTATGGGCAACTAGATCTCAGGCTGACAGAGATCTTTACAAATTTTTTATCCAGAGACAAATCAAAGTACAAAAAAATTTAGATGTGCTTGAGAATGAGGTAGTTGACATTATCATGGAAAAAAATTCTATATCAGGCGTAGAGCTTAATGATGGGACTATAATTAAAACCAAAAATGTTATATTAACTGCGGGCACTTTTTTATCTGGAATTATACATATAGGAGACCAAAAATTTTCCGCGGGCAGAATTGGTGAAAAGGCTTCAAATAAACTTGCAGATAGGATGCGTGATCTTGATTTAAAAATGGGCAGATTAAAAACAGGCACACCTCCGAGATTAAATGCGGACTCAATTAATTTTAATAATCTTATAGAACAACCAGGAGATGAGCCTAGACCCGTTTTTTCTTTTGTTGGCAGCACTCTAGATCATCCAAAACAAATTAAATGTTTTATAGCGCGCACAAATGAGAAGACTCACGCCACTATTAAACAATCTCTTGATCGCTCGCCACTCTTTAACGGAGTGATCACTGGTAAAGGCCCGAGGTATTGTCCTTCTATAGAAGATAAAATCACAAGGTTTGCAGACAAGGAATCGCATCAGATATTCTTAGAGCCAGAAGGATTAAATTCGAAATTAATCTATCCAAATGGAATTTCAACAAGCTTACCTAAAAAAGACCAAGAGAATTTTATAAGAACAATAGAGGGGCTAGAAAATGTAATCATAGAGGATTATGGTTATGCGATCGAATATGATTTTTTTGATCCAAGAGGGCTAAATTCGAATTTAGAGAATAAAAAAATCTCTGGTTTCTTTATGGCTGGGCAAATAAACGGAACAACAGGATATGAAGAAGCAGCCTCTCAAGGAATTGTTGCCGGTATTAATGCCGCTTTGCGTTCTCAAGCAAAAGATATGTGGTCGCCGAGCAGGGAAAACTCTTATGTCGGGGTAATGATTGATGATTTAATAACCCAAGGTGCCCCAGAACCTTATCGCATGTTTACAAGCAGAGCCGAACATAGGCTTTATTTAAGGGAGGATAATGCTGATAAAAGATTAACCCCTTTGGGCTGGAAATTGGGTTCAGTAGAAGAAAAAAGATATGATATTTATATTAGAAAACAAGAACAAATAGATAGAGAGATTCAACGACTTGCTGATTTTAAAATAATGGAAAATAATAGAAAAATTACAGCAAAAGAGTTTCTTAAAAGACCAAAAACATCATATCAAGATTTAAGTATTTATTCTTCAGATTATCGTTTGGCCGAAAAAGATATAGGAGAGAA
>Ga0181580_10003974_pt1 | contig 12035 bp, 7 predicted proteins | sample 071ome_23_FD_132413 | JGI IMG/M metagenome (GOLD analysis project Ga0181580, IMG submission 132413) | Coastal salt marsh microbial communities from the Groves Creek Marsh, Skidaway Island, Georgia - 071403BT metaG (megahit assembly) | ecosystem: Environmental > Aquatic > Marine > Intertidal zone...
ATGCTTGCCGAACACTTGCAGGCCACGCCCGACTAGCGTAGCCGCTTGATGGCCGCCACGGCGTTGGTGTCATTGGGCGGTCTCTACAATGCTGGGCTCACGTGACAACCCTGTTGGTGCGGCATGACATCCTCCCCCAAGGCGCCTGAAGCTGCGCAAGGCGCCATTCAAATAGTTGGTGCCCGACAACACAATTTAAAAAACCTAAACGTTACGCTGCGCACCGGCGAAATGACGGTGGTGACCGGGCCCAGTGGGTGCGGCAAGTCCAGCCTGGTGTTTGACACATTGTTTGCCGAGGGCCAGCGGCGCTATGTAGAGACCTTTTCGGCCTACGCCCGACAGTTCCTCGACCGCATGGACAAGCCCGCGGTGGATCGTATCGACGGTGTACCCCCTGCGATTGCGATCGACCAAACCAACCCGGTGCGCAGTTCACGCAGCACGGTGGGCACCATGACCGAGCTCAACGACCACCTTAAGTTGTTGTTTGCCCGAACTGCCACGTTGATTGACCGCGACACCGGGGAGCGCGTGCAACAAGACAACGCCGACAGCATTTGGCAGGCGATCAACCAAGCGGTGCCTGACAATGCCCGTGTGCTGCTGACCTTTGCCGTGCGCCTGCCGCGCGCCACCGGCGCCGAGGAGGTGCAGCGCTGGTTGTCTGCCAGCGGGTTTGCGCGGATTCACGACCAGCGAGAGGTGCAGCCCGAAGGTGAGCCGGCCTACACCGAGCTGGAGGTGGTGGCGGATCGTTTGCGTTGGCGCGCCGACGCCCGGGCGCGGGCCATGGAGGCGATTGAAGTGGCGTTGCGTCATGGCCAAGGCCATTTGCGTGTCCACGCCAGCGCCGACGACGACGGTGCCGTGCTGCCACCCATGGCGTTTTCGTCGGGCTTGCATTGCCCAGCCAGTGGCCACGTGTACAGCGCCGCTTTGCCCAGCCAATTTTCTTTTAATTCACCGTTGGGTGCATGTGAAGCGTGCCGTGGCTTTGGCCGCGTGATCGGTGTGGACTGGGGATTGGTGGTGCCCGATGAGCGGCTCACCCTGCGTGCGGGGGCCATCAAACCCATTCAAACCCCGGCATGGTCGGAATGCCAAGACGACTTGATGCGCCATGCCGAAACCGCCGGGATACCCCGCGACACCCCGTGGTCGCGTCTGACCCAGGCGCAGCGCGATTGGGTTATTCAGGGCTCGCCGCACTGGAACGGCAAGTGGAACCAACAGTGGTACGGCATGCAGCGCTTTTTTGGGTACCTTGAGAGCAAAGCCTACAAAATGCACATACGGGTGCTGCTCTCCAAGTATCGAAGCTACACCACCTGCCCAACGTGTGCCGGTGCCCGTCTCAAGCCCGACAGTTTGTTGTGGCGCGTCGGTACCGTGGCGCAAGCCCACGCCGTGTGTCCGCCGGCGCAACGCTTTATGCCGCAAGGCGTGCAGTGGAGTCGGTCCACGCTTGAGTCGCTGCCAGGGCTGTGCCTGCACGATTTGATGCGGTTGCCGATCACCCGGCTGCTGCAATTTTTTGAGTCGTTGCAAGCTGAATCGCAGCATCAGCTTGATGCCATGTCGCGCGCCCAAGACATGTTGTTTGAAGAAATCGTCACCCGTCTGCGCTACCTGCAGCAGGTGGGGCTTGGGTACCTTACGTTGGATAGGCAAAGCCGCACACTGTCGGGCGGCGAGGTGCAGCGCATCAACCTAACCACGGCGCTGGGCACGTCGTTGGTGAATACCTTGTTTGTGCTGGATGAGCCCAGCATTGGCTTGCACCCGCGTGACATGGCGCGCATCACACAGGCCATGCGGCGTTTGCGCGACGCCGGCAACACCTTGGTGGTGGTGGAACACGATCCAGAGGTGATTCGCGCCGCCGATCGCGTGCTCGACATGGGGCCGGGGCCGGGTGAGCGCGGCGGCCAGGTGGTGTTTGATGGCAGCCCGCACGCCTTGGCGCAGGCCAATACCTTAACCGGCGAGTACCTCAGTGGGCGCAAACACATGGGCCGAGCGCCCAAGCGTGCGGTTGAGCCGCATACCCCGCGTTTGGTGCTCGAGGGGGCCAGCGCGAACAACCTCAAGCATGTCGACCTCGAGGTGCCTTTGCAGCGTTTGGTGTGCGTCACGGGGGTCTCTGGCAGTGGCAAGTCAACCTTGGTGCAAGACGTGCTGGTGCCGGCGCTGCGGCGGCTGCACGGCAAACCCACCGAAAACCCTGGCCCTTTCACGCGTTTGTTGGGCGCCGAGCAATTGGTGGACGTGGTGGCGGTGGACCAGTCGCCCATTGGGCGCACCGCACGCTCCAACCCGGTCAGCTACGTTGGCGCATGGGACGCCATACGCACTTTGTTTGCACAGACCGCGCTGGCCCGCGAGCGTGGTTACAGCGCCGCAAAATTCAGCTTCAATACCGGCGATGGCCGCTGCGCACTGTGTGGGGGCAGCGGTTTTGAGCACGTTGAGATGCAGTTTTTGTCTGACGTCTATCTGCGCTGCCCTGACTGCGATGGCCAGCGCTATCGGCCCGAGGTGTTGGAGGTGCGGCTTGATGGTTTGCAAACCGCCCATGCGGGGGCAGGTTTCAACGTGGCCGACGTGCTGGACATGACGGTGGCGCAAGCCGTGCAGGCCTTTGCGCGCCACGCCGAGGTGTTAAGGCTGCTGCAGCCCATGGTCGACGTGGGCTTGGACTATGTGCGCTTGGGTCAGCCTGTGCCGACACTGTCTGGTGGCGAGTCGCAGCGCCTTAAGCTGGCCGGTCATTTGGCTCAGGCCAGCCGGCTGCCGATTGCGCGCAAGGGTGCGCTGTTCGTATTTGACGAGCCCACCACGGGGCTGCACTTTGACGACATTGCCAAGCTGCTGCGAGCCTTTCGTAAGCTGCAAGATGCTGGCCATTCGTTGCTGATCATTGAACACAATTTGGACGTGATACGTGCCGCCGATTGGGTGATTGACTTAGGCCCCGAAGGCGGCGAGGCCGGCGGCGAGTTGGTGGCATGCGGCACGCCCGAAGCCTTGCAGCAACACCCCAGCTCGCACACCGGCCGTGCCCTGCGTGAGGACGCTGCGGCCAGCTTGGCCGAGCCTGAGCCGGCGGTGCCGCCGGCGCAAGCGCAGCCCGATGTGCACGTGATCAACGCCAACGAGCACAACCTCAAAGGTTTGTCGGTACGGATTCCGCGCGGTCAATTCAACGTCATCGCCGGTGTTTCGGGCAGCGGCAAATCTACGCTGGCGTTTGATATTTTGTTTAACGAAGGGCAGCGACGCTACTTGGAGTCGCTCAACGCCTACGCCCGATCCATTGTTCAGCCGGCCGGACGGCCCGAGGTTGATGCGGTGTTGGGTATCGCGCCCACCGTGGCGATTGAGCAACGGCTCTCCCGTGGTGGCCACAAAAGCACGGTTGGTACGGCCACCGAGGTGTGGCACCACCTGCGGTTGCTGTTCGTCAAACTTGGGGTGCAACATTGTGTACACGACCACAGTCCCGTGCAGCCGCAAACGCTGGACCAAATGGTGGCGCAGTGCCTTAAGCGTTGGCGTGGTCAACGTATTGGTCTGCTCGCACCGCTGGTGGTCAACCGCAAAGGGGTTTATACCGAATGGGCGGAGTGGGCGCGCGTGCGAGGCTTTCCCATGTTGCGGGTTGACGGGGTCTTTGTACGAACCCAGGGCTTTCCCCGTTTGGACCGTTTTCGTGAGCACACCATTGAGTTGCCGCTGGCTGACGTGTGGGTGCAGCCCGAAGTGGAGGGCGCGTTGCGCCAGCAACTGCAACTGGCGCTGCAGCACGGCAAAGGCGTGGTGCACGTGTTGGCGCCGCTGACGGGTTTGGCCGATTCGTTGGCGCGTGGTGAGCAAGGCCAATCGGTGGGGCATATCCATGTGCTGTCCAGCCAGCGTGCCTGCCCAGTGTGCGCCACCAGCTACCCCGAACTCGATCCGCGCCTGTTCTCGTACAACAGCAAACATGGCTGGTGCCCGCAATGTGTGGGCACCGGACGGGCGCTGAGCGCGGGGCAGCGGCAAGCGTTGGACGACACCGTGCAAGACGATGGTGCCCGTGGCCGCACACAAAGCTTTGATGCCGCCGATGACGTTGCTTTGGAAGACGAGGTATGCCCAGCTTGCCAAGGCGCCCGGCTCAACCCCCAGGCGCGCGCGGTGCGCTTTGCCCATGTGGGCATCGACGAGGTGGCGCGCATGTCGGTGCGTGACGTGGCGCAATGGGTTGAGGCCTTGGCGCTTGACGGCCGGGCGCGCGAAATCGCGCGTGACTTGTTGCCTGAAATCCGCTCCCGCCTTAAGTTTTTGCAAGATGTGGGCTTGGGCTACCTTACGTTGGAGCGCGGTGCACCCACGCTCTCGGGTGGTGAAGCCCAGCGCATTCGTTTGGCGGCGCAGCTGGGCAGCAATTTGCAAGGGGTGTGCTACGTGCTGGATGAGCCCACCATTGGGCTGCATCCGCGCGACAACCAGCTGCTGCTTGGCGCGCTGCGGCAGCTGGGCCAACGGGGCAACACCTTGGTGGTGGTTGAGCACGACCAAGACACCATTCGTCAAGCGGACCATGTGATTGAAATCGGCCCCGGCGCCGGTACGCGTGGCGGCGAATTGGTGGCGCAAGGCAGCGTGGCCGATATTCAGGCGCATGCCCAGTCTCTAACGGGCCGTTATTTGCGCCACGCCATGGTGCACCCCAGTCAGGCTCGGCGTGTGGTGGCCAAAGACACCGCCGCCTTGGTGATCACCGGCGCGCGGCTGCACAATTTGCAACAGGTGCGCGCGCGCGTGCCGCTGCACCGGCTGGTGGCGATTACCGGGGTCTCGGGCAGTGGCAAGTCGACGCTGGCGCGCGACGTGCTGTTGGCCAACGCCGAGGCCGCGGTGAAGGCACGAGGCAGCCGGGGCAAAGCCAGTTACAAGCCGTTTGGCTGCGTGGCGTTGGACGGCACCCAAAGCGTTGACCGGGTGTTGGAAGTAGACCAAACACCGATTGGCAAAACGCCACGCTCTTGCCCGGCCACGTACGTGGGTTTTTGGGACGCTATACGCAAACAGTTTGCCAACACCTTGGAGGCCCGAGCCCGTGGTTACAGCGCTGCGCGGTTTTCGTTTAACACCGGCGCCGGCCGTTGCCCGATTTGTGAAGGGCAAGGCATGCGCACGGTGGAGATGAGCTTTCTGCCGGATGTAAAGGTGCCGTGTGAGGGGTGCCACGGTGCCCGATTCAACGCCCAAACATTGGCGGTGCGTTGGCGTGGGCAATCGATTGGCGACGTGCTGCGCATGGAAGTTGACCAGGCGGTGGAATTTTTTGCCAGTGTGCCGGCCATTGCACACCCGTTGCAGTTGTTGCAAGACGTGGGTTTGGGCTACCTCACGTTGGGGCAGCCCTCGCCCACCTTATCGGGCGGGGAGGCGCAGCGTATCAAACTGGTGACCGAGTTGTCCAAGGTGCGCGACGACGTGACGCGTCGCGGCCAAAAGGCGCCGCACACGCTCTACGTGTTGGACGAACCCACCGTGGGGTTGCACATGGCCGATGTTGAAAAACTTGTGCATGTGTTGCATCGATTGGTTGAGGCCGGACACAGCGTGGTGGTGATCGAGCACGACCTGGATGTCATCGCCGAGGCCGATTGGGTGCTCGACCTGGGCCCTGAGGGTGGGGACCAAGGCGGGCGGCTCGTGGGTCAAGGCACCCCCGAGCACATCGCGGAACTTGGCGGCGCCACCGGCATGGCGCTGCGGGCGGTGTTGCAGCGCGCTTAAGGCGGCGCCGGACGGCTCCAAAGCGCCACGCAGCCCACGCTCGCCACCACCACCAACAGCGTGGTAAGACCCCATGGGGTCACCCATTGCATGGCCGCGGCGCCCAGCGAGGGCGCCAACATGCCGCCCAAGGTGTAAGCCATCACCAGCACCACGGTGCTGTTCACCAACGCCACGCCTTGGTGGCGAAAGCCAATTTCAATCATCACCACCGTGTACAGTACGCCCCCGGCGCCGCCCCAAATCAGCGCCAATGGCCACGCCAGATGGGGCTGGGCGTCCAGCCATGGCATGGTTAAGGTGGCAAGCAAAATCAGCGTGGCACACGCGCGCAACAAACCCCAACGCGCGCGATGGGGGTGGTCGTGGTGCCGCCCCAGACGGTCGGCCAGCCAGCCCGTGGGCCACATCAGAGCTGCACTGCCCAGGCCGCTGGCGGCAATCAGCAGCGCCGACTGGGCGTTGTTAAACCCAAGCGACAAACCCAGCACCGGTAGCAGCGCGCTCAACCCCACCTCAAAAAAACCCGCCACCACCCCCACCAGCATCACGATCGGGTGGGCACTTAAGGCTTGCCAAACGCCCTTGACGCCAGTTGCCACCGGTTGCGACACCCGCGGCCAAGGCAGTGCGGGAAGCGCATGGTTGGCCACAGCGCCCAGTGCAATAAACACCAAGGCCACGTACCACGTAGCCCGCGCTTCTGTACCCAGCTCGGCCACCAGCCAAGGACCTAAAAAGAACGTTAAACCGACCACGGTTTCAAACAAGCCCACCATACGCCCTCGGCTTTGCGGGCCGGCGAGTTCGGCCACCAAAGCTTCGCTTAGCACCCAGCGCATACCCACCGCCATGCCGGCGGCCAACTGCGCCACAAACCACCAAGCCACATCGTTTACCAGCACAAAAATCAACACCGACGCCACCGGTACCCAGCCCGCCACTTGCATGGCCGCGCGGCGCCCCCACCGGTGCGTCAGCCACGACACCCAGGGCGTGAGCGCAAAAATGCCCAGCCACGACGTGGCGCCAAACAGCCCCGCCAGCAACGGCGCGTCGGGCGACTGGGTGAGACGCAAAATATTGAGCGGTAAAAGCATAAAGGCCCCACTCAGAGCCAAAAAGCTGGATAAAAAAATTACCACCAAGCCACGCCGGTTGGCGTTGACCCTTGTTGTCATAAGGGAACCGAATCCGTGGGATAAAATAGCAGTCTATCCGAGGAGCGCTGCAGCCCCATTCATTGGTGGGGTAAGGCTCGGAAATGGTAACGGCGCTCACCCCCAGCACATGGCGCGGTGAGACATCCGTCGGTGTGGGGGCCACGTCAACCTATGCCAAGGAGTCAACCATGAGCGCCCTACGCCAGCCTGAAACCACCCCACAGTACGTTGTTGCCGATATGTCATTGGCCGATTGGGGGCGACGAGAAATCGCCGTTGCCGAAACCGAAATGCCCGGCCTGATGGCAATTCGCGAAGAATTTGCCGCCAGCCAACCGCTTAAAGGTGCGCGCATCACGGGCAGCCTGCACATGACGATTCAAACCGCGGTGCTGGTTGAAACCCTGCAGGCGTTGGGCGCCCAGGTGCGTTGGGCCTCGTGCAACATCTTTTCAACGCAAGACCACGCCGCCGCGGCGTTGGCGGCACAAGGCACGCCTGTGTTTGCCTACAAAGGCGAGTCGCTGGCCGATTACTGGACCTACACCCATCGCATTTTTGAGTTCGACGGCGCCAAAGGCACGGCCGACGAAGGGCCCAACATGATTCTGGACGACGGCGGTGACGCCACGTTGTTGATGCACTTGGGTGCGCAAGCTGAGCAAGACCCAAGCGTGTTGGCCAACCCCGGCAGTGAGGAAGAGCGCGTGCTGTTTGCGGCCATCACCAACCAGCTGGCGCAAGACCCTACCTGGTACAGCCGCCGCTTGCCGCATATTTTGGGCGTAACCGAGGAAACCACCACCGGTGTGCTTCGCTTAAAAGAAATGGCGCAAAAGGGCACCCTCAAGCTGCGCGCCATCAACGTCAACGACAGCGTTACCAAGAGCAAGTTTGACAACCTGTACGGCTGTCGCGAAAGCTTGGTTGACGGCATCAAGCGCGCCACCGACGTCATGATTGCAGGCAAGGTGGCGGTGGTGTGCGGCTACGGTGACGTGGGTAAAGGCTCGGCCCAAGCGCTGCGCGCGCTGTCGGCCCAGGTGTGGGTGACCGAGGTCGATCCGATCTGCGCTTTGCAAGCGGCGATGGAGGGGTATCGTGTGGTCACCATGGACGAAGTGGCCGATCAAGCCGATATCTTTGTGACCGCCACCGGCAACAAGCACGTGATCACCTACAACCACATGGCGCGCATGAAGGATCAGGCCATTGTGTGCAACATTGGCCACTTTGATAACGAAATCGCCGTGGCCGACTTGGAAGCCAAGTGCAAATGGGAAGAAATCAAGCCACAAGTTGACCATGTGATCTTCCCGGACGGCAAGCGCATCATTTTGTTGGCCCAAGGGCGGCTGGTGAACCTGGGTTGTGCCACGGGCCACCCCAGTTTTGTGATGAGCAGTTCATTTGCCAATCAAACCATGGCGCAAATCGAACTCTTCACCCGTCCAGACGATTACCACGTAGGCCAGGTGTACGTGCTGCCCAAGCAGCTCGATGAAAAAGTGGCGCGCCTGCACCTTGGAAAAATCGGCGCCAAGTTAACCGAGCTCACCACCGAACAGGCCAACTACATTGGTGTGTCGGTGCAGGGGCCTTACAAAACCGAAGCCTACCGCTACTGATGGGGCACACGCAGCGGGTGGAATTAAGCTTCGAGTTTTTTCCACCCAAAACCCCCCAGGGTGAGGTCAAGCTGCACGCCACCCAGCAGCAGCTTGCCGCGCTGGCGCCGGCGTATGTGTCGGTTACGTACGGTGCTGGTGGCTCCACCCAAGAGGGCACGTTTCGCACGGTGGCGGCCATGGCGCGGCATGGGCATCAGGTGGCTAGCCATTTTTCTTGTATTGGTGCTAGCCCGCCCAGCGTACGCCAGCAGCTGCAAGCGCTCTTGGATCAGGGCATCAGCCGGTTGGTGGCGCTGCGTGGCGACTTGCCCAGCGGCTACGGCAGCCACGGGGCATTCGCGCATGCGGTGGATTTGGTGCGTTTTGTGCGCGCTGAATTTGGGCAGGCGTTTCATGTCAGCGTGGCCGCTTACCCCGAGGTGCACCCGCAGGCGTCAAGCGCGCAAGCCGATTTGCAAGCCTTTGCCGACAAGGTCAAGGCAGGGGCCGATGGCGCCATCACCCAATATTTTTTTAATACCGACGCTTATTTTCGAATGGTCGACGATGCCTTTGCCCTAGGGGTGGAGGTGCCTATCGTGCCCGGCATCATGCCGATCACCAGCAGCACCCAGCTCCTGCGGTTTTCAGACGCTTGCGGCGCCGAAATTCCGCGTTGGATTCGGCGGCGCCTGATGGATTTTGGCGACGACACCGCTTCCATTCAGGCGTTTGGTTTAGACGTGGTCACCGACTTGTGTGATCAATTGTGCACCGCGGGTGTGCCTGGTCTGCACTTTTACACCATGAACCAATCGGCGCCGGTGCTGGCCATTGGCCAGCGCTTGGGATGGTTGGCTACGCCCTAGCGTTGGTCAAAGCTTACGGTAATTTGTTGGCTCACGGGTACACATTGGCACGTAAGCACAAAGCCGGCGGCGCACTCATCGGGTGTGAGCGAAAAGTTTTTTAGCATTTTCACCTCACCCTCCAGCACACGCGCCCGGCAGGTGCTGCAGTTGCCGGCTTTGCATGAATAGGGCAGAACCATGCCAGCGCGCAGACCCGCGTCGAGCACGGTGTCATGGGTGTCGGCTGTGGGCATGCCCAGTCGGGTGCGGCGATGCTTGCCGTCGATGATGACCGTAAGCTCCGCGCTTTGCGCGTCGTCCGCCAGAGCCACCGGGGCCGTGCTCGGGGCAAAGCTGCCGAAGCGCTCAATATGAATGGCAGGGCCGGGCATGCCCCATTCATTCAGTACCGTCTCGGCGGCGTCCATCATGGGCGCAGGGCCACACACAAAGGCATGATCGGGCGGCTTTTGTCCCGGCTGCAAGGCACGCATCAGCGTGCGCAGCTTGTCTTCATTGAGTAGGCCGTGCATGGGGCTGTTGGCCTCGCCCTCTTCGCTGTACACGTGCAGCAATTGAAAGCGTTGCAAATAGGTGTCTTTGAGGTCGTCAAGTTCGCGCGCAAACATGACATGCGCCACCCCCCGGTTGCCGTAGATCAGGGTGAAATGGCTTTCGGGTTCAGTGGCCAGCGTGGTGGCAATGAGTGAGAGCATGGGCGTGATGCCGCTGCCGCCGGCAATTCCCAGGTAATGGCGGCGTTGGCTGGCGTCCAGGGGGGCATAAAAGCGCCCGTCGGGCGTCATCACGTCCAGCGTTTGCCCCGCTTGCAGGTGGTCGTTGACGTGATTGGAAAAGCAGCCCCCAGGTACGCGTTTGATACCCACCTGCAACGGTTGGCCTTGTTCGTAAGACGGCACACTGCTGCAAATGGAGTAGGCGCGGCGCACCTCTTGCCCCTGCACGGTGGCGCGCAGCGTGAGGAATTGGCCTTGTACGAACCGGTAGGCGTCCCGCAATGCCTGGGGCACCTCAAAAGACACGGTGACCGAATCGGCGGTCACAGGGCTGACATCAACAACGCGTAGCGGATGGAACTGCGGTGGGGTGGTCACGGTATGGCTTGCCTTGGCGCATCAATGCGCTTTGAAATAGTCAAAAGGTTCACGGCACGACAGGCAGCGGTATAGCGCTTTGCAGGCGGTGGAGCCGTGCGCGGCAATGATTTCTGTGCGTGGGCTGGCACAACGCGGGCAGGCGGGGTGACCGTCGGCGCGCTGAAAGTGCACCACCGACGTGTGCTCATTTGGTGCGCTGGCCGCCGGCGGCGCAATGCCGTAGGCGCGCAACTTGGCGCGGCCACTGGCACTGATCCAGTCGGTGGTCCACGCCGGGCTGAGCGTGGTCTGCACCCGAAAGGGTTGCAACCCAGCCGCGTGCAGCGCCGCTTCAATATCGGTTTGCATTTGCTCCATCGCCGGACAGCCGCTGTAGGTGGGGGTGATGGTGACGAGCAAAGTGTCGCCCTCAAGCGCAACCTGGCGCAGCACCCCCAGGTCGCGTAGGTTGATGACGGGAATTTCGGGGTCGGTGACGTGGTCCAACACCTCGTGCGCATAGGTCACGCGGGCCTCACCCTGCAGGCTACAGGGCGCCGCAGGCGCACGGGGTTGAGCCAAGTTGGCAAAGGCGTCGGCAAAGCCAGGCGCGCCGTTGGGTGGGGTTACCACACGCCCTCCGGGTGCGCCCGTGCCACGCTTTGCATCTCGGTCAGCAGGTAGCTCAGGTGTTCGGAGTGATGCCCATTTTTGCCGTCGCATGGCAAGGCGGCTTCGGGTGGTTGCTGCAGCGTGGCCTCGGCGAGTGCGTTTTGTACATCGTCCAGCCAGGCTTGCTTGAATTCGGATGGGGCCACCCCAATGCCTTGGTCGCTTACCGCACGTTCAACCGCGTCGGTGGTAAAAATTTCTTGGGTGTAAGGCCACAGTGCGTCCACCGCCGCTTGCGCGCGGGCGTGTGAGACGTCGGTGCCATCGCCCAGCCGAACCAGCCATTGACGCGCGTGTTGTCGGTGAAAGCGGGCTTCTTTAACCGATTTGGCAGCAATCGCGGCCAAGGTGGCATCGCTCGATTGGGTCAGTGCCTGCCACCACAGTGTCATGAGCGAACCCATGAGCCATTGACGCACCATGGTGACCGCAAAGTCGCGCGGCTGCGAGGCGGTTGCCGCCGCAGGTGGCGTTTTGGGCAATTCCACCAGTACCAAATTGCGAAATTGATCGGCGTCTCGCCAGTAGGCGTAATGGTCTTCGCCGTGGCCGCTGCCGTCGAGCTGGCCCAAATGGGTATACAGCATGCGAGCTTGACCAATGTGGTCCAGCGCGGTGTTGGCCATGCTTAAGTCCTCTTCAAGGATGGGCGCATGGCCGCACCACTCGCTTAGGCGTTGACCGTGAATCAGCGCGGTATCGGCCAAGCGCGTGATGTAAACAAGATGCGGGCTTTGCATGGTGGTGCTCACATGTGGTCGACCGCGTCGGGCAACTGGTAAAACGTTGGATGACGGTAGATTTTGTCGGCGGCTGGTTCAAACATCTCGCCCTTGGCCACCGGGGCCG
>Ga0181580_10003983_pt1 | contig 12025 bp, 7 predicted proteins | sample 071ome_23_FD_132413 | JGI IMG/M metagenome (GOLD analysis project Ga0181580, IMG submission 132413) | Coastal salt marsh microbial communities from the Groves Creek Marsh, Skidaway Island, Georgia - 071403BT metaG (megahit assembly) | ecosystem: Environmental > Aquatic > Marine > Intertidal zone...
GAAGCAATGTATCCTCGCTTACCCGAATTTAAACGCGTAAAACGCGCCTGCGACCCCCATAACCGCTTTCGCTCTCTTCAGTCCGAGCGGCTGGGAATTACGTGAAAAAACGCGCACTCATACTAGGCGCCAAATCGGCGATTTCCCGTGCAATAGCGCTGCGTTTAGTCTCAGACGGCTATGATTTAGTCCTAGCCGCACGCCAGGTAGACGCACTTTCGCCATTCGCTACAGACATCAGACTACGCCACCAATGCCAGGTCGACCTCATCGAATTTGACGCCCTCGACTTTGACACTATAGAACATCTGCCGCAGCGCGTTGAACTCGCTGCAGGGCCGTTTGATCTGTCGGTTCTCGTTTTTGGCTATTTGGGAAAACAGGAAGACACGGGGCGCAGCACAGAAGAGATGCTCAAGGTCCTCAACGCCAATTTTACCGGAGCCGCTATAACGCTTGGGCACCTAGCCAACTACTTTGAGCAAAGAAACGCTGGGGGCATTATTGGCATAGGTTCAGTAGCGGGCGATCGCGGACGACGGAGCAATTTTTTTTACGGAGCAGCCAAAGGGGGATTGGCTCTATTCCTTCAGGGACTGCGCAACCGACTAGCCCCATGCGGGATCCACGTACTCACCGTCAAACCGGGCTTTGTCGATACGCCGATGACAGAGGGATTAGACGGACTGTTTTTAGTTGCAAAACCGGAAAAAGTAGCGAACGATATAGTGCGGGCTTATAACAAAAAGAGAGACGTGCTGTACACGCCTTTCTTTTGGCGCTGGATCATGTTTATCATACGCAGCATACCCGAGCGCATTTTTAAAAAACTCTCTCTGTAACGTTTTTAGAGTAGCTGCTGCCCCACTTCGACTTTCTCCTCAACCTCTCCGCGCAGGCGCTGCTGAAGCGTGGTAAAGCGTTCTGCCACTTCGTTGTTTTGCACAGCTATGCCCAAAGCCTGCTTGGTGCCGACGAGCACGATCATTTCTTTTGCCCGAGTGATCGCCGTGTAGAGTAAGTTTCGCTGCAGCATAACAAAGTGTTGCGTAGTCAGAGGTAGTATGACTACGGGAAACTCCGAGCCCTGCGAGCGATGCGTGCTAATCGCATAGGCTAAGGTTAGCTCGTCTAGATCGGCGACATCGTATTCTACACTAGCATCGAATCCTACCAGCAGCTGCTGTTTGTCAACGTCTATGTGCTCTACTAAGCCCATATCTCCGTTGAACACGCCCTTGTCGTAGTTGTTTTTCACCTGCATCACCTTGTCTCCAACGCGAAACTCTCCCCCACCGTGGCGAAAGGCGTGCGCTCCCTCATTGAGCTTGTTTTGCAGGCGCTGATTGATGTTCACAGCTCCCGTCTCACCCCGATACATCGGAGACAGAACTTGAATATCTCTGCGCGCATCATAATTGCCATGGGCTGGCAGCCGGCGAGCACATAAGTCTTCTACAACTTCGACTACCCGCGTCGGCTCTTTCTCTTCAATAAAAAAGAAGTCACGCGTCTCTCTATTATCGAGCAGAGGCATTTGGCCGTCGTTGATTCGGTGTGCGTTCGTAATGATGTGACTCGTTGCCTCCTGACGAAATATCTGCGTCAACCGCACAACCGGCACTTCACCCGAACTGATCATATCCCGCAGCACATTGCCCGGACCAACAGAAGGCAATTGGTCTACATCGCCGACCAAAACCAACCGAGCCGTATCGGGCAACGCTCGAAGAAGCGCGTTCATCAGCACAATATCGATCATTGAGGCCTCGTCGACGATGAGTGCCTCCACGTCCAATTTGTCTTCGTAGTCCTTTTTAAACTGACCTTCCCCCGGCTGAAATTCTAGCAGACGATGAATGGTTCGCGCCTCGCGTCCGGTTGCCTCGCCCAATCGTTTTGCCGCTCGACCGGTCGGAGAACACAGGGCGACTTTTAACGTCCCCCCTTCAAAACAGGACAGGATGCGTTTCGTCACCGTAGTCTTTCCAGTGCCGGGTCCCCCCGTGAGAATCATCACCTTCTCTGCTGCAGCCAAATCTACCGCTTCCTGCTGAGTGGGCGCGAGTTTAAGATCGTCTTCAACTGAACCGCTACCGTCTAACAGTTTCTCGCAGGGAGTGCGCAATAGACGACGCACCGAAGAGGCGACACCCACTTCAGCGTGATAGAGGGGGGGCAAAAAATAGCGCAACGCCTCTGTCACCACTCCATCGTCGGCACGCAACGCCTCCAGCGCAGGCGGTATGAGTTCGGCATTGATTTCGAGAATGTCTTTGGCCCGTTCAATGAGGCCTGGCTGACCCGGCTTTTGACGACCTCCCGGCAAAAATACGTGTCCGTCGTCTGCCGCTTGATTCAGCAAGTACCGTATGCCGGCTTGAACGCGCTGTGGCGCATCTTTACCCAAGCCCAAGTTTTGAGCGATTCGATCCGCAATTCTGAACCCAATTCCGCGGATATCGCGCTCCAGACGATAGGGATTGGTGCGCACTTTCTGAATCGCTTCCTGTCCGTACTGCTTGAAGATCTTTACCGCATAACCCGTCGTGATACCGTGCGATTGGAGAAATACCATTACGTCTTTCACGTGGCGCTGGTCTTCCCATGCCTCAGCGATCATATCGACTCGCTTTGCACCTAGATTAGGGACTTCGGAAAGACGCTGGGGATTCGCATCAATAATATCGAGCGTCTCTTCACCAAAGTGATCCACGATACGCTTGGCAGAGACGGGCCCCACCCCTTTTATCAACCCCGAGCCCAGATACTTTTTTATCCCCTCCAGCGTAGTCGGATATACGAGTCGATAGGTTTCAATTTTAAACTGACGACCGTATTTGGCATGGTTCGTCCACTGACCTTCAACCTCGACATTCTCCCCTTCTTCAAGTGAAGCTATTGCCCCAACCACGGTAATCTTTTCGCGCTCTCCTTCGGCAACCAGCCGGGCTATTGTATAGCCATTCTCCGGGTTGTGGTAGGTTATGCGGTCTATATATCCTCTGTATGATTCTGCCATAGTCAATTCCATAAGAGCTCACATCAACGCCCAGTAAACCGCGAGCGAGACGCCAATACCCAAGACAAAGCCTGCCAATACCTGTGCCACGGTATGAACCTCTAAATACAATCGAGCCCATCCCACCAGCAGCACAGCTAAAACACCTGGCCAAGCTAGGCCGGCTCCCGAAATGGAGAATATGAGAGCTGCTGCCCCCCCCACTCCAACACAGTGAATACTGATCTTCCAGAAAAGGTTGATGCAGAAAACCAGTAGCGTCGCAAGCGTAAAGCTTATTCCCACTACAAGCAATAGCAGATCAGGATTTATCATCCACATGACTCCCCCCCCCAATCCATAACTCATCGCGCCCTGCAGCAGCATTTCGCTACGCTGCTGGCGCACCTCGGGGTAGAGTTGATCCATCCGTCCTTTGCGCAGTCCGTGCAGTAGCCCCAACGCAGGCAATACAATATAAAAAAGCACTCCCACCATAACGACGAGGCCGTCATCGGGATGATAGATCCACCAGCAAATCCACAGGGCCAGCGCTACGCCGGCGGGATTGAGCCCGTGTGATATCCAGTGGGCGATGTGTTTTAACATGCGCTTCGTTTTCTCTTGCACTCTTCGAACTACGCTTCTCAACGTTTTTCGAAGATGTTTTTTCTAAAGGTTTCTCATCACTCCGTCGATAGTAGACTTAGAGATACTAAGTTGTATCGAATAATATTTTTAAAAACCATATAATATTTAAGCAATGGAGTAACGTATACCCAGTAAAAACAATACCATACGATCATAAATGCCGTCTTTTACAGTCACGAAGGAGGGAATAACTCACAGTTAAACACCCGATAAAAAAACACAGCTTTACACATAAAAAGTACATAATCGATTTCAACATCAAGGATGAATTTGCATAGGAAACAAGGAGGTTTCTAATGCCATTACGCGTCAATAATAACATTGCGGCTATTAACTCGCGCCGACAATTGAATGCCAACAACCGAGATCTGAGCACTCGCCTAGAGCGCCTATCTTCCGGTTTGCGTATCAACAGAGCGGCCGATGATGCCGCTGGACTTTCCGTTCGCGAGGGTATGCGAGCTGAAATTTCCGGTTTGAAGATGAACGTGCTCAACGCAGAACAGGGCTCTAATCTTCTACAGGTCGCTGAAGGTTCGCTGAATGAAATCAACGCTATGCTGATCCGCATGCGCGAACTAGCCGTGCAGTCGGCCTCTAGCACGGTCAACGATTCCAACCGCGAATCAATCCAAGCCGAGTATACGCAGCTGATTCAGGAAATAGACCGCATTGCGCAGTCTACAACCTATAACGATCAGGTACTTTTAACCGGTTTTGGCAATACCGTCGATGCGACTTCAACGGCATTGACTACCAGCAATGATACAGGCGTTAGCTCGATTAAGATATCTGGAGCCTCTACAGGCACCTATACCTTTGGCGATACGGCCGGCGATAGCGAGATCACGCTCGGCAATGGAACGGTTACGCAGACCATCCGCATCGCTACGATGCTAGACGGGAGTGACGTGGCCACTGGCACCACGACCGTCGCCAACTTTGACCGTCTCGGCGTGCAGGTGACGCTGGCCGGAGCAAACGTGAGCAACGCAACGGGCAATTACAGCGATGGTGATTTGGACGGTACGACCATTGTCGTCGACTCTAGCACCGGTGGCTCATTTCAGGTCGGACCAGACGATGGTATTAACAATCGCATAGAAGTAGGCATCCAGGATATGCGCGCTTCAGGGGCGATTCTCAACCTGAATACGACCGCTGTCGGCACGCTCGACTCGTCGCGCTCTGCCATCACGGAGATCGATCAGGCGATTTTTAAGGTTTCGAACCAGCGCGGTGATCTCGGTGCTTTTATGAATCGACTGGCGTTTACGATCTCATTTACCGAGAACGAGATCGAGAACATCCAGAACTCGGAGGCATCCATCAGCGACGCCGACGTGGCCGCAGAAGTCACGGCGTTCACCCGTGCACAGATTCTCAGCCAGGCAGCTACTTCTATGCTGGCCCAGGCCAACGTGGTACCGCAGTCGGCTCTGTCTCTGCTACAGTAAGTATTTCCACCAAAAAGAGGGGCGGGAATATCCCGCCCCTCTTTTTTATTTTTTAATCCATTTCTTACCGCTGGCCCCTCCCGAATCAGGCGGTCCCTTCTCCCCTTCCAAGACAAAACCGATAAAGCGCTTTTCGCCCAGCGTTTTTAGATATTGCAGCAACGAGACTTCGGCTTCTTTGCGGTTGAGCTGATACGTATCGCTCAACTGCCCAATCATATCGCCAACCGTATTCCGGCCGTTGCACATCTGCCAGACCTCGGTGCCGACTTCGTCAAGCGTAATCTTTCTCTTCTTCGGAATATAAAACAGCTTTGAGAGCAAGCGAACTTTCCACGTGTCCTGACGAACGACGCTTATTTGAACTTCGCCTTCGTCGGTAGTCTCCCAATCAAGCGAGTCATTCCTCGTCGGTCGGGACGACATCATCGCCCCCCGGTTTAACTTCGGCTTCTTCGATAAAATGGCCATGGACGACCGTTTCCACTATGTCTGAAGCATCGTCTTTTTTTCGATACAGATATTCGACGACGCTGATTTTATCTTGATCCTGTCGATGCCATATCCGGGCATCCATAAACAGGCGCGGACGCGGATTCACAAAGGGAAGCGGGCGCAGCAGCTGGCGCCAGCGACTGCGCGGACGTCCCGCCAAGCGCAAGCCCACGTGTCCCTCCACCTCTTCCCGCGTTATATCGATAACAAAATCGCGCAGCTGTTTTTTGAAGAAGGCCGGATACCACTGCTCTACGTCACTGCCTTTGAGCAACAGTCGAGCCATACTGAGTCGATGGACGCGACATTCTTTGCGCCCCTGCTGAAAACGCAGTTGAATATGACCCGACTTTAACTCATGCCCGACCAGCGCAAATTCGGCCGGCATAAAAAAACGCAGTCCGTACACGCACCACAGGTACTCTTCGCGGTCGGCCTCCTCGCGCAGCGATCGAAAAATGCGCTCGACAACGTCGATTTGATCTTCGTCGCGCTGTGCCAAGACTCGCAGCAGCACGACGCGCTGCGTAGAAACGAAGCGGAGCGCTATATTAAACGCTCGAAAGTCAGCATCCCACGTGAAAACCTCGTAGTCATATCCATCCAACCACTGTTTTTCCCGCAGGAAACGCGCCCGGCGCTGCACCTCAAAGCCCGCTCCGGCCTTGTCTGCTTTCTTTTTCAGACCTTCTAGGTAGCGATCGACTAGGTCGCTGAGGGGAACGCCTACTTCGCGCCCTTTCAGCTTGCGCCATTCGATCTCCGCTCGCACTATTTCCGCGTCGTCTAGACGTGCGTAGCCCTTTTCTGCATCGCCGTCAACGCGCCCTAGATTCCAGTCACTTGGCACGCGCAAACGCAGTCCCTGCCAGCCGAAATCTTCCCAGTCTTTTTCAGCCATTTAAAATATCAAGACATCGACCGATTTCTGAATGAGCGCGATACCAACCGATGCCATCCCCATCAGGGCCATACCGCAGGAAAACCCTACGGCGAGGATCGGTGCATACTGAAGCCATTCTTTCCGGCCGTACTTGTTCCAGAAATAGTAGCGAGCTAGTAGTGCACCTATGACTTCTGTGACGACAAAGTGCGGCAACACAGTCAGCGATCGCACAAAACCAAAGATGAGTAGGATCGGAAGTCCGAGCACGGACAGCAGGGCAAAGCTGACGACGCCGAAACCCGTACCAATCGCAATCACCTCAGGCTTGAGCGCGCGGAAAAGATACGGCACATCCGTCGAACGCTGAATCCAGGAGGACGTAAAGAGCGGATCTGTATCCACCTCGAAGTAGTAGTTCCACCCAGCGGGAACCTCTTTTTCAGATCGGACAAAGAGCGTTGGTCGCGGATCGCTTATAAAGGAATCCATTTCCGGGCCAACCGGAATAATGCCGGGCAGTCCCGCAGAGATTTCCTCACTTGGATCGCTAGCGTCGCGCAAGAAACGGTCGGCGGCAATATCCGGTTCGCCTTCGGCAAAGTGAGTGTAGAAAACTTGCGTTTCCGACCAAGGTCCCACTTTACCAAACTTACCTTCCGTATCAAGCCATTCATCGTCGACTAGTCGCGCACGCCAGTACCACCACTCGTCCTCAATAAGGTTGGCCGGCGTCCAGTCTGCGCGTAAGGCATCCGTATTGAGTTCCTGACGCATCGTTCCGGTCATAAACAGGCACTGCTGATAGGCTCGCAGACGCCAGATCAACTGCGCGTAGGGGTAGGATGCGGACGGGATCGGAGCGAGTTTCCAGATGTATGAACCGTATAGAAAGCTGGTGAACAGAATAATGGGCACCATGAAGATTTCTGCTCGCATGATGCTTGTAAATTGAGTCCCCGTAAGCTCAATCTCGCGGAATTTCTGCGTCTGAGCACCATAGTTGCCAATGGGGAACGGAATAAACCAAATATCTACGCCGCGATATCCCGACAGGATAATTGTAGCCTCGCGCACAAAGGGTATTTCCACTGTCTGCCCCACCAACCCAACCAAACGCGCATTTACAAACGATTGAAACGGGGTAAAGACGAATCCAAAAAAGAGGAAAAACCAAATAAATTGGCTGAATCCGGGCAGCAACCAAGCCGCAATGCCGATCAGGGCCGTAGTTGCCACCGCATAGAGTCCGAGCGCAATCCATATGGGAAAGTCACCACGTCCCTGAGGCACGGTAAAACTGCGTCGTTCTCCGCTGGCTTCGCTGGCAGCACGCGAAGCACGAACGCCCTGAACCACCTGATAGATACCGATCAGCGCGATGGCGATTGTCGTCCCAATGCCAAAGCTCATCCAGAAGTCGACGTTATTGACGAAAAAGGTGTCAATCGTTCCCATACCCTGGCGCCACAGCGTGAGATAGGGCTCATCCCGCCAAGGGGGCGCATAGGTGTAGAGAATCGGATTTGCAATCGCCGCAACAAGAACGCCTATGAATGTTCCAATGACGCCCCAGTAAGGGACGACCAGCCCCGTAAAAATCGGACCCAAGTGGGCAGTGAATCCCAGTGGGGTAGCGGGGATGAAGTTCCCCGTCACCTGCGTAAAGTCGACAAATGGAATGGGAATAAGCGTAATTGGCTCGGTCAGAAGCGCGCCCGTAATCGCCGGCAGCGCGACATATATCGTGCCGAAAACGAGGCCGATCATGGCCCCAGCTGAGAATACGCGCCAGCGCCATGTCTCTGCGCCCTGTGTGGTCTCGGCCAATGCGGTAGCCCCCTGTGCATTCACCGGTGCAAAGGGAAAGGGCAAGCGCTCATAGTCAGAGTTGAGACGAAAGAGCGCGTAGGACATGGTGAACCAAGAAACGCGCGATATGATCATACCGGCAACGAGCAGCACAATGGGCATTAGCCAGTTGCGATGTAGAAAAGTGCGCTCTAAGATGGCCTCAGAGTCGGGCTGAGGTGCCACCCATGTGGGAATCAGTTTGGTGAGGCCGAACTGTTTAGCAGCCGGCGATTGTACCAGGTACTGATTGTACAATAAGCCCTCAAACGCACCCGTCTCCGCCGAAATGAGCGAACCTGCCACATAAAACAGCAGGTAGACCTCTTGGCGTTTGAGCGAGGAGTGGGATCGCTTGGTAATCTCGGCAAAGAGGATGATCGTCACCCACTCTGCCGCAGCCCCAAGCGAGCCACCAATCATCAGGCTCAAATACATATTGCCCGGAACCATGATAAACGCGACGAAGAATACGCCGAGAATGGCCTTTGTCGTAAAGCCATCCTCGAATTGGTCGGGGACCTCCATTAGATCCCTGTACTCTTCGATCTCCTGGTTCGGGTTTCTTTTTTTGCTCTCGTCCACGCGTTATTCCCTTATTCCCATATGGAGTGAACCCTAAGCGGTCGTTTCCCGACGCATTTCCTCGAGGATCTCACTTCCCTGGCGTCGGTATTCTTCTTTGGCTTCCCCATCGACAGTACGCCAAATGAGGAACTGCTTGCGAATGACATTCATAAAGCGCTGATTGACGCGACGCCACGAGGCATCTTCCCCGCTGAGCCGCTGTAGATTTAAGCCTACGGCGTAGATATTGTGTTCCGCATCAGGAATGGCCTGTAGCGTAACGTGCTGGCTTACGCCGAGGTCAAATGGGGCGAGCCAGATATTCATATCTATTTCGTATAATTCACCCGCAGGCGTAGTCTTGCAGGACAGTTTAGCCCCATCCGTGTAAAAGGTCCCGATTGATTCTTCGCTATAAGAGTCAAAATAACCCATGAGGAACACGTTGAGACCCAAAACCTCGTGTCCGCTAACCGTGAAGGGGAACTCAAATTTCCACTCATCACCTACGGGCGGCGGCAGTTTCCACTTGCGCGTTACATCGGGCACGGCCATCTGCGATGCCTTTCGCGCAGGATAAATCGTCGAGAGCATTACCACAGCCATGACGAGCATACAGGATAGCACGGCAGATAGCGACGAGTAATTAAGCGTAAAACCAGCCAAGAGATTCAATTCTATCAACACTTTGGCAATAATCTGACCGCTCAAATACCCCGCGACGACGCCCAGAACAGAATACACGCATGACTCGGCGATAAAGAGCCAGGCGATATGCCCTGGAGCGAGCCCGACTGAGGAGTAAATACCAATCTCGCGAAACCGCTCGTACACGCTCCCCATCATTGTGTTGAGCACGATCAACGAAGCGATGAGAATGGGAATAAAGAGGTTACTCATGCCGGAAAAAGTCGTCATCCCCAAGGAAGAGTAGATCGACACTTTCACATACTCATCCCCCGTCTCTTTAATGCCGGCAAAGAGCGTTACTGCCAGACGGGAGAGAAAGTCTTCTACCTGTGCACGTTCATCTACGCCCTCGTTAAAGCGCACGGCAACCGACTGCAGCGGATTGCCGCTTCCGATACTTCGCAGCGTCTCGTAAGGTATTATGAGGGTATTAGCCGGCTCGAGGTGAACAAAGGGCTTAATAACGACTTTTGTATCTTCGAGGCCCTGCTTTTCGCGCTGCTCTTCTTCCGCCATCTCCTGTACGGCTTGTCCACCGGTAACGGCAAAGTCCGCAGGGGTCAGGATCTCATCGTCGAGGTCCTTAAGGTCCTTCATACGACGCGAGTCAATCACGCCAATCACGGTGAAATAATCACCAAATACCCGTATCTGAGCCGTGCCCACATCCTCTAACGGGATATTTAAATTGCCACCAGTAATCATATCACTGGGCAGGATGCACACTTTTTCCTCACCCGGCTCAAACCAACGACCGGCAATTAACGCTCGGTCTAGAGCCGTAACTTCGCGCTCTTGGGGCGTAAGTCCAAGCACTCCCAGCGCATTATGAGCGCGATCCCCGTTCTTCATTTTAATATGCGCCTTGGACTTATTGCTGTACCAGCTACGCGGAGCAACGACCCCAACTTCTCCGAAGTTACTGAGCGCATATTCGAGGACTGAATCCTCCATGGGATTCCACGCCTTACTCCGAATTAATATCCCCTCGTAGAGCCCCTCATTATCGCGCTGGATCTGATTAAAACGCATTCCCGTGCTGATCGAAGTGAACGAAAGCACGGTAAAGGTGAGCAAGAGCAGCGTGAGGAACGTCAGAATAGTGCGCGTCTTACGGCGCTTCATATTGGATATACCCAACTGAAAGGCCGTAACCGAAGCGCTTGAACGACTTACGTCCGTGTCGTGTATAACGGCCACTTCAGTACGCAACTTTTTCATTTGCTCATTAAAACGCCCCGAAATGATCGACATAACCAAGACCGCGAGGGCGATAATCACGAAGGCGAGCAGTATTACAAAGGGATTGGAAAGCTGAAAAGCCGGATGGACCAACCAAAGAATCGTCCAGATGACCATGAAGACGCCAACAAAGCCGAGAATCTGGTTTTTTATGGTCCCCGCCGTGATTATTAGACGCTCCGTGAAAAATGCGCAGGGAATGACCAAGGCCATAAAGAATATGATGCCCTGTACTACATCGTTTTGAGTCGCCTTCACGTCGGGATACGCACGAGACTCCAGACCAAATGCGGCGCGCGTGTGACGCACAAAGTCGCCCCAGCGTTTCTCTGATTGCGCTAGTTCAGCCGCGTCTAACTCCGCGCGCGCGCGGTCGTGCAGACTATTCAGCCGCTGGTTCTCTATCGCAAAGCTCTTCAACTCGCGCATGCGCGATTCGTCGAGCGTCCACATGTCTTTGGCTGCCTGATAGGTTGTGCGGGCAAACGAAACGCCTGAGCGAATCTCAAAGCCTTCCCCTTCAGCCTTGTCCCTGTCCGTTATGCTCGTTGCATTGAGCAGCAGAGAGCGAAACCCCATCAACCCCGCACCGAAACCCATTTTAATGCTCGAGCCAGGACGGGCAAATAGCACTCCGACCGGCTCGTTTAACGACGAGGGGCCCTCTCCCGTTGTAAACCCATATTCCACCGGTGCACTATTGCTCTCATCAAATACCGTCACTCCTCCCAACTTGGTCAGGTAGAGCGGGTCAACGATGTCAAAAAAGTTGTAGGCTATACACGGAAAGAGAATGACCATCCACTCTTTGTCACGCCAGTCCATGGTAACAAGCATTGGATAGGCTTCGTCTCCCTGCACGCCTTTGTCCGGTGCGTAAACAATCTGGCCTGTGATCGGGTCCATGTAATAGCCCTCGATCTGAACGTTATTTACACGCACTCGGTTTACGTAGAAAGCTCCGGTCTCATCGACGATTTCATAGTACTCACCCCGCACGCCCTTGTAGGATTTCATTTTGCCGTTGCGCACCACGGCAACGGCTCCAGAGCGCGGTAAATCGGGGACGATGCTTCGACGCGGAAAGACCATAGTGCGCCCCGTGAGCGAGCGCAGATTGTCGCGGAGACGCATTTTGAAATCGGGGAAGAGTTCGGGATCTTCAAACGCCATGTGAAACATGCCGGA
>Ga0181580_10003984_pt1 | contig 12021 bp, 9 predicted proteins | sample 071ome_23_FD_132413 | JGI IMG/M metagenome (GOLD analysis project Ga0181580, IMG submission 132413) | Coastal salt marsh microbial communities from the Groves Creek Marsh, Skidaway Island, Georgia - 071403BT metaG (megahit assembly) | ecosystem: Environmental > Aquatic > Marine > Intertidal zone...
GGTGACCAGCCTTAGTCGATCAGAGAGCACGATTTCTAAGACAGCGGGGAATCCCCTGGCCTGGGCGTGCAAGCTACCGTCGCTGCTGTGGTCATGGGAACGTGTTGTTATAACTAGGCTCCCATAAACGCGCCGTCGCGTTCCTGAGCTCGAATAAGCTCCTCAACCACGGGCCAAACTTGAAAGTGGTAGCCATACTGAGGCGGGACATCTGCCATCGCGCCGGCCCCTTTTCTAATAGGGATTAGTTCCCGATAGAAAACCGCCAGGGCATTACCAGTGAGTATGATCGCCATCGCTCAATCTGTGGCCTCGTCACCCTTAAGAAAAACCCCAACCAACGCCGGCGATGAGTTGGACAAAAACACGATCAATTGCATGAGCCCGCAATGGGAGGGGGAGCTCACCCCCTTCAGAGGCCCCACCAACCACCGCATTTAAACCATAAAATATTGTTTTTTATGTTCTTTTTTTGCTTTTTCTGAGCGCGGTACCCACAAAAGTACCCGCAAAATACAGCACCGCCAGGATCCTGTGGAGACCTGACCGTTCATCAGTTATGGGCAAGTAGGGGGGGACACCCCCATCCCACGAGCCAAATTTGGACTAGGTCCCTAACAAATTCTCGAGGGGGAAAATTCAGCTATCGCCCAATCGAGACTGTTCGGGCGGAAGCTCGTCAAAACAATTCTCAGGGCCTCTATCTAATGGAGCCGTTGGGCTATCTGTTACCGTCTTACTACACAATAAATTGCGTGATGCTTCGCCGACGGTTGCGAACCAAGGTGACGAACGCCACTCTAATCAACAACCTTCCGATCCTCGTCCGTGTATGATCGTCTGGGACTATTGAACGCAGAAAGAAACATGCCTTCACTATCACAGTACACAAGAAAGGCTCCGGGAATTGCGCTTGCAGGAATTCTGGCTGCATCCGATTCCGTCTTCTCAATGGGCGAAAAAGAGCTTCTTGAACGGCTGCTTGACCAACTCGCAGAGCATCCGTCCAGCTATGTCTCTAAAGAATTAGAAAGCCTGCGAACAATCTTCCCAGGGCTGGGCACCTACGACCTGGTTCAGAAACTTGCGGATCTCATCAAACACGAGCTCTCGATATCTTCCTCAGCAGAATCTCCTCGCCTAAAGATAACCTTAATAGCAAAAGAGCTAGGTAGGCTTTTAGATGAAGAGGAATTCCTTTTTTGGATCGCGGTCGCCTGGTGGGTTTCACACGGCGATTCGACCGACTCCAGTTTCTCTCAAAAGGCAGATGAAATTGAAGAAAAGGCGATACTCGAGACAATCGTTGCTTACTACGGGGACCCTTCCTTGGATCCAAAGTCAACACTAGCGATGGCAAAGAGCCTTGCGGAGAAGCTCCTTGTCTGACTTTTAGGTACAGAATTTCGCTATTTTTTCTAAAAGACCCGGCAGGTTTACCGGCTTAGTATCGAAATCGTCTGCGCCCGCCGCAAGCGCTTTCTGCTTATCAGCCTCAAGGGCATGGGCAGTGAGGGCGATTATCGGAATTTTCTGAAGAGATGGATCTGCTTTAGCTTCGCTCGTAGCTGTCCATCCATCCTTGACGGGCAATCCCATGTCCATGAGGACGAGGTCTGGCTTCAGCTCCCTCATCTTCTCTAAGCCCTCTTGGCCATCAAAAGCCATAGCCACCTCGAAACCCTTCCTAATGAGGCGCCGGGACAACATGTCTCTGTTCATTTCATTGTCTTCAACAATGAGGATTAACGTCGCCACAAGTTAGCTCCCTATGAATAAATTTGATGGCCCATTACAACAAGTTTCGTTCCGGGGTCTGACGGAACAATCTGGTGCTCGGTGATCATCGAAACGTCACCACTGAGATTGAGAAACGCGATAGGGATCTCGCTCGAGCGTTGCGCCTGAAGCAATAGAGACGCTACGGACAGTGGGTCCTCTCCAGAAAGATAGTCAGATACATCGTTGATTGCGATCTCTACCCCTCCCGCGCTTAGCAGTTCCTTGAAAACGGGATGAAAATCTGGGGAAATAGCAAGCTCAGCCATTTGCCGACCAATCCATTTTTCTCGTACCAGCACCGTATCCACGCCATAGCTATCGAGAAGGCGGCCCGTTGACTCAGTCTCGACTTCCGCAAAAACCGATGGCCGCCTCTCCTTGTTCCCTGCTCTAAGTACGGCCTGAAAATCATGAAAGAAGCCAAGGGTTTTGCTATCGGCCTCAACTACGCTGAGCTCATCATCAGCTAACAAAAATGCCGCATCGATGTCCTGCAATTCGACCATTTCAAGCAGACCCTCCGTGAAAAAGTGCGCCCTAATGACGCTAAGCCTCACCCGTTCTCCACCAGAATCCGAGCTAGGGTTTATGGAGTCTGTGTGTGACTGACCACTGATTTCGGCATTTCCAGAAGGTGCGGCAAGCCAAACAATTTCCACCCCGGCTGGTGAATGAGCCGACAACTCAGAAATTAGAATAGGAACGCAATCACTATTTCCGTGAATCAGCACCTTGGAGAAACCCTTCGCCGGACGGGCAGCCACAGCTCTCGGCGGCACCGTTTCACACAGCTCAGCCAACTCAACCGGTTTGTTCGCAAATCCAAACCAAAAGATCTCGTCACCTTCTTCGATTTCGTAATCACAGGGCGGATTTAGGACAAGCTTCGCCTCGCTTCCTGCCTCGAGGGGCGGAAGGAGCACGCCAAGGGGTACATGCGAGACCGAAGCGGACAGCAAATCAGAGAAGAAGACGCCCTCCAACCCAACGCTACTCTTTCGCTGAGCGGCAAACTGGCCAGAAAGAAAGAGCTTTTCAAAAACGACCTCATAGCCATCGAACCGTGCGCACTGAAGTAGGGTCTTGCTAACTAGCTCTCTCTCCGAAACGTAAGGAACGGTCCCATGATTAAACCCCCCGATAGACCTCAGGCTCTTGTGATCGCAGAGCTCTAAGACAACGGTGTGCTCTCCCAACTTGCGATTCGGGAAGAGAACATGCAGTGACCGCATCATTACAAAATCAGAAATTGTCCTGGCAGGGCCTTCCTGCAGAAAGATAACTCCCCTAGCGCGCTTAAAGGATGCTCGCTCAAGATCAGAGGGTTGAATCACCTCGCCTCGAACGGGATAAATCGATGCTCTTGAGGCATCGACGTTCGCCTCTCTGAGGCTTTGACGAATTATCTGGCCAGGGAGTTTGGAAAAAACGACAAACGAATCAGCACCGCGCGAAAGTAGAGCCCGAAGCACAGGAATCAGCCGTGGCCCAAATCCTACGAGAATATAATGGCCATCCAATCGAGTTACGTCGGCCGAGTCTCGAATATCAAGCACAACAGTCTGGATCCCCGAGGCAATGAAACCGATTAGAGCTCCAACAAGCGCAAGCCCTATCACCGACAGTGCCAAGGAGAGACCACGCACAGCGGGCGGGTTACTCCAATCCTCACTAAGAGAGCCGGTGTCAATTGCTCGCGCAAACGCCCAGTAGAGGCTCTCCCATAATCCGATCGAATTTTCGCTTGCGATGAAAAGAAAAATACCGCCCGTCAAACTTACGATCACTACTATGAGGGCAAGAAAAGCAAACGGCGCGCCAGGCTTTTGAGACGTGTAGAGAAGCAGGCTTTCAATTATCCGCCTCAACTTACGTTGTCCTTAAAGTTTCATTGACCTCGGCGAGTAGATGGAGAAGCTCAGAATCAGCGCTCTTAGGCACAAATTTGCAACCGAGCTCTACAAGCTTTCCCTTAACCGTTTCGTCAATATCAAGCGCGGAGTGAATTACCACTCTTTGAAGCATCTCGGGACGAGCGTCACGGAGAAGCCGAAGGTAATCGAACCCGTCTATTCCGGGCATCATCAAATCAAGTATGACTAGATCTATGCTGTGCTCCGCGATGGAAAGGTTGAACCCTTCCTCACCATTGATCGCAGATAGAACCTCGGCGCCTAAGTCGCTGACGTTTCTTTCAAGAACTTCCCGGGTCCTCTCATCGTCTTCGATAATCAAAACCCTTTTTCCGTCTAGTCCTGACCCGAGCACTGTTCTAAGTGTCGTAGCAAGCTGCTCCTTGCCCACTGGCTTGGGTAGGGTTGCACGTGCACCAAGCGCTGCGCCCGAAGTAAGGTCATCGATCATAGAAGACACAACTACGGGAATATGTTTTAACGCCGGAAGACTGCGAAAGTGGGAAAGAACTTCCCATCCAGACCTGTCGGGAAGCATGATATCTAGAATGATAAGGTCGGGTTGAAGCTCCAAAGCCATCTCGATTCCCTCCGACCCAGTACCAGCCGAAAAAATCTGAACAGCTCTTTGCTCCAACTGGCGCCTCAGGATCTCGTGAACATCCTGATCGTCGTCGATCACCAAAACAGCCCATCGAGATCCATCTACAGGCTGCTGCTCTCCTACCGAAACTGCACCTTCAGAATTAGGAACAGAGAATGAGCGTGGGAACGTGAAACCGAAAGTAGAGCCTTTCCCAAACTCGCTCTCGACCCAAAGATCGCCGCCCATCAACTCGACTAGCTGCTTAGTGATCGACAGCCCCAAACCGGTTCCACCAAATTTTTTGGTGGTATCAGCCTCAGCTTGAGAAAAGTCATCGAAGATCCTTGCCATTTGGTCTTCGGTCATTCCAATGCCAGTATCACGAACCAAAATTCTTACCAGGCCAGATGGAGTTTCATCTGTTTCGACCTGGACATGCCCATTTTCTGTAAACTTGCACGCATTCGAGATCAAATTGAGTAAAGCCTGACGCACTCGGGTCTCATCATTAAATACCGTCCCGATCACTTTCTCCTGATTAAAAGTGATTCGGTTCGAATTCTTCGATGCCAAGGCAGCAGAGACATTCGACACCATCTGAATCAGATTTTCATAATCAAATTCAGAAGCAAAGATTTCTAGCTTCCCGGCCTCAATCTTTGAGAGATCAAGAATGTCGTTTATTAGCGATAACAAATGCTTTCCGGAATCGATGATTTTTCTGAGATCATCTGTCATCGATTCGAGGCCATCATCCTCGGCCTCCTCTAGCAGAAGCTCGCTATATCCAATGATGGCATTGAGCGGTGTACGAAGCTCATGACTCATGTTCGCTAAAAACTTGCTCTTCGCCAGGCTAGCTTCCTTCGCTTCGTCTCGAGCCCCCTCGAGCTCCGCTGTCCGGGCCTCGATAAGAGAGACGACCTGGCCGGACATCCGCTCAAATGCAGTCCGCAATAGCTCCGTCGACGAACGTTCCCTGCTTCCTAAGCCATCATCGTTGGCTCCAGAGGCAGGCTTCATAGCCTCACTCATCTTCTCGATGTCTTCGAGCAAGAGCGTCCTAGCGCTGCCCTCGAGTTGATTTGCCAGAGTAGTCATTTTCTCAATAACAATTTGATCGCGCTCTTGCCGGTCATGCTTTATGGCAGCCTGTAGCTCTTCTAGCTCCCGAAGCTTTCTGCTGTATAGCCGCAAAGCATGTATCAATTTCCCGACCTCATCGTCCCTTGCTAAAAAAATTGACGATGGGCGCTTAATCTCCGCGACTATCTCGCCATCCGTAAGCCGCTGGAGGATTGCAATCGCATAATCGAGACCTCTAAAGACCGATCGTTGAACAAGGTAGACAAGACCGATTAGAAGACAAATTGCGGCAGCAGTGGCCAATGCAACCAAGGAATTTAACTCGGACCGAGCTGTCGCTAGGGACGAAATGTCACGCACCACTGCCAAGTACACGGGCGGGCCGGAAAAGTCGGCGCTTAATGGCACTTTAAACGCGGAAACGCCACGAGCTAAGTCCCTTGCCTCTACTTGATTTCGGGGACCCACCGATAACACCTCAGAAAGCTCGTGTTCTCTCGAGCCCTCCTGATAGGAGGAGCTCAGATTCACGATAAGGGTCTCCGTCAGCCCAAGCTCCTCAGAAAAACTCAAAACAACATCCTGAGCAGCAAGACCGAGCTCCACGAAGACAAACTCATCTCGAGAAAGGGAGGTTTGGAAAGTCTTTACTAAAAAGTAGTCCTCCCGATCGCCTCTGGCGTGAACGGAGAATCCGGTCCAGTCCCCATCCTGAGAGGCCAATCCAGGAAAATTCTCGCCTACATAGCCGTCGGAAAGATAAAACGGCGAGCCCGTCTGAGAACAAGGATTCGAAGAACGTAAGAAAACGGATTTGTAACAGTAGAGGGATTGAGCGGCCGATGAATCCCAGATCCGAACGTAAGAAATTTGCCGTCTCTGCATTCCCGGACCAAAAAACGCTCGAAGAAGGTTCCTTCCCTCGTCATCTAGCTGTTGGCCCGACAAGCCCCTAGAAACGGGATTCTTAACTACACCTCCCGAAACTTTCCCACTCTCATTCGTAAAGTACGAGGAGCCGCCCAGAACACCGAAATTAAAGTCGAGCGGATTTGGATTATCTGGATTCCAAAACGGGGCCCTATCGCCAGAAACGTCGAAAGGCTCAAACTGCAGCGACTTTCGTTCTATCGCCTGCTGCCAAGCAGCTCTATAGATTTCCCACTGGGCTTGGGCATACGAATTTTCGGCAGCTTTTTCACGCTCCGAGGCGCCAGTCCAAACTATGGCAGAAGCCAGAAGGGTCGAAGTGACAGCGAGCCCAATTAGCTTTGTTTGTATCTGCACGCCCCACCCCCTTAAAGATCTCTCGAGACTGAAACAAGCTCCTCGACAAGGTTGTACTGAGCCGGCTCGTGCTGAGTTAACACCATCCCGGCTCGCTTCTGGTCGGGGATATACCAGAACAGGGTGTTCGCTAGACCCCACCAAAAGATGTAGTCAATTTCTTTAGACCCGTCGTCCTTTAGCTTTATCGCTGAGGCAAGGGAAAAGCTAAGATTTTCTCCATGACGCCCAAAACTGCCGACAAGCGGATCAGGACCAAAGGAGTCTCCGAGCTGATCGGTTAGGAAGAACTGCGTCCATATTTCCTTTTCTAAGAACTGACCGCCACCCGATGTCGCAAAATCCTTTAAGAAAAGCGAGAGAAACTTTTCAAGATCTCTAGCGCTCGAGAGGAGCCCAAGAGTCGGACTTTTCCAGGAGTTTCTCTCTACCCCAATGTTTTTCTGCTCCGCAGGCAGAGCAGGATGTGGCTGAATCAATCGGAATTGTCCAGGAACCGGGTAGGTAGGAATCCGATTGGTATAGAGCTGCGCTAGGCGATTCTGCTTTTCTGAAGGAACGTCAAAGACAGTGTCCCTCATGTCTAACGGATCAAAGACGAGTTCTTTCAGCGCTCGGTCAAGGGGCATCTCTGTTCGGAGTTCAATGATTCTTCCCAAGACCTCATAGCTATGGGAATACAGGAAACGATCTGATGGGCCGAAAGAGTTGGTTACCAAATCTTCTGCAACGCCGGCCAGGAAAATTTGACCATTGCCCGAGATTAGCCTCTCGATTGAGATGTCGACGCCCGAGGTTGATCCCTGCCTTGTCCCGTTGTACGACCGTCCCTGAGCCTTCGCTTGGATACCCGCCGTGTGACGAAGGAGATCCCTCACCGTACTGCCGCTACGAAGACCGCCGGCTTCGGAATGGCGGTCCAGCGCTACAGGGCCGATTGGGAAAAACCTGCTAACCTCCTCGTCGAGGCTAAGCCTTTCTTGCTGAACAAGCCTTGCTACTGCCAACGAGACCAACGGTTCGGCCATCCAGGTGATAGCGAACAGTGAGTCCTTGCTTGGAGGACTACTTGAATCGTCTCGAATTACGCCTGCAAAGGCTTCTGCAGAGACGTTATCGTCTTCAATCGTTGTGAGTAGATATCCGGGGATGAACGTGGACTCAAGGATCGGGTCCAGCACGTTCCGAAACGGCTGAAGCTCCCCCTCTGAACCGAGAGCGGGACCCGCCGTCAAGAGCAGCAGGGTTAGACAGAGGTAACGTCCGGCAAACCTCTTTAAAGCGCTGGTCATGTCAATCTATCCCGACTTATTTTCTTTCGAAGGCTAAGTCAACGGCCTGCTCTATGTCCTCGATAACGTTGTACCTTGGTGGGGAGATGTGGGAGAAAAAGAGGCCCGCAATCTGCTTTTCTCGGTCAATCCAAAAGAAGGTGTTAGCTGCGCCACCCCAAAACGCGTAGTCGGAAGCACCTGATCCATCGGCCTCTAACTTGATGCCGAAGCCGCCAGCGAATTGCATGAACTGCGCGGACGGTCCAAAAGCTGCCTCAAATGCCTCAAGTCCTAGATCAGGCATGAGGTTGGTAAAATGAAGCTTCACCGTTTCAGCGCTGAGTATTCTAACCCCCCCCAGCTCACCTCCAAGCGCAATCGCTGACGCGTACCGTAAGTAGTCCGAGGCAGAGGAGAAAAGCCCTCCACCGCCACTCTCTCTTCGACCAGGGCGCCCAAGATATTCGAAGGGTATCCCGAAGTAGGGTGTCTCACTTATCTTCCATGATGGCTGTCCCGAAAGACTTGAGGGAGCAGCATTGTTTATGTCTTCAGGGGCATATACGTGCACGAGCCTGTTTCGCTTCTCCTCCGGGACCCAAAAATCCGTGTCCTTCATTTCTAGGGGCCCGGTAATGTTTTCCCTAATAAACTGCGATAACTTCTGCCCCGAAACCTTTTCTATCACTGCCCCTAATATGTCGACCCCCATTGAATAGTTGAACGATTCTCCGGGATGGGCCACGAGCGGAACCTGGCTGATGGTTTCGATGAACTCATCGAGGGTAGGCAAAGCCATCATGCCGAGTTCGTCATAGAGTTCAGCGACGTCGCCTACCCCAAGAACGGCTGGCGGATAAGTGAAGCCAGCCGTGTGGGTAAGGAGGTGTCGGATAGTGATATCAGTTTTAGCGGGCTCAAATGCCGCACTCATATCACCGCCGGGGGCCACCATCATAAAAGCAAACTGGGGAAATATGTCCTTAAGCTTGGTCTCCAAGCCGAGTTGGCCACGCTCAATGAGCTGGAGGACAGCGGTAGAAACTATTGGTTTTGTCATCGACGCAATCGCGTAGATTGAATTTTCGTCGACTTCCCGGACTGCCGTTATGTCCACGTAGCCTGCGGCTTCAGAGAAGATCGTCTCACCATTTTGCGACACCATGATCACATAGTTCGGGATCATGCCAGCGCCATATAGTCGCTTTGGAATCTGATTAATCCCCGGAATCTCTTTAGAACCTGCCCCATTTGCCGACACCGAGGAAATCGCCAGCAAGATCAGAAATAGTCGACGGATCGCTTTATTCATTGCCAGTACCTTTTTTATGGCCGACACCTGTCATGAACATACCGTAGGAGGGGTGAAACCTCTATGGGGGTTTGCTTGTCGACGGTACGAGCCGTTCAATTGAAGACGGAGTTACAGTGGCTGTAAGGAGTTCTTTCAGATTCGGCGGGGCTACCGTCCGTCAGCGAGGCTTCTTCCATCTGTTCGTTTCTCCAAACTTTAGACTTTTCGCTTCGCAAGCTACCTGGTTACTTTCTTACGCATTAACAGATGTTCGAACTGACCGATCCTGATCAGGCCTCTCTGGTGCCATCTCTGTCCACGCAATGCGGCGCCAGCTCTGGCGTTGCGCGGATTTACACCTGGTAGTAGTACAAGTACTAGCATGGGCATTCGATAAGTATCTGGACCGGCACCAGCTTTGGGGCTGGAGCCGGCCAGGGACAAGCGTTGGTATATGCGTGGGCAGAAGCATGTCACGCATTTATGCCCACTCATTTGTTGCTAGGGCTGTGCCCCCTAGGGCTAAAGCCCTCTAGCCTCAAAAGCATCTTCTTCATTGTCCTCGGGGTATGCGGATCCGAGAAGACGATCGATTATCGAGTACCACATTTGCTCAGGTAAGCTCGTACCCTGATGGTCATGCATGACCAGCTTCACCGAAGCCATGTATGGGCCGCCTTTCGCCCAAACCGACATCGGAAAGCGATCGAGTCTTGTAACCCTCGGATGCGTTGGATGGCATCGATAGAAGTCTTGGAGGAAAAAGCCGGTTTGAGCAACGATCTTCATCTGGCCCCCCTCTGTCTTTCCAAAGCCTGGGTACCACCGCTCCAGAAGGACCCCGTCGAACTCTTTACGTTCGACGACGGCAAATGTCATAAGAAGCTTGTCTTGCCCCATAAAGGGCGTGATTTTGGCGCCAAGGTAATCGACTAGATAGGTACCGGCTGGAATCTGAGGACGAACAGTATTTTCTTCGGTCATTCCATAGTCTCCATAGAGCTAAAAAGGGTCTATTTCATGTTCTTTTGGGGGGTAGTGAGGGCATTTGAAAGCATGCCGCCACCCTCCCCTGGACAAACCGCGTGTTGCGCTAGGAAGAAGCCCAAAAGGGCTCTTTTCAGGCAAAAACCACCCCTCTTTTTGGTCACACTTGGTTCTCGGATAATTCCTTCGAATAATCTGCGTCGTTTGCGGCCGCTAGATCGCACCTTGGAGAGCTCTGCGGACGAAGAGGCCACGGCGGACATTTCGTTGATGAGCAGTCCGTCACTTGCCTGCGCCAGTGCCGGTGGAAGTCCTCGTCAACAATGCATTCAATGCAGAAGGCGGCTATGCGATTTTTTGGTGTGTTTAGGTTTATGTAGTGATTCAAAAGCTCGGCTTTCGATCTCTTCATGGTTCTAATGCTCCGAATAAGCAATAGGATCCCGTCCTGATGGGCTTACGCCCCGCCAGGGATACCTTTTGGTTTACCTCACTCAGTGAGGTCTCAATTGGAAGGTCCGGAGCTGGGCCTTAGATTGGGACTGATGCCATCAAGCTCACTAGGGTTTCTGGCAAGCCAGATCACCAAATCTTAGGGGCCTCTAAGTCCGGAACATTAAGCAGAGTCAGTCCCTTGCTGACTCCACTAGCTGCTCAATATCTGTCGAGCGCCAGAATCGAGCTCTACCTTTCCCCAAGGATACGGGCTTAGGGAAACGGCCTTCTCGAACACCCTCCCACCAAGTCGTACGGCCGACGGGGATAATAGGCGTTACCTAAGGGTCATCAGGTGATCCAATGATTTGTTTCAGTCTAAGCAATTTCATAGTCAGGACCTCATACTGTGTGTGAGACGCCCGTTGCCTTTGCCATCGTTATCATTCAATGCGGTTTCTAAAGGACCCGCTTGATGAAAGGTTAATCGAGCATATGCGGGGGAAGGCAAGGCAGTTATGCGCTGTAGCTAGGCTAGCGCAAGCTATTTTTTGGCCATTATTGCCTTGGAGTTTCTATCAGCCGGCCCATTCTGACTTGAGCCGCTCGAGGTAATCTGACCACCTCTGCATCATCTCTGAGCCCTGCTTTATGAAGTTTGTCCGGTTGTATGCGCGGCCATTCGGGTCACGAACTGCATGGGCTAGCTGGTGCTCGATAAAGTCATAACGAACACCAAGTTCCTCTTCCAGCAAGGTACGGGCTGTGGCGCGAAAACTGTGAGGCGCGTACAGAAACCCTAGCGACCTTATTGCCGCGCGGACCGCGTTTTCACTTAGACACCGTGAACCACCTCGCGCACTCGGAAATACAAACCTCTCATTTCCTGTGAGTTTCCTGAGCTGGACTAGGATTTCAGTAGCCTGGCTGGAGAGAGGGACCGTATGGGAAACACCCATTTTCATTCGCTCGCCCGGGATATTGATAAACCCATCAGAGACGTCGGCCCACTCAAGTTTGCGGAGCTCTCCAGGGCGCAGAAAGAGAAGCGGCGTGAGCTGCAAAGCAGCCTTTACGACCGAGGATCCGCTTTAGGCATCGAAGGAGCGCAACATCAGCCCGAGCTCACCCGCGTCTAAACAAGCCCGGTAGTGCTGAGCTTTAACCGAGGGCAAAGCACCTCGCAGATCCGCTGTGACATCCCGAGAAGCACGACAGGTGGCTACGGCGAACCTCAGCATCTGACTTAGGTAGCCCTTAACCCTGTGGGCGGTTTCGAGGCGACCCGAATCAATAATCGGACGAAGACACCCGTCCAAGATAAAGTGGGGGGTTAGTTGACCGATCGATGCACGCCCAATCGATGGAAGAACCCAC
>Ga0181580_10003985_pt1 | contig 12020 bp, 10 predicted proteins | sample 071ome_23_FD_132413 | JGI IMG/M metagenome (GOLD analysis project Ga0181580, IMG submission 132413) | Coastal salt marsh microbial communities from the Groves Creek Marsh, Skidaway Island, Georgia - 071403BT metaG (megahit assembly) | ecosystem: Environmental > Aquatic > Marine > Intertidal...
ACCTGCTGCAGCGACTGTGCCGCCTGCTCGGCCCTGCCGGTCGCGACCGCCGACTCGCCACGTACCTCGCTTGAACCGGTATCAGCTTTCACCGCTTTGGCCGATGGTGAGGCGGTAATATTCAATTCACTCATTGTGCCTACCTCCCTAGCTCAGATTAAGCACATAACTGTATCAAAGGGTCGCAAAAGCCGGGGTGGCACTAACCACCCCGGCGGAGAGCGACTCGCTGTGTGGCTTACTGCAGCAGGGCCAGCACCGACTGCTTCACCTGATTGGCCTGGGCCAGCATGGCTGTGCCAGCCTGGGCGATAATCTGGGTGCGCGCCAATTCAGAAGTCTCTTTGGCGTAGTCTGCATCGAGGATTTGTCCGCGAGCTGACTCCGTATTCATCGAAACGTTACTCAAATTGTCTACAGTATGAGTTAGGCGGTTTTGATATGCTCCTAGCTCCGAACGAGTTGAGAGAATATTAGCCAATGCTGTGTCTATTGTTGTGATGGCGGTGTTAGCATTTGCTAGCGTTGTGATATCGCCAGAAACAGAGGTAGCGTCTGTCGCGCCGACCATCACTTCCACTGTGTAGGGATTGTCGACATCTATGCCGGTCAGTGTCAAAACACTTGTTCCGTCGTTAGTAGCCTCGGCTAGCACCACTCCTTGTAAGTTGGTGTTGTTATTTATCAAGGCGGCGAGTTTAGTGGAGAAAAGATCTCCCACGCCGTCTGAATTGTTATTGCCCGCATTTGCTAAGTCTGCAACATCAGCTGCGGTTACAGTGTAGTTGATGGTTTGGTCTGCCACGACAATAGATACTTTATCGCCCGCAGCCATACCGGCGTAGTCGGTGGCGAAGTCAAGTGCAGAAACTTGTCCATTGGTTCCATCCGGAGCTGTGATAGTGGCGGCAATTGCAGTTCCGTTAGTTCCGGCTACGCCTGCAATATCTGATATAGCCACGGCCATGGTCTGCGAAGCGTCAGTTCCGATCTGAAAGGTAAAACTTGCTGTGCTTCCATCCAGCAAAGTGGTGCCATTGAATTCGGTTGTATTCCTGACCCGGGTAATTTCTGTTGCAAGCGCTTGGAACTCAGCATCAAGGTAACCACGATCATCTGAGCTATATGTGTCAGAGGCTGCTTGGACAGCAAGCTCGCGCATGCGCTGCATCATATTGCCTACCTCGCCTAGGGCGCCTTCAGCAGTTTGAAGCATTGCTATAGCATCATTCGCATTGCGGACAGCTTGGTCAAGTCCTTGTATCTGAGAAGTCATTCGAGATGAAATCGCTAGGCCCGCAGCATCATCTTTAGCAGCATTAATGCGCAAGCCAGTGGACAATCTTTCCATTGCATTTCCCATCGTGCGCTCATTTCTAGACAGCGCATTGGCCGCCAAAACGGCCGAAGTGTTTGTATTAATAGAGGTCATTCTATTTACTCCATATAATGGTTAGTAATTTTCAAATATGCACATCACATCACAATTGACTTGATGATAACTTAAGCCCGACTCGTCATCGTGAACGTGCCGTTAATAGAAATATTCGACAGTTGAGAAATAAAGCTTTATAGGGCGGAAATTTAACGTCGCCTGGCTAGGCCAGACAGACTATGCGCTAAAAGGTTGGGGGTAGCGAGGAGATCTGTTTTTGTTCTTAGCAAAATGATGGGGCACTATTGCAGTAGCAACTTAACCCAACCAGAGGCGCTTTTGCAGCCCATGCTGCTTTGTATAACGGTATTGCTCTAAAGTTCTGTACGGCAAAAACCGATTGGATGAAGAAGTATCAACATGCAGGGAGAAGTTCTTTTGAATAATATGGTTAAGAATGCATTATCTTCATACCAGCACGTAGGCTACAGAGCCAGTGTTGAGTATTCGGATCCTCATCAGCTAGTAGGCATGTTGTTTAATGCGCTGCGGGAGTCCTTGGCAGATGCCAGGCGTCATATCGCAGGTGCTGATCTCGTCAGTAAGGGGCGCAGCATCGCCCGTGCCCAGAAAATCATCTATGGTTTGCGGACCACGCTTGATTTTAAGCAGGGCGGTGAGTTGGCCAGGAACCTCGATGCCTTGTATGACTATTGCTTACGACTACTGGCACGCGCAAGCTGCGAAAACAGCCAGGATGCGCTTGCCGAGGTTTCAAGCCTGATTGGAGAGATCAGTGATGCCTGGCAGCTGATGCCGACCCGCAGACTTTCCGCCAGGCAGTAAATAGCTGTTGAAGAAACAGCCGATACCAATTGATACCAATTTGCAGGACCTTGCGTCACGTTCAAGCTTGTTCTTGCGCAGACAGCCAGTAGAATCGATTCATCCATAGATCGCTGGTGAGCTGCTAAGCTGCGCCTCAACAATTATAAGAACGTAATTCGATGTCACAGGAAAAGGGTCAACTGATCGGCACCAGCGCAGCCATGCGCGAGCTCAAGGCAATGCTGGCTGCCTGTGCACCCTCGAATGCCTCGGTGATGATCTGCGGGGAGACCGGGGTTGGCAAGGAGGTAGTTTGCCGTCAACTGCATGCCCTGTCCGACCGCGCCGACCAGCCTCTGGTGCCGCTAAACTGCGCGGCTATACCCGGCGCACTGCTCGAGAGCGAATTGTTCGGTCACCGCAAAGGCGCGTTTACCGGTGCCTTGAATGATCGTATCGGCCGCATCGAGATGGCGAATGGTGGCACACTGTTTCTGGACGAGATCGGGGACATGCCGCTGGACCTGCAAGTGAAGCTGCTGCGGGTGCTCGAGGAACGCTGCATCGAGCCTCTGGGTGGCGGTGATTCACGCCCGGTTGACATACGGGTTATCGCTGCGACGCACCAGAATTTGCAGGCCATGGTGGAACGCGGCGAATTCCGGGAAGATCTTTACTACCGCCTCAATGTAATTCCTCTCACCATTCCGCCATTACGTGAGCGCGGTGAGGATATTGGCACGCTCTGTCGACACTTCACCGAACTGCATGCCGTCAATGGCAAGAGCATCAGCTTTACCGCACGCTCTTACAAGGTGCTGGAGCATTACTCATGGCCAGGTAATGTGCGAGAGATGTCTAATCTGATCATGCGATTCAGCGTGTTGTTTGCGGGGAATCGTATCGATCTGGCGCAGGTACCACACTCTGCTATGCCGCCAGAATTGGCGCGGCTAACCACCGACATGCTCGCTCATCTCGACCCGGGTTCAGACGCAGACGAGTTAAACTTGCTCAAATGGCTCGAGAAGGATCCCGCTCCGGTAGCTGCCGAGCAAGATTCAGCCGCTGACTGGACGCCAAAACGAGCCGAGGAACTGGTGGCGTTGGCCCAGGGCATGCGTGAGTTGCCGAGTCAGGGAATAGAAACCAAGCAAATCCTGCAGGAACTCGAAAGCAACTTCATCAAGGTTGCCCTGACACAGTCCAACGGTAATGTCTCCAAGGCAGCTGGACTGCTAAATCTGCAGCGCACAACCCTCATCCAGAAGATCGAGAAGTACAATCTCAATTGATCTTTTCGCCGAATCCTCTTTCGGCTCTGATCTTGCTGTCCTCTATCTCTCACAAGACTGTTGCTGTTTGCAGGGCGTCAGGGGTCACTCATTCACCTGATTTATGCGGCCCTGTCCCGGGACTGAATAGCCTGTTTCGTCCGGACGCGGACACTGTCAGGCAAATAACAGTTGCGATTCCGGCATTGTCAGAATTTTGCCAAGCGACCCCTATCTATTTGATTAATATATAAAAAATGTTAATGGCATGGTGTTTGCTTTATTCGCCACGGATGTTAATCAAGCAACGGCGAAGAACATGCGACACATGCAGTCTCTCCTACAGAATCCCGATAGTGCCGAATCCACAACAGATTCGGTAGATTCAGATCAACCCTTTGTGTTTGTCGATCCTGGCAGCGCCCGTGTGTTTTCCATGGCCACCAGAGTGGCCCTGACCAATGTGCCGGTGTTGATTTGCGGACCCACAGGTGCCGGTAAGGAGATCGTAGCCAAGGTTGTGCATGAGGCGTCGCCACGCGCCAACGCGCCCTTTGTGCCGGTCAACGCGGCGGCTATTCCGGCCAGTCTCGCCGAGGCCTTGTTCTTTGGCCATGAGAAAGGCGCCTTCACGGGTGCGCAGTCGGCTAGCGCGGGCTATTTCGAGCAGGCCAATGGCGGCACATTGTTTCTGGATGAGATCGGCGAGATGCCGCTGGACTTGCAGCCCAAGATACTGAGGGCCCTGCAGGAGAAGAAAATTACCAGGCTGGGTAGCACGCGCGCGATCGATGTCGATGTGCGTGTTGTCGCGGCGACCAATCTTAACCTGCGGCAGGAGATGGAAGCCGGTCGCTTCCGCGAAGACCTCTATTACCGATTGAGCGCTTTCCGTCTGGCGCTTCCCAGTCTTGCTGCCCGGCCCCTGGACATCAAGCCGCTGGCGTTGCTGATGCTGCAAAAATACGGTGTCGCCGCGCGGCCTATGCAATTGACGCCAGAAGCCCTGAATAAACTGCTCGGGCATAGCTGGCCGGGCAATGTGAGAGAGCTGGAGAATGTGATGGCCAGGGCGGTGGTGTTGTCTCAGGGCCAGCTTATCGATTTGCAGGACATTGTGTTCGACGAAGAAGAGCTGCATGCAGACATGGGGTTTACTCCGAAGGCTGAACTGGCGCCCGTGACTATGAGCCAATCGAGGCTGGATCCGGAATCGTCGGATGAGGCGAACTCCATCGTCAAAGCCCTGCGCAGTGCACGTAACCGTAAAGAAGCCGCCAGTAGTCTGGGTATTAGCACACGCACCTTGCGCCACAAATTACAGCAGTTGCGCAGCGATGGCTTCGATGTTCCCAAAGCTTACTCGCGCTAATCAGGAGGGAAACCAGTGAATAGTAATGCCATTCAAGAAGGCGGTGCCCTGTTGGCGCAGATACGCGCATATCAGAACAAGATTAGTGATCTGCGCCCATCCGAGGTGAATACGGAGTCTGTCACAGCGGCAGCCAAGCCATTCAATGCGCGAATGGTGGACGCCATGATGAGCTCCATAGACCAGGTCAACACGATGCAGGCAAGGTCTGCCGAGATGATCTCCCGTTATGAGTCAGGTGAAGACGTTCCTCTTACAGATGTCGTATTGGCAATGCAGAAGTCGTCACTGGCCTTCGAAGCAACGGTGCAGGTTCGCAACAAAGTCATTAAGGCTTATGAAGACATCATGAATATGCCTGTGTAATAGCGAGAGATACTGAACATGGAAGCCATACAGGATAACAGCATGACTACTTTCCAGCCGCAGAGGATGGAAAGTGCTACCACGATGCCTGCTCCCACCAATCAGGAGGGCGCAGCAAACAACGCGAATCTGCCAACTGCCGAATCCCGCGAGGGCGCGTTCCCCACCGTCACCGAGATCGTTTCCCAGCCGCTGGTGCGTAAATCGCTACCTGCAATCATGGCGGTCCTGATCATGGCGGGATTCGCGTTGGTATTCCTGTGGGTGGACGAGGGTGATTACCGTGCGCTCTACCCCGGCATGTCAGATCTTGATCGGGGTGAGGCGTTTGAAGCGCTCAGCGCGGCCGGTATCGACGCGCGAATCGATACCAGCACCGGCTCCATCACGGTACCGGTAGATCGCTACTATGAGGCACGCATGGCGCTGGCCTCAGCGGGTCTACCGCGGGAAGCGTCCAGCAGTGCCATGGAGTATTTCAACAACCAGAGTTCAATGACCACCAGCCAGTTCATGGAGCAGGCCCGTTATGCCGCAGTTATCGAAAATGAGCTGATCAAGAGCATCGTGCAGATCGCTAGCATTCAATCGGCGCGTGTCCACCTTGCCACACCGAAGCAGAGTGCGTTCATTCGAAATCGCGCACAAACCAAGGCTTCGGTTGTAGTCGTGCCTTATGCAGGTCGGAGTATCAGTCCCGGCCAAGTTCAGGCCATCACCCATCTGGTTGCTTCCAGTGTGCCCTATCTGTCTGCCAGCGATGTGTCTGTCGTGGACCAGCAGGGTAATCTGTTAACCAGCACCCTGTCGCCACTGTTGACCGAGGCGTCCATGCAATCGAATTTCGAGCGCTCTGTAGAGGAAAACTACAGAGAGCGGGTAGAGAGCCTGTTGGCACCCATGGTAGGGATGGAGAATGTGCGAGCAGATGTTGATGTGCAGCTCGACTTCACTGAGCTGGAAACCACCTTCGAAGACTTCGATCAGAATGAGCAGGGACCACAAACGCGTTCCGAGATACTGGTGGAGGATCGTAGCGAGACCCTGGCAGCCAGCGGCGTGCCTGGCGCGGCAACCAACGTCGCACCAGAGAATACGAATCTGGCCGATGCCAACACCGCCGAATTCGGTGCTGCGGCTGGCGCCGACAGTGGCGTGCGTAGCTCCCGTACCACGCGCAACTATGAGCTGGATCGCTCGATCCGCTATGTCCGTAACCAGCCAGGAAGCCTGACTCGACTCTCCATTGCGGTGGTAATCAACGACCAGGCCTTCGCAGATTCCGAGGCCGGGGGTGACGAACCGCTCGCCGATCTCGAGGAGATGCGTACGGAAATGACTGAACTGGTTCGTGCTGCGGTTGGTTTTGATGCCAATCGCGGTGATTCGGTAACCGTGATTACGGCGCCGTTCCGTCCGGAACAGGAGATCAGCCTGGTAACGCCCTGGTATGAGGATCCGGCCATTCTGTCCCTGATCAAATATGGCTCGGGTGTGCTGGCATTCCTGATCATCGCCCTGTTCGTGATGCGGCCAGTCATCCAACTGTATCTGCCGCAGAAGGCTAATGAGGTCGAGGAGCGGGCTAAGGCGCTGGCGGATGGCGAACTGTCGCCGGAGGAGCTGGAAATGATCAGTCTGGGCGAGGGTGAATCTCTTGAAGAGATCAAGGCCAAGTTGAAACCCAAGAAATCGACCATCTCTGCGGACATGCTCGATACCGCAAATACCTATGACGACAAGGTAGCACTGATTCGTTTATTGGTTGCCGAAGACTCGGGCCGGGTCGCGAACGTATTGAAGAAGATGATCAAGCCCGCCTAACGGGCCAGGTGTTGACGATATGGCTGAAGAATCCAACATTGAGCTTCCAGTAGCAACTGATGAAAAGGAACTGCCTGACAACGTCCGGCAGGAACTGGAGGTAATGACAAATACCGAACGTGCAGCGGTCATCATGTTGCTGCTAGGTGAGCAGCAGGCTGCTGACATCATCAAGTATCTCTCGCCCCGAGAAGTACAGGCACTGGGAGCGAGCATGGTTGGTGTGGCAGACCTGTCACAGGAGACCGTGAATGTGGTTCTTGATGATTTTGTTGCAACTATCAAGAAGCAAACCAATCTTGGACTTGGCACAGTTGATTACGTTGAAAGTGTATTCAAGCGAGCGCTGGGGGCTGAAAAAGCTGCCACGGTGCTGGGGCGTATTATGCCGGGCTCCTCAAGCAAGGGTCTCGAAATTCTGAGATGGATGGATGCGCGATCAATTGGCGAAATGATCCAGGATGAACATCCTCAGGTCATCGCTATTATTTTGTCGGTCCTCGAATACGACGTGGCCGCCGATGTTCTGAATTTCCTGGAACCCGAAATTCGCCCTGAAGTGATTCAGAGAGTGGCTATGCTCGATACCGTACAACCGTCTGCAATGGAGGAGCTGGAGTCGATCATGAAGGAGCAGTTCTCCAACAGCTCCACAGCCAAATCATCCAACTTCGGTGGGATCAAGGCTGCGGCCAAGATTATGAACTTCACCAAGGTGGAGCTCGAGGGCAAGATCATGGAAGGCGTAAGCACCATGGACGAGGAGCTCGCGCTGAAGATTCAGGACAACATGTTTACCTTCGAGAATCTGTCCAGTCTGGATAATCGCAGTATCCAGACTCTAATGCGCAATATTGAGAATGATATGTTGATGACGGCGTTGAAGGCCGCCGATGAAGCGGTCAAGGACAAGTTCCTCGACAATATGTCGCAAAGGGCGAAGGTTATGTTCCTCGACGAGATGGAAGCCAAGGGCCCGATCCGCATCACGGACGTTGAAGAGGCCCAGAAGAATATTATGCGTATCGCTCGTAAGCTCTCCGACAAGGGCGAGATAGTGCTTGCCGGGCGTGGAGACGATTTTGTCTAAGCCTCAAACCAAGATTGACTGGAAGCTAAACGAGCTGTTGGCGGCCGACAGGCGGGCCCGAGAGTATGCCCGTCAATCCGGGCAGCCGGGGCTACCGGCCGCGGACAGTTTCGCTCCCTGGTCACCTCTGCAGTTGGACTTAGAGCAGCCAGATCCGGAAACGCGGGAATTCGATGCGAGTCAGGAGGAACTGGAAGCGCACTCTGCTGAGGAAGAGGCATCATCGACGGATCGAGTCGATGCGGAGCAGGAACCCGAGGAAGCCGATCCGGATATCGAAACTCTCGTAGCCAATGCCAGGGCCGCAGGAGAAAGTAGCGGCTATGCCCGCGCCATGGCGGAGCTGGAGCAGGGCTATGCACAGCAGCGGCAAGAGCTGCAGTCCGTTCTGGAAGCAATCTCCAGTGCCCGGGTTGACCTTGGCACCTATGTTGATTTTACGCGAGAGCTGGCCGTGCTATTGGCCGAACAAGTCGTGCGAGCGGAGCTGGTCCATTCTGCGGACAAGATCAGGAAACTCGTCGAAGACGCGATTGCGCGCCTCGGCCCCGATACCGAATCCGAAATTGAGATTCGTGCCAATGCCAGAACTCTGGAGGTATTGAGGCAGGCAGTGCTGGATGAGGAGGCCATGCCAACACTGCTGGAAGATAGGCATCTTGGCGACGGAGACTTTGTGTTCAGGATGGGAGATACAGAGGGAGTTGAATCGGTGAGCGAAAAAATCCGCAAGCTTGCGAGCGCTCTGTTCGATCATCCGGCTGCCCAGGCTGATATGACAGACACAGACACAGGAACTGATGCTAATCGAGATACAGTGAGTAGTCCCGATGCCCTGTCTGTCCCGTTGTCGGCGACAACGGACAACTTGCATGCTGAAGACCTGGTGGAACCAGCCGTTTCGACTGCACCTGAAGGTGATCCCATGCCACTTCCTGTGGCGGATACGGATGACATGAGTTTGTCCTCGCAAGACACGCAAGAGCCAGGGGAGTCTGAGTCTGAACCAGGATCCGATGAGGATCTGACGTGACCAGGCAACCGCCTCTTTACTGTGGCTGGCGTGAACTTTCGAGACACGGAAACCAGCTGTCTCACTGGTTAGCGCAGAACAAGGGTGAGCTGGAACCTGTGGAGTCCCCGGTTTTTGGAAAGGTAACACGGGTTACTGGTGCTGCCATAGAAGCCAGAGGCCTGACCGCACCTGTTGGCGCGCTTTGTTCAATCGAAATTCTTGGAGGCAAGGAGCAATTGCCGGCCGAGGTCGTTGGGTTTGTGGGAGACACCACACTCCTGATCCCGTTTCAGGGTGTCGGTGGGCTCAGTCCCGGCGCCCGAATAATCATGAGAGATGCCAGCTCAACCGGGAGGCTATCGGCTGAGCTGATTGGCAGGGTAATAGATGGATTTGGCAATCCTCTGGATGGCAGGGGTGAGATTAATTATGCAGAAAAAGCCGACCTTGACGGGGTTGCGCTGAACCCAATGGAACGAGGGCCGATCAAGGAAGTACTGGATACAGGTATCAAGGCGATCAATACCGCGTTGACCATCGGGAGAGGTCAGCGTATTGGCCTGATTGCCGGATCCGGGGTTGGCAAAAGTGTTCTGCTCGGCATGCTGACACGCAACACGGAAGCCGATGTGGTTGTAATCGCGCTCATCGGAGAGCGTGGACGCGAAGTCAAAGACTTTATCAGCGACACCCTGGGCAGAGAAGGTATGGCGAGGGCGATAGTAGTCGCAGCGCCGGCCAATGTCTCACCGGTAGAACGTATCAAGGCCGCAAAATTGAGCCATCTGATCAGCGAATACTTTCGTGATCAGGGCAAGAACGTTCTGCTGTTGTTCGATAGCCTCACCCGCGTCGCGCACGCACAGCGGGAGATTGGCCTGGCATCGGGAGAGCCTCCAACGACGAAGGGCTACCCACCCTCGGTCTTCAGCCTGATACCCAATTTTATTGAACGGCCTGGAGTTGGTCGGGGTGGTAGAGGTTCTATTACCAGTTTCTATACGGTGCTGGCGGAAGGCGACGACAGGAGTGACCCGATTGTCGATATCAGTCGCGCGTCTTTGGATGGGCAGATCATGCTGACCCGGGAGCTTGCTGATGCGGCGCATTACCCCGCGATCGATCTGGCGGGTTCGATTTCCCGGGTCGCAAATACATTGCTGCAGCCTGCACAACTTAAATTGGCGCAAAAGTTAAGGCGATTGTGGACCTTGTATGCCCAGAAGGAAGATTTCATCAATGTCGGGGCTTACGAAACCAATAGCAATCCGGACCTGGATGAGGCCATCCGCTACCGACAGGACATGTCACTCTTCTTGCAGCAGCGCGATGAAGAAAAGTTTTCTTTCCAGGAAGGCTGGCGACAGCTTGATTTATTGCTCGGTGGTGATCGATGAGTCCTCAGCTATGGCAATTGATGGCCCTGCGGCAAGAGAAGCATCGTCAGACCGAGCTTGCCCGACAGCAGGAACTGCAGCGCGATCTCGATCGGGTGCAGCACAGGCGGCGGTATCTTGAGTCGGTCATCGCCGATAGCGCGACGGAAATTTCCGGTTCGGCGTTGAATGGAAATCATCTGTCGACGCAGTCGGGTTATATGCGGCAGTTGCTGACGATGAGACATCAGTTGCAGCAGGAAGAAGAGCGACTGCATGCAGAACTTCTCGAGAGCAATGCCTGTCTTCGGGCGTATGCGAATGAGGAGCGAAAATTCGGAAAGCTTGAGGAATTGGCGCGACAGAAACTGCAGCGCCAGGAAGACAAGCTACAAGCGAAAGAGTCGGATGAGCTGAATATTGCCCTGTTTAATCAGTCACGACAGTGTGAAACATGAAATGGCGCGTTAATTGCAACGTAATACCTGGCTAGTTGCCGAAGTTGCCACATTAGTAGTCAGGTACAAGAGATATGACCATACAAACCGATTTCAATCTGAAATCCATAATTAGCCAGTTAGCGCCAGGTGGCCCTGTCTCAGGGGCTTCTGCAGAGGCCCTGGACCCAGCAGGCACGGATTTTGAAGCGCTGTTCCGGCAGCAGAATGAGCGCCAGTCAGGGTTTGCCGCTTTTGCCACTTTAGCCGCAAGCGGCAAAAGTGGCGATGATATTGCTGAGCTGGAAGATGAATCTGCAGCAGCAGAAGTCACGAAAGCCGAGGAAGAGTCACCCATGGAGCTGCAGACCCTGTCCCTGTTCAATGGTCGACAGGTACTGACGTCGCGCTTTGAGGTGGGCATCGATGAGGTACTGCGCGCCTGGTACTCCGATTTGCAGGAGGATGAGGTGAGCGCCCGCATTAGCAGTCTGGAGATAGATCAGTCCGTGAGAGCGACAAGGGCTGCAATTCAGGATTCGATCCACAACGGGATTCAAGAATCATTTCAAGGTCAATCTCATAGATCATCGAATAGCCTGGTCCTGGAGCAGATGTCTGGAAACCACCAGAGCGCCAATAACGCAACCTTGCCGGGCGTGGGCATGGCGATTCCATCGCCCTTGTTGAAAGCGGGGCCCGGCACGCAAGAGGCGCCATTTACGCCAGCGCAGGCGATACCAATTGATACAGCTGGCCGCAACATTATTGCCGATACTGGAGCCCTGATACGTGAGGATAGTGGCACCGAGTCAGGTCTTTCGATTACAGGCAGCAGCGCATTGGCGGCCCAAGAGCGTGCCAGCGCACGGTCCGGGTCAGAACAGGCTCTGCCAAAGCTGGCTGGCAGTAATGCGGAGTCTGCCAGTCCCGCAGCGACAAGCGCTTCACGCATGTTGCGGCAGGCGGAACTCACTACCGCGATGGAGCAGACAGAGAAGCAGGGACAGGTTTTGGCTGAGGCAGGTTCGCAACTAAAAGAGCGGCTGAAGGATACGCAAAG
>Ga0181580_10003997_pt1 | contig 12005 bp, 6 predicted proteins | sample 071ome_23_FD_132413 | JGI IMG/M metagenome (GOLD analysis project Ga0181580, IMG submission 132413) | Coastal salt marsh microbial communities from the Groves Creek Marsh, Skidaway Island, Georgia - 071403BT metaG (megahit assembly) | ecosystem: Environmental > Aquatic > Marine > Intertidal zone...
CGGTTCTGATGGGTCAGTTCCATTTCCACTTCCAGGCTGGTATATGCATAAGCGATTAAAGAGGTGCGGTTAAATTTTTTAATTCGGCCAGTCAGCATGGCATCGCATTTGAGATGGGACAGAGCTGATTGGTCATGTTGATTAAGCGCGAAATCTACCCGGGACAATTCCACATCACGATAATTCTTAGCGCTCAACACGCCATAAGTGGCGATTCTTAATTGCGTGGACACGTCAATGGTGGAGGAGGTTTCGGTGGTGGTGAGATTTTCAAAGGAACCAACAGCAATGCAATGAATCGTGTTTGGATCAAAATCCGGAGAGATATTGAATTGAACTTCCGGCGTCAAATAGGAACTTTCTTTGATCACATCCACTTGCCGAACTGAAGGAGAAGAACAGCCATTGATTGCTAAGGCCATAACGGTCACGAGCAAACAGTTGCTGATCTGCTGATTGAGAAATCGTGATAAAAAATTCATGTCCTTACATTTCATTAAATACGTCTTATATTAGTTTTACGAAAATATATTAATTTATGGTAGACAATTAAACCCATGGTTAATTCCATGACCACCAAAAGCCATAGGGTTTTCAAGGATAACGATTTTCTTTGACGTTATACCTGGAAGATAAATGGCATTTTGATTCTACAATGGCTGAACGATAAGACTTCAGAAAAGGACGAAACATGAAATTAACGATGACAATACCAATTCTGATGATGGCAGCGGTAAGCCTTTCGGCTTGTGGCGATAAAACCAAGGCGCAATTAGAAGCAGCTGCGCTCCCACCAACACCAAGTCAAGTGGTGGATGAATTGCCCGATTGGTGCATGAGCATGCCTGAATCTGAAGTGGCATTGTTCGCTTGCGGCATTGGGTCATCAGCCGATTTAACCATGGCGCGATCCAAGGCCACTCTTGATGCCAAGCGTCAGCTGGCGGATATGATTGATAGTGAAATTTCGTCTCGTATGGATGATTTTTTATCGTCCATTGGTGCGACTACCCAAGAAAACATCAAAAAACAAAGCGAGATTGTTTCAAAGAATGTCACCGTTGAGGCGTCTTTGTCTGGCTATAAGCAAGCCAATCAAGATGTGCAGGCCCTCAACAGCGCATATCAGGTCTATATCCTGCTGGAATATCCAATTGGACAGGCGAACCGTGCGCTGCTCAATAAAATCAAAGAGAATGAATTGCTGAGCACCCAGCAGGCTGCCGATGAAGCCTTGGCTCGCCTTGAAGCGGAAATTAACAAAAAATCGGGCAATTAGCCTGTAGAAACATGGTGATTATCAGGCCTCGTGCAATATAGCGCGGGGCCTTTTTTATGGTCATTGAGCAGGAGGGATCAAACATCCTGCCGATCTCACCTCTAGTATTGAACTAAGATTGCGTTGGGATCGCCTTGCAATTCCGGCGTTTGTTCTCGCCCGGTGATCGCCGCTTGCTCACGGACATTCTGCTCCAGATATTTGGCCAATTCACCGGAAGTAAGCAGGCCATCATCATTTCGGTCAGCATCACCCCCCATGCCTTTCAGCAAATAATAGGTAAAGAGGCCATGTTCTTTTTCCACAATAGCGCCACTGATCTGAGAGCCTGTGGCGGCGGAATGAACCGTAATATTTGGCGGGATATAGCCGGTCTTATTTTTGAGAATAATAGGGCGAGCATCGGCAATCAGCATTTGAGCATCGCGAGTTTGACCGGTAAAGCAGGCGTCAAGAAAAACCGTCACCGTGCGCGCACCCATCGTGGACAGATTTTCATAAAGCGCCTCAAGACTTACGCCAATAGAATAATTGGGATCAACATCAAAGGGCAGGATGCCGGTATGGCCATCACTACTGATCCCATGGCCGGAAAAATATACATAAATATCCGTTTCGCCAGGGACCACATTGCGGGCAAGCCAACCGCTTGATCCCAATAATTTTTCCAGCTCGGCCTTGGTGGCCTTGCTGTTGGTGGCGAGTTTAATGCGTTGCCGCTTCAACCCCATCGTTTCAGCCAGATATTCGCGGAAGACCTCGGCGTCGTTGTAAGCAAAAGACGCATCAGGCACATATTGATAGTTTTCAACCCCAATCACCACCGCCAAGGCGTCCGGATTACTCATCCCCGTGAGGGGGGGCAAGTCAACATCTGCAAAATTATGCTCAGGAATAAATTCATCACGAATGAGAGTAACGGTTTTCTCTGAGATATTGCCGTTAATGTCTTCGGCTTGCACCAGAATATCATTTCGCCCAAAGGCCAGTTTGACTTTGGCCGCGAAGGTGCCGTCCTCTTTAACCGCCACTTTCTGGCCGTTGACCAAGATGGTCATGACGCCTTCATTGTCAGCGACAATCCCTCTGATGAAACTGGTATAGGTATCGAGGCGCTGGATCTCTTGATCTGCAGACGCCGGCGCGGTGATTTCAATATAAGGAGGTTCACTATCGTTGCTGGAGGATTCCATCAGTGATTGTTCCGATGCCGCGAAATTGTACATCCAGTCTTGATTGGCGTAGATGTTGATCGCTTGCTGGATGTAGCTGGACAAATCGAAGGTTTCCACCACGCTATTATTTTCTGAATTGATGGTTCCAAAGGAGATGGATTGCGTGTCAGGCAAAAGTGCAAGGGTAAAGAAATTGTAGTAATGACCGTTGACATCAAGATCGTAAACTTGGCGAACAGCATCTTGAGGATAGGTCTGAACATATGAAATAAGCGCATCGTGGCAAGCGTTGCTGTAATAGTTCTTATAATATTCAACCGTGCGATAAAACACCGCGTAAATATAGCCATCATCTCCCATGCGAACGCTTTCAATAGCGACGCAGCTGCTCCAATCCGGCTTGATATTGATCATCACTTTACGCTTGTTCATTTCATTGATAGCGTTCGTATCAACACAACCGACAATCGCAAAAAAACACAGTACTAATAAAAACCGAATGCCCATGAAAATAAAACTGCTCTATTATTAACCTATTAGAATAAGTTTATGATTTAATACTTAATATAAAGAAATTATTGCAGATGTCATGATGTTAAAGTGTCTTGGCACAAGTCATCATAATTTATGCTGATCACAAAAGAAGGTTTCTGTACTATCTCGCCATGAGGGTATTTTTCATTGTCCAGTTTTGTATAGTCCTTTTGGGCGCGCTACCAGTTCATGCCAATTGGAAAGGGAGGGAGATCGCGTCCTATCCTTTGGGGCAAAATCTCAGCGCCAGAGAGGCGTGCCGCAATGCCATTCAACAGACAAAACTCAATGCCTTGAGTCAGGCAGGCCTGGAAACTTTGAGTTTTCAGCAGTTTGAGCTTTGCTCTGAAACCCAAAGGGAGGTTGAGTGCCAATTGTTTCAAGACACAATCAACAAATATGATGGCGGGTATATCTCTCAATTTGAGATTCTCTCTCAAACCATTGCGAAAGATGACTTCCAGGGCCTGTCATGTCAGGTTTCAGCCGAAATTGAAGTTAAACGGTATAAAGAGAACCATGATCCCAATTTTGTTTTCCGGGCGTCCCTAGAGCCGGGGACAATTTTACGCGACGATGAGATCATTGAGATCCATGGGGAAATTAACCAAGACACGTATATCTATTTGTTGAATTGGTATCCGGATATTGATGATGAGCATTATTATTTGATCTGGGAGCCGGACGAGCCGATGAAACCCCATCAGTTTGTCGTGGATACTCTTTACGGCAAGGTCTTGACTACTGCCTTTCCCCATGATCAGAATTTGGACGAAACCAATGAAGTGATTATTGTTCTCGCAACCAAGACACCATTTGATTTGCTTGAGAAAGAACAAACCACCCGGTTTTACCAACGCCTTGATGATCTTGGTCGCCAAGAATGGCGTTTGCAGTATTTGGCTTATCGTCTTTTGAGATAATGAAAGGGTGGCTCAGTGGCGGGAATGTTATTTATTTTCCTTTTGGTTCAATTGGATCAACCCTGCCTCTGACAAATCAAGCAGGTATTTCAGGCATAATGCAGTCACCCCATCTTCAAAGATGTTTTTGCTCAATTGCTCTGCTTCCTCTTTGAGTTTCAGGTATTGCTCATCTTTTTCAATATCTTTTTTATCATGTTCATCACTATATTCATTAAAGGCTTCAATCAAGCCCCTCCTTTCCCCAACTTTGTAATTAGCAAGGTCTATCGGAGCAAAAAGTATCATCAATTGATCTAATGTCTGTTCAAAATAAGGTTCGGTTTTCTCGGAAAAACATACCCCGTCTTTAACTAGAACTTTACTGTAATTTTGAATGAGATCCCTGATTAATTTTTCTTTAACCTCACTCATTTCTTTTAATCGATAGGGGCGGATCAAATTATTTTTTTCTAATTCCTTGTCCAGGCTGATAATCAATTCTCGCCCTAATTCAAAAGGCAGTGCATGAACGATTTCTTCATCTGCCAGCAATTCATTCCAATCGGAAGCCGAAAGCCAATCCATCTCAAATTCAGCGACAAATTTGTGATCAATCTCAAGAATCTTTTGCGCCAATGGCAAGGAGACAGGCTTGTCTGTTTTCTCGATAGCTTTCCTTAAAGCGTATCCTCGATCACTATCCTCTTTGATATGATTAAGGCTAAACAGCAAAGATTCGTCGTTGATAAATTCTTCAGGAATATACACGAGATCGCCGCCGCCTTCGAGATAGGCATAGACAATTTTTTCAGTAACCTTAAAGCCTTCGGGCAAATAGTTAAAAACCTGCCAGTTACCAGTTCTGGCATATGCGATAACAATTTCTTCATCACTTTTGAATGGATCAGGGAGTGCCGCAAAAACCTTGTCGGCGGCATTCAACGCCAATTCACGATCATTTTTCATCTCATCGCTTAGTTTGTAAAATTCATTCGGGTTAATTGTGATGAGGTCTTTGATGAATGCTCGATCTGTTTTCAGTATTTCAGAGCAATTTTCCAGCACAGAGGCGCCCCAATTATTGGTCACATCAGCCTTTGCCCCCATGAGCATCATCTCTTTGTCCGCCTTAACGTTTTCTGCGGCGTATTCAAACAGCCAACTGCTGACAGGCGGAACGATTTGCTTAAAAAAGTCTTTGCTGGATTTGAGGTCTTCAGGCAAATCCTCCATCAAATCCCTTATTCTCGCACGATGGTCTTTCCAAAATTCATCGCCTTGCTGAGCGAAAATTTCACCCATTAACTCATAATTATAAAAATCGATTTTTTGCGATAGTTTCGTGGCAATGTTTGATGGGGCGTCTTCCAGAATATCAATGGAAAAGCTTCCGCCAATTTCTTTCAGTGTTTTGAAAGGTTCAATCTTGTCCAAGCCTTCAGCAGTGCCCGTTTGCGCTATGTGATGGATGAAGGAAAGTTGCACCTCATCCCTGACGTCAGACCATTCAAATTCATACTCTTCGTCGGGGTCAATCTCTTCGCCGTCGGCAATCATTTGTTGCCTGGTCATATGGTTGCCCAGCAAAGAGAGGTCTTCGGTGGTCATCAAGGTAAACTGACCCTTGTGGAGCGCCACAGCACCAATATTCCAACCATTGTCAAATTGAAGGCCAACCGATTTCAGTGATTTGGACGTGTTCGATTGTACCCAATCCATAAAAGCAAAAGCAGAAGTCTCACTGCATTCCAAGACGATATGTGCATCTTCGTATTCATCTGCGCTATATAAAGAAGCAATGGTTCCGTCAAAATTGCCATCCAAAAGAACACGTAATTTTGTTTTCTCGCTAAGGCTGGGGATGATCTTTTCAAGTGCGGCGGTGGGATGGGTCGTAACAACGTATATAGACATCTTGGGCAATGATCCTAGTATTAAATAATAAACTTACATATGATAATGTCCTTATGTGATGGAATTTCAAGGAAATTGTGTTGAGAGTTTTAATATTGCTATCCAAAGTTTCATTGTGATCAGGTTCATGATGCAATCGTGTTTCATCGAATTGGGTTTTGCATTATTGGAGTCGTGAATTGAACACAACCAGGGTATTCAGGCTTTTCATTAGTTCCACCTTCAGTGATTTCATTGCTGAACGAGAAGCTCTTCAGAAGAATGTTTTTCCGAAATTAGAGCAATATTGCGCTGAGCGCGGTGCCCAGTTTCAGGCGATCGATCTTCGCTGGGGCATTACCGAACAAGCTCAACGCGAACACAATACGTTGCGGATTTGCCTGGAAGAGGTGCGCAGATGCCAGCAACTTTCACCGCGGCCCAATTTTGCGGTTTTGCTGGGTGATCGTTATGGTTGGGAGCCCGTGCCGGCGCGCATCCCTTTTGACCATTGGAAAAGATTGCAAATAAATGCGACCCCTGAACACTGGAATCTCATTTCCTCAAGTTACCGGCTGGATGAGAACGCGATCCCATCGGTCTATTGTCTGAAGGAACGAAGCGACGATGACGATATAGCCTTTCAGCATGAAAGCCAGCTCTTAAAGGCTTTGCGTCAAGCGGCTGCTGGTTTTAGAGGAAATGATCGTTTGCCTTATTTTACATCAGCAACGCATCAGGAAATTGTCCTTGGGGCTTTGTCAAAACGTGACGCAGATGGCCAAAAACTTAACCCAAAAGGCCATGTCCATGTTTATGATCGATCCCTTGAAGGAATGCCGACTGATAATTCAGCGAAGGATTTTATTGACTGGAATTCAAACCTTGATCAGGTAGTGCCTGGCGCGTGCCAACGGATGCAAAACTTGAAAAACCAACTGCGCCGACAATTGGGTGACCATTACCACGAATTAAAGTCAACCTGGAGTCGTCATGGAAAAAATGGCGCGGTCAACCAAGCTTATCTGCAACGTTTTTGTGATCTGTTTTTAGAACACCAAATCGAATTGATCGATGCTGAGATTGCTACGCTCGAGCAGATTGATGATCGCCAACAGCGTGAACACCTCCATCAAGATTTTGGTGATGAACGCGCACGTGTGTTTGCAGGGCGCAAACCATTACTGGCTAAAATTGCACGCTACACCAATGATGATCTCCCTCTTAAATCGGGTCAAACAAAATCAAGGTCCAAAAAACTTGCTCCACTGATCTTGATCGGAGGAGGGGGGAGCGGCAAGTCAGCACTATTAGCACGTGCCGCACAGGAAACGGTGCAAAGGATAAAACCATCGCGTGCTGTTGTGTTGCAACGTTATATTGGTGGCGTTCCCGGAACAGAATCCTTATTGAACACAGTTTCTTTATTGAGCGCAGACATCGCGACTAATTATGGGCATGCAGAGCCACCTATTGCTCAGAATGCTGACGATTTGGCGCAGACCTTTGAAGCAGTTTTGGGATACGCAACGCCCCGGCGACCGCTTATCCTATTTCTTGATGCATTGGATCAACTCGATTCATCGGACCGAGCATGGATGCTGGAATGGCTGCCAGACCAATTGCCTGATCATGTTCGAATTGTTGCATCAATTCGTTCTGACACTGCGGTTGAACAGGCCGCACGCCGCCGTTTCTCAAAGCAAATCATCAATGTACCTCGCCTGAAACCATCAGAAGGCCGCGCCATCTTGAAAGCGTGGCTCGCGGATAAAAGAGTGTCATGGTTTAACGCTGGTATAACGCCTTCCACCGGCAGGCGATTGACCAAAGAGCAGGAAAGTAAAGTGCTGTCAGCCTTTGATCAAAATGGCTTGGCGCTTTGGCTCAAGATTGTCTATCAAGAGGCATCGACATGGAGTTCTTGGCATACGCCTCGTGATCTTCCTATCCATATTCAAGATTTGATCCATGATCTTGTGGATCAAAAACTTCTAGTTCAAGAACAGCACCCAAAAGTTTTCACTGAGCGTGCCTTGGCCTATCTCACGGCAAGCCGTTTTGGTTTGGCGGAAAATGAAATTGGCCGGGCGTTGGGGCGCGACCGTGATGTTCGTGTTGAATTCCAAGAGAATGAAAAAACACAACGAAAATGGGATGATGATCAGTCCTTGCCTCCCATTATGTGGTCACGCTTATTCTTTGATTTGCAGGCTTATTTAGGGTTTGCTCAGATCGACGGCAAAATTTTGATGCGGTGGTTTCACCGTGAATTTGATGATGTATTCAAAGCAAGATATTTAGCCACTAACGATGATCGCAAAACTATTCATGGGGTTCTGGCTGATGCATTTCTGGCATTGGACTGCGAAACAAGACCTACAGAAACCAATGACGATGCGTTTTTCAAGGCTTCGGATGTAAGCCAAAAGCCTATTAGTGCGGCTCTTCGGCGTATCATGGAGCAGCCTTGGCAACTGGCACAGGCCGGACGCGCTGAAGACCTTGAACACTTGGTTTCAGATTTTGGGTTTTGCATGGGCAAATGCGCGGCCAACCGATCCCGCGACCTGATACAGGATTTTCATGCTGTAAATTTGCTTACTGTTGGTGAGGCGATGAAAGCTAACCAGTGGTTGCGATTTTTAAAGACGATTGCGCATCTGCTCGATCATGGAGACGGGATCTGGCCAGCCCATCGAATTTTACTTCAACTTGCGCTTGAGCAAGCATCTGAAAATACAGTTACAGTAGCGGCCAATGCATGGAAACAGTCAGGGCTTGTTAAATGGAAACATGCCCTATCGACAGTCAAACCACTGGAATTACCCCAGTCCAATGTGAACTGGATCAGTTCAGGACATGAACTTAAACGCGAAGGTTGGTCTCTTGGGGGGGTATATTATTTTAAGGAATTATTATGGGGGTGGGATAAATCCCACCTTTGTGTGTGGAATGCTGCTGATGGCTGCATCGTGGAGCGGCATTATCTTGGTTCTATATATCATGTTGTTCCTTGTGGTGCTAATGCCCTGATCATTGATAGAACTCGTCTAAACTGTTTTTTGTATGACCCGCTCACAGGACATTGCAAATGGACATTTAGGGCGAAGCAATCATTAAAGCGAGTTCAGTTGCTGAACGATAGCCAGCTGCTTATTGCGGATGAGGTGGCTTCATCAATTCTTGAAATAAAAACCGGTGATATATTATCTCAATATTCCCATGATACGTTACAAGTCCCTAAACGTGATCGAAAATATCGTTTAACAATACAAATTCTGGATGCACGCTGGCTTATCTATACTTATGCAGATCGTTTTGGAAACAGATCTACGCAGAAAAAATCTAGTTTCTTCATTGCTGTTTATGATGTCAAAAACAATTCCCTAATTTTTGCAGAAACTTTACCGCAACGGGAAGGTTTTGTTCTGCATGATGTATCTTCATATATGTTTATGGCGGATTGGCAGAAGCAAGAAATTCAAGTTGCTGATGAAAAATTGTATGTCTGGAATGGTCGACTTTATGAAATTGATCTTAACAGTGAAAAATTGTCTTCACCTATAGACATAACACTCCGATTAGACACTGGCTTAACCGATGAAAATTCGAGCATAAAGGATATCGAGAGTTTCGCGGCAAATTCATGTTACATGGTCTTTATGTTAACTAATGGGCTTTCTGCTCTCTGTACTTCAACAGGGCAGGTGACAACTTTCCCATTAACTGAGAAGTCACAATTTACCCACGAATGGTTGTCTGAAAATAAATTGGTCTTGCTCATTCATGACCGTTTTGCGGCCAAGAATGAAGGTCAAAATTGTGTTTGGGATATTGACCAAAACAAAAAACTAGAATTATCAGTTCCAAACCTTGAACGAATGGTTGTTCTTTCATCAAACGAGGATACGCTCATTTTAAGTCGTGATATGCGTTATGACACGGATGAGGGTGATTATGCACAAGTCGAACCGCTTGTATTGTATAATCTTAAAACTAATAAATCCCTGGTCATTTATGCCATGAACAGGGTCATCGGTAATACAAAGAATTTTTCACATACCTGGCTTGATAATAATCAGTTGGTGGTCATGGACGGAACGGATCTTGTTTGCCTAATGACTAGTCAAGGTGTTGAATGGGAGCAATATGAGGAAACCTCACTTGGCAGCATGGTAACAATTACGGAAGACTGGCAAAATGAGCATTTTTTTGCTGCGATCGGAACGGAACGTGCCCAATATTTTGATTTAACAGAAGACGTGCCGAAGATTTCTCGGTTTTCCCATAGTATGACTTTGGGTGCTGTTGGGGAATTGTCGGGAAAAAAATTGACATTATGGGAAGATTGCAACGGACTTTATGAAAGTGGAGGCTTTGGCCAATTTGTAAGTTGGCAACAGGACCCAAAAGGCTGTTGGCAGATAGACGATTCAACATTATTAGAATTCTTGATTGCTGAATGTCCTGATTTTGATGGGTTTGACAGTTACACTGTAACGCCAGTTGGTGATCTCCTTGTATTATGTCAAGGCGATAACATTCATACTTTTGCCTCAGATGAGAACTCAGGAAGTATGTTGGTTGACTCGCTACAAGGAGAACCTGTTTGCCAGCCTTTCTGGGTAAGAGGTAATGCTCTCTATTTTCAAGATGAAGTTGACCCTAATCAGTTTTATGAAATTTTAATCGATAATGGATATTTTGGGGAAGCAACTCCCATCAAAAGGGAAAATGTTTTCAATCCTGATGAAGTGGCTTTTCAGAATATTCGCCCATATCGTGATATGAATTATGGCCCCATGAAGAAAAGTCAGTTGTTTAAACTGGGGACAGCCGTCGACGGGTGGACTGTACTTGATGCTGTTTTGAATGATCAGCCTCGTGAATATATTACATTCATTGGTCCCTACGGTGAGCAAGTAAGGTGGTTTAGTACGCGTGATTGCCGCATCCTACCGCACCGTATTTCATTTACTGAATTGGAAGGAAGGCAACTCTTTGGTCGAAATGCTCTTACTAAGGATATGTATTCTATATCAATGGATGAAAAGATTTACTTTATTGCGCTTGCTGATGGGTCCGTGCAAGTGGTTAAACTGATTGATGCTTAAATCAATCTTTGATCGCTAAAGGTGAATTGCGACGTCTTCAACTCATGCGATCAGGTGAAGTGGGATTTGATCAATTCAACTGATAATCATTAAGACTGGAGATGGATAAAATGATTGTTCGTATCGTGATGGTTTTGCTGATTGTTTTATACCAGGTGCCATCTGCCTATGCGCAAAATAAAAAGTTTGAATTGTCAGGCCAATTATTAATCTACAACACCTTCCTGGCTGAAAATGAAAACGAACAGGAAATAACCTGGGCTGATGTTGATGAATTAAAAGTATTATTGAGAGCAAATGAGAATATTCGAAAGTTAGAATTGAACAGTTCAGGTGGTGATTTAGAAGCCGCTATGTATATGGCAGATATCGTCATTGATTACGAATTGGACACAAATGTGAACGGAACTTGCGATAGCGCATGCACGCTTATTTTCCTCGGTGGTGAAAAACGCACAATCGAGCGCGGGTCCTGGCTTGGGTTTCATCAATCCTATTGGGACGCCACCTATATCAAAGATTATTATGACTATCATGCCGAAAGCGAAGGTTGGAAAACGCCATTTGAATTTGCGTCATGGATGTATGAAGACACCCAGCAGGAAATTCTCCGCAAACTCCAATATTTTGTAGAACGACATGTTGATGCGGCTTTTGCCATTAAAACAATGAAGGCTACATCTGATAATATGTGGTACCCAAGACGCAAAGAACTGATCAGCGCAGGCGTGATTGTTGAATAAGTCAGATAGTTTCGACCGTCCGCTAAGCTAACGAATTCCCAGGTGTCTAGCCCCAATTTTCTGTACCAGTATTTTTCGATTTCTCTATTAGTGTTTCAGGTACTGGAGGTCGCATATTCAGACCGTGATGCGGCCTGATGTGATTGTATTGGCAAAGCCAGACATTGATTGCCGTTTGAGCCTGTCGAACGTTCCGGAACCATTCTGTATTTATGACTTTTTTTTTAGAACCTGTTCAGACTAACCTAAGCTAGCCTATGGTTTTGGCAATAAACCAGACTTGTCTCACAATGGTAGGAAGCTTTTCAGCATTGCATAATCAAGGTACAAATAACGGCGGTTGCGCGCCCCCGCAACCA
>Ga0181580_10004001_pt1 | contig 11997 bp, 10 predicted proteins | sample 071ome_23_FD_132413 | JGI IMG/M metagenome (GOLD analysis project Ga0181580, IMG submission 132413) | Coastal salt marsh microbial communities from the Groves Creek Marsh, Skidaway Island, Georgia - 071403BT metaG (megahit assembly) | ecosystem: Environmental > Aquatic > Marine > Intertidal...
AAGATAAAATTATTGAAATTGGTGTACTTAATGATAGCACTGAATTAACAGATGCACAAGCAGATGCATCAGGTATACAAGTAAACAGTAGTAACGGAAGTAAAGATTTACTTTGGCGAGTCGCAACAAATTCATTTACATCGAATGTTAATATTGATTTAGGTAATACAAATTTAAGTTACAAAATAGGCGGTGTTGATAAACTCACCGACAATGCACTTGTAAACGTTACACAAGCGCCACAACTTAATCAAATAGGTACACTTACTGAATTACAAGTTGACGAAATCAATATCAATGGTAAAGTTATATCATCTACAAATGACATGGCGATTGTGTCATCAAACGGTATTGCAATTACAGCAGGCAATGATATTAATATTACTGATAATCAAAAAATTACTGGTGTAGGTAAAGCAATTAGTGAAAGACAAGCAGGGGTATTAGGAGATCCTTTACTAGAATCTACAGGCGATACTGTTGCAACTAAAGAATACGTAGACCAAGAAATTGAAACAAATCCTATAGTATTCAGTATGGATATTACCGGTCTAGGCACAGGGCCTGCACTACAAAATGCAGTAGGTGCGTATTTAAACGACTTATATCCAGCTGCACTTATTAATAGGTACAAAATAGCACGTATACATACTACATCATATGCAGGTGCAACTGTTGAAGGTGTGGATGTAGAGGGCGCAAAAAATGTAAGTTATATTGCAGTTGATTCAAACGGAACTCAAAATGAAGCTGTAGTACAAGACGTTGCATTTGATCCAAACGGCGCAAGTGGTAATGTTATTCTAGAACCTGCTAGAGCTTTGATGACATATTCATCAGACGGCACAGACTGGAATTACGAGTCAACTACAGCCTATCCATAAAAACGATAAATAATATATAAATGCATTTAGGGGTTACACAACATGGCATACGCAATAGATAGATATAATAACACACTGCTAACCACAGTGGAAGATGGAACAGTTGATCAAACAACTGATCTTAAATTCATCGGTAAAAACTATGCAGGGTACGGTGAAATTCAAAACGAAAACTTTTTGTTTTTGTTAGAAAACTTTGCAGGAGCAAATCAACCTGCAAGACCAATTAGTGGTCAAGTTTGGTTTGATAGTGGTTCGAGTAAGTTAAAGTTTTATGATGGCACACAGTGGCGTACAACTGGTGGCGCAGAAATAGGATCAAATCAACCAACTGGGTTAGCAACTGGAGATTTTTGGTGGGATGCAGGAAACGATCAATTATATGTTTATAACGGAACTAATTTTGTACTTATAGGTCCACAGAACGCAGGCGAAGGTGTAACCCAAATGCAAAGCCTTGAAGTTGTTGACACTACTGGTGCAATTCGCGGACTTATGGCTGCGGTAATTGAAGATGAATTCATCTATGTTGTAAGCACGGGTACTTTTGACCTAGGCGATAGCGAAACTAGTTTAAAAGCACAAGGTTATGATAGAATTTATAAAGGTTTAACTCTAAGAAACACAAAATTACTAGCAGACGGTGCAACAACTACAGATGATAGATTCCATGGAACTGCTACTAATGCAGATAAACTTGGAGGTATAAGTGCTGCAAATTATGTACAAACAGGAGTCGGTAATACTGTGTTTACTAGCGCAGTTGAATTTCCTGATGCAGGCGCACTTATTGGTGACTCGCAAGACTTACAAATTAAAATAGATCCTAATGGTTATGATGCTATTATAGAAAATGTAACTAATAACGGCACAATCAAGCTAAAAGCAACAAGCGGCTCTGGCACATTGAATCATGTAGCAACAGTTAGCTCGAGTGGTATTATAGCAGGACAGCATAATACTTTTACACTTGGATCACTAACAGCAGGCTGGGCAAATGTATATTCAGAAACATTCACAGGAGAAGCAACAAAGGCTGGAACATTAAGAGTAGGTACTGATTTTAGGTCAGCAAGTACAGGAGCAAATCCTAATACAGTTGCAGTAAGAGACGCAACAGGAAATATTGCTGCAAACTTGTTTGATGGTACCGCTACTAAAGCACGTTATGCTGACTTAGCAGAAAAATATTCTACAGCGGAAGAACTTGCTCCTGGCACAGTAGTTTGTGTTAGCAGTGGCGAAGCAGAAGTAGAACCAGTTAATTCAGGTTGTATAGCAATTGGTGTTGTGTCAACAGATCCTGCTGTAATGATGAACAGTGATGCAGAAGGACAATACATTGGTCTAAAAGGACGTTTGCCTGTAAGAGTAGTTGGACCAGTTGCAAAGGGTAATGCTGTATACGTTGACGACAATGGGTGTGCAAGCACAGCTATTAACGGTGGTAGCTTAGTAGGCATTGCATTAGAAAGTAATAACGATGAGGGCGAAAAATTAGTAGAATGCGTACTAAAAGTATAAGGAATCATCATGGCAGATATTACAGCAGCACGAATTAATAATTTACAATCTAGTATTGAATTAATACTGGGAACAGGATCAGGACAAAACGGTTACGGACAAACAGTTACTAGTGCACCAGTTAACAGTTCAGGCGACATAGTAGAAGCTGCTGATCTAAATGCAATTTATGCTGACATTCTCAAAGCCAGAGTACACCAAGTAGGAACTGGAGACATCGGAATTGCAGAAGTTATACAAAATTTAAATGTTGTAGCTGAAGATACTAGTTTTTTTGTTGATGATAACGGCGTAACAAGTGATGATCCGGATGGTGTTAAAAAAGGTATAGAAGATTTTGAATTGCTGATGACTCAAGTACAAGCAGACAAAGCCCTTTTACATCCATCTCAAGCAGCACTAGAATCAGCTATTACAAGTGCTAGAACAAGTTCATGGAACGGACTCATATATCATGAAGTTGCTGTAACTTTTGCTTCTGCTGAAGCAAAAAGGTTTTTCTTTAATACTGGAGGAGAAATACGGTTTAGCGCAAATAATTCAAGTGCTTCTACTCCTAAAGGATTAGATTGGGCACAGCTATGTTCTCAAGTAGGTACAGTAAAATTTGGTGCTAATAGCACTACATCAACTACAGGCGGCGGTTCTTCTATAGGTAATTATGATTTAACAAGTTCTTTCCAAAACATTTACCAAAAAGTAGGCAGTGGCACGTACAGTGCAGTATATGCAGGTAATATATACACTATTAAAGCAAGAACAGATATCGATACACGTATTATTTTTAGAATAGAATTTAATGATGTTGTAACAGATAATAATATAGATAACAACGTTGACGGTAGATTGGAAAGCATTCTACAACATTATCGCTCAGACGGTGAGGTAGTAGTTGCAGCACCATCGTATTATAACACACAAACGCTTGCCTAATCAAACTCGTTCCTATAAATTTATTTTTTAATAAATATAGTATAGTAAAAAGAGATTAGAATGCCTACGACTATATTAGCAAGCAGATATAACACCCTTAGAGATAATGTAAACCTAGTTTTAGGTATCTCTAGTAGTGCAACTCCAACATATGGATATGGACAACCAGTAAGTACAAATGGTGTTCTAGGTACTCGTGCAGCTAACGATCCAGTAAATGCAGATAAAGTTTCTGCTCAAGACTATGAAGATCTATATATAGATATATTAAGATGCAGAGCACATCAAATCGGCGCAGCAAATGTTACTGTAAATGATTTTGTAGTTGGAGACTATGATACAAATCTTACAAATACTGACAAAATAGAAGAAACTTATATACAAACTTTAGAAGGATTAGCATCAACAATTTTATCTGACAGGTTTACTGTAGATCCTTTAAATTTAGATATAACAGCAAATGTACCTAATGCAAGTAGTTCTCGACCACAACAGGCTTGGAATGGTACAATAAGTCATATTTTAACAATGACTTGGCCAAGTGCAGCAAGTCGTAGACATTTTTTTAATGCCGGCGGCGAGATTAGATTTAGTGCCGGTGTAAACTATACAGGTAGTCAGGCTAAAACAGTTGATTGGCAGACAATACTAGCAGCAATGGGATCGACAAGTTTTAAAGCAACTAATACAGTAAATAATTCAGGTGTAGGTAGTGGAAGTAATATAGGTAATCATGACCTAACAAGTAGCTATCAACTAGCATATTCTAGGACAGGTGGCGCAGTATATTCACGCAATAGGTATTATATATACGCTAAAGAATATGCAACAGGAGATTCTACATCCGCTATTCAATTTAAGGTAGATTTTGTAGATGGTGCACCAAACAATGTAACCTATGGTATTGACGAAAATGTTTTTGGAGAATTCTACAGTAATGTAGGATATGCAACTCCTGACAGTTCTATAACAATTAACGGACAATTGTATTCATCTGTTGCAAATATTGTTGATCCTACCGGCACAAATATTACCGAACTAAGTTAACCATTCTTCTCTTGACAATCCATAAAAACTAATATATACTAGTAACAATAAACTAGGAGTTTAATTATGGATGAACGTTTAGAAAAGGCTCTTGAATTTTCTAACTATATGGTAACACTTAACAATCAGAAACGATTGTTAGCAGAAGCATACCAACAAAATTTAGTGCATTTCTATGATGGTTCTCAATTTACAATTACAAGAGAATTAATTACTTTTGTAAATGCAATGGTAAATGCAGAACAAGATGAAGTTGTTATTACTGATGATAATAGTATTCCGTGTCTAGTTAAGAACGTTAATGAATTTTATGAAGAAATTCTTGAAAAATATACTCTTGCATCGAATAATTACCATACAGCATACTTAAAACTAAAAACAAGTAGAAGTGTAGAGAAATTAATAGAACATGACTAAAGGTGCATTTTTAATTGCACGGAATAACGGTTATATTGATTATGTAAAACAAGCTGTATTTCTTGCAAAAAGAATTAAAAAATATTTAGATATACCTGTAACAATTGCTACAGATAGTGCAGAGTACTTAAAGAATCAATTTGGTACAGATGACTTTGATCAGATTATTGAACTTGGTTGGGTTGAAGAAATTAATCAACGCTATTTCTTTGACGGTACATTAAGCAAACGGACTGCAAGTTTTAAAAATGAAAATCGTGCAAGTGTATACGATCTTACACCTTACGATGAAACATTGTTAATGGATACAGACTATGTTATTTCTAATGATATTCTAAAGTCTGTATTTGATTCTACATCAGACTTACTAATGTACAAACGTTCAGACGATGCAGCAAAAGTGCGAGAAGAAGATGAATTTTATAATATTAGTAATACTAGTGTAGACTTCTACTGGGCAACTGTTGTATTTTTTAGAAAAACAGAAACTAACAAAATCTTTTTTGATCTTATAAAACATATTGAAGAAGAATGGCATCATTATAGAAGAGTTTATCAAATTACCTCTACACTATTTAGAAATGACTTTGCATTCAGTATTGCTGTACATATTATGAACGGATTTAAACCAGGTGAATTCGCTGGTAATTTGCCAGGTAGTATGGTATACACTACCGATAAAGACATTCTTTGGAGTATGAAAGATGATAGCATGGTTTTCTTAGTAGAAAAGAAAGGATACTTAGGAGAATATACAGCTATTAAAACTAAAGGACAAACTATCCATGTAATGAACAAAGTTAGTTTAAACAGGATAGTCGACGAGGAATTTGCTAATGAGTAAAGGCATACTAGTACTTGCACAGAATAATACAGAGACTAATTACGTTGAACAAGCATGCTTACTAGCAATGAGTCTTAAAGTAAACGACGGTACATTAATTAGTTTAGTGACTGATAACGAAGTACCGATTGAATATCAATCATTGTTTGATAAAATACTTCCTATTCCTTTTGGAGACTCTGCTGATGAAGCAGAATGGAAAGTAGAAAACAGATGGAAATTATATCATGCAAGTCCATATGATGAAACTATAGTAATGGACACTGATATGATGGTGCTACAAAACATAGATACTTGGTGGGAATTTTTGTCTAATTATGAAGTTTATTTTACAAGTAGAGCATTAACCTATCGAGGAGTCGACGCTAACACAGCATATTATAGAAAAACTTTTATCGAAAGTAATTTGCCTAATTTGTTTGCTGGTTTTCATTATTTTAAAAAGTGTGATTTTGCAAAAGAGTTTTATACCTGGTTAGAATTAGTAATGAACAATTGGGAAACGTTCTATGAGCAGCATTTAGAACCAGTTACTAGACCAAAACATGTGAGTGTAGATGTGTGTGCAGCTATTGTTACTAAAATTTTAGACTGTGAAGATAAAATTACAAACAAACATGCTAAATTTCCTAGCTTTGTACATATGAAACCATATTGTCAAGGTTGGACAGAAGTACAAACTAGTTGGCAAGATCAGGTAGGTACTTATATTCTAAAAGACGGTAGTATAAAAATTGGAAATTATGCACAAACTGGAATATTGCACTACACTGAAAATGATTTTATAGAAAAATCTCCTGCATTAGAACGTTATAGGAACTTAGCAAATGTCTGAATTACAAACACTATTAAAAAAATTTACTATAGATCCAGTAGTCAACGAGTCATTTGTATATTATGATACTGCTGGAAAAATATTTAAAATAAGTTCTAGCAAGTCACCTAGTGAAGATTATTCTATTTTATCTGTTCCTAGCAAAGAAATTGAAACTATTATTACTGGGGAAAAGAAAACTGAAGATTTTTTAGTAACATATGATGTTAGCTTAAAACAGATGCGTGTTAAAGAAATTGCTTACGATGATTCATTTAATACAGCAGCTACTATGACATACAAATTGCCAGTTATTAGACAGGTCCATGATTCTCATTTTACATTAAATAGAATTTATGAAGGTGTAGATGTATATATTTGGGATCAAACTAAAGGATACAATATAAACGATTATGTATTTTACAAAAATAGTATCTACAGAATAAAGGAAGACATAACTCCTAATAAAAAGTTTAATACACGAAAGCACCAAAAAATTATTGGAGAAGTTAAATTAACAACTATTCCTACACAAGCACATACTATTGAACAGCCTGTTTTTACTCAACAATATAACGGAATAAAAATTGATGTTTGGTACGATAATCTTAACCATCTAGCAGGTCAGCACGTATGGTATAATAATTGTGTATATAAAATTTTAAAAGATCAAGACGCTGACACAACATTTAGTTTAGATAACACTGAAATATTAATTGATAATGTAAAATTGTTTGATGACGAAAATGAACATTTACCTTTTGATACCAAACTTTATTTAGGTGACCTTGTATTAAAAAATAATAGTTTGTATAGTGTTTCGTTTGAAAAAGTAAACATTGAAAAAGATAAAAGTTTAATATATTTTTATAATTCAAAAAATACAAAAATAGTTTTTGATCCTAATGAAAATTCTTGTACGGAATATGATCTTAATAAAAATACTGATGTAAAAATAGAAAATAATATTTCATTAGATGTAAAAAGATTTGAAAGATTTAATGTTAAAGACAATGGAAAAATAGTTCTTTGTGGAAGATATCTGTATCAAATTGAAGTATCTAGAGATTATGATATTATTATACAACAAAATACAATTTTTAAACACTGGAATATTCAAATAAATCCTTATACTAAAAAGTTTTTAAGAACCAGCGGATATAAACCCAATGACAACTTATATTTTAGTCTTACTGCAAAACACGATCCTAATTTGTTAATTAGAAGTTTACAATTTAAAATTAGTGATTTATTGGCGCACGATGATCAAAATCCTATTATTCCATTCAAATATGAGTCAGAATCCGATTCTAATGATGTAAGTATATTTACTGCAAAATACTTTGATAGTTATGCACACGAGGTTATTTAATGGCAAAATTTAAACCAATTGATTATGATATTATATATCTATCGTATGACGAACCCAACGCAGAGCGTAACTATGCTGACCTGTGCTCAAAGGTTCCATGGGCAAAACGTGTACATGGTGTAAAAGGTTCTGACGCTGCACACAAAGCCTGTGCAGAATTATCAGAAACCGAACGTTTCATTACAGTTGATGGCGATAATCGCATTAGAGAAGATTTTTTAAATCAAGAAATTGATTTTGACGAACATACTGATTTACAAAATGCTGTTATCAGCTGGTGTGGAAAAAATGAAATTAATGGATTAACATATGGTAATGGCGGCATCAAATGCTGGCCTAAAAAATATGTTTTAAATATGCGCACACACGAAAATGCTGATCCTAATAATCAACATGCACAAGTTGACTTTTGTTGGGATGCTGAATATATTCAAATGAATAGTACATATTCAGATGTGTATAATAACGAAACTCCTGCACAAGCATGGCGAGCAGGTTTCAGAGAAGGTGTAAAACTTTCTACTGACCGAGGCGTACAGATTCCAAAAGAAGAATTTAAAAATAACCACTGGAGATGTTTACATTGGTTATACATTTGGAGTATGATAGGTGCTGATGTAGAAAATGGCCTTTGGGCTATATACGGTGCAAGAGAAGGAATGTATAAAACAATGTGTACAGACTGGGATTATGTACAAGTACGTGATTTTGAATATCTTAATGAATACTGGGAAAATACCGTTTCAAAAAATATAACCGAAGAAAATATATTTGAAGAAATTGTAAAATTAGGTGATATATTAATTAATGATTTAGATGTTCCTATTGCAGCAACTCCTTTAGATGGATATCAAAGTAAGTTTTTTAAAGCAGTTTATCAAAATCCTTCGAGAACAGACCATCAAAGGTTTATAGAAAAACTATGAATGAAAATTTAAAAGGCGATGAAGTCAAGTTACTTAAAGGCAAATACCAAAGTCAATACTTCGAAGACGCAAAAAGTTTATTAGAGGGACTAAACAGTGTAAGTCCTAGTTTTTGTCTTGCTAAATGGTTTAATGTAAGCATACATATACCTACTGGTAGAACACACAGTTGCTACCATCCTCCGAGTCACGAAATTCCGTTAAAGGAAATACAAGAAGATCCGGGTGCATTACATAACACAAAACATAAAAAACAACAACGTGCAAAGATGCTCGACGGACAAAGGCCAAAAGAATGTGAATTTTGTTGGGCGTTAGAAGATCAAGGAAACATGAGCGATCGTGCTTATAGAAGTAAAGATGTCTACAAGCCTGGACTAATAGAAGAAGCAATCAAACAAGGTGCAACAGGAAATCCGACACCGAGATATGTTGAAGTAAACTTCAATCAGGCATGCAATTTAAAGTGTGCATATTGTAGTCCTCATTTAAGTACTGAATGGTATAAAGAAGTTAAAAAGTTTGGCTCATACAAATTAGCAGATAGTCAACATAATCATCCACATTATGTAGAAAGTTTAGGTATTGATAATTCACCTAATAATCCTTATGTGCAAGCATTTTGGGATTGGTTTCCAGAAATATATCCTACACTACAAACTTTCCGTATGACAGGCGGCGAACCGCTTATGGATAAAAATACATTCAAAGTATTTGATTATGTAAAGAAAAATCCAAAAAAAGATTTGCAGTTAAGTATCACAAGTAATTGTTGCCCTCCAGGTGATCAATGGCAAAAATTTATAGATGACTTGAAAGATATAACAGACAAAGATGCAATTGATCATTTTATGTTGTTTTGCAGTTTAGACAGTTGGGGCGAACAAGCAGAATATATTCGTAACGGTTTAGATTTTGATGTATTATATAAAAATGTAACACAGTTTTTAAGAGAATCAAACAAACATAGTCTTACTTTTATTGTTACAGCAAATATTCTAAGTTTGCCAAATTGGTTAGAATATATAAAACAAATACATAAACTACGGCAAGAGTTTAATACTGATAGGCAGTTGATTTGGTTTGATACACCGATGCTTCATGATCCTAAATGGATGAGTATGAAACTTGCATCAAAAGAAATGTTACAGCCTCTACAAGATAGTATTAATTATATGGAATCCAATCCTGAAACTGCACTTAATAGGTTTAAGGGATTCAAAGACTTTGAAGTTGACAAAGTCAGAAGACTACTAGAATGGGCCCAAGAAAAGTTAAATATTCAAGAGCAAGCAATTGCTATGAAAAATTTTGATTTATATTTTACTGAACATGATAGACGCCGTAATACAAACATTGAAAAAACATTCCCAGAACTAAAGGACTTTATACAAAAATGCAAAATGTTGAACACATAAAACAAACAAGAGATAGACTGAACAAGGTTGGTCCTGGGTTTTGTGCTATGAAGTGGCTACATCAAACGTTATATTTACACACAGGGGATAACCATAGTTGCTATCATCCTAGACCGCACCATATTCCATTAGTAGAAATAGAAGCAGATCCTAGTGCTTTGCATAACACTGAACATAAAAAACAACAGCGTAAAACAATGTTAGAAGGCGGCCGCCCAGATGAGTGCTACTATTGCTGGAACATTGAAGATTTAGAGGGCGAACACATTTCAGATAGAATGATTCATAGTTCTAGTAATTTTGCTGTAGATGAAATTGAAAATCTTGCAAAATTACCTTGGGATGCTCCAGTTAATCCACGTTACTTGGAAGTAAGTTTTGGTAATGGTTGTAATTATCGTTGCGGTTATTGTTGTCCACAAGCAAGTACACTATGGATGGATGAAATTAAAAAACACGGTAATTATGATTTAACTTATAATCAATATGGATTAGAATTTTTAGATCAAGGTCGTTATTATGGTCCTAAAGACGATAATCCATATATTGAGGCATTTTGGAAGTGGTGGCCTAGTTTAAAGAAAGATCTTTGGACGTTACGTATTACAGGAGGCGAGCCTCTAATGAACCCGGGTGCAATGCAGTTCTTTGATTTATTAGAAAAAGAACCTGCTCCGCAATTAGAAATTAGTTTAAATAGTAACTTAGGTGTAACTTTTAATAAAGTTGATAAGTTAATTGGTCGTATAAAAAGTTTATTGCAACAGAAAAAAATTAAATCTTTTAGTTTATTCACATCAATTGAAGGCTGGGGAGAACAAGCAGAGTATATGCGTACAGGATTAAAATGTGATCACTGGGAACGTAATTTTGTAAAGGTAATAGAGGAAGGGTCACAAGTTAACATAATGTGTACCTTTAATGTTTTGTGTGTTGCTACTTTTACTAATTTTTTACAAAAAATAATTAAATGGCGAAAACAGTATGGTTACCATGCATTATCTTTTGATACACCTTATCTAAAAGAGCCGCCGCATTGGATGCTAAACATTTTACCAAGAGATTTTCTTATGTCACACATGGATGCTAATTTAAAATTTATGGAAGATAATAAAGATTGGTTTACTGATGTGGAATACGAAAAAATGAAACGTGTAAGAGATTACGCAGATCAAAATCCAGTAAGCGAAGAAAAAATTAAACAAGGTCGTAGAGATTTTTACAGCTTCTTTAAAGAAAATGACAAACGTCTTGGAACGGATCTACTAAAAACATTTCCTGAGTACAAAGATTTTTACAATCAGTGCAAAGAGGTATACGATAATTATGAGTAAAGGGTGTGTTAATGCATATATGAATTTAAGTGTGCATCCTACCGGAACTGTGCGCCCTTGCTGTATGAGTGATAAATTTCTTACAACAGATGAAGGTCACAAAAGTTTAGATCAAGCAAGTATTAAAGATTTCTGGTTTAGTAAAGATAGGAAGGCGTTTGCTGATGCACTAGATAGTGGCGAACGTATTGCCGAATGCACAGCTTGCTGGCAAGAAGAAGATGCAGGTAAAGAAAGTAAACGTATTAGAGATAACAGAGAATACGAAGGAAGAACATTTGACTTTGGTAGCTTACCAGTAGTACTTGATTTAAGTATGGGTAATTTATGCAATTTAAAATGTAGAATATGTTCGCCAAGACATAGTACACCTTGGCTCAGAGAAGAAGCACAGAGACTTGCTCCTAATAATGTAAAAGGGTTTATGAAACAACCCGAGTGGATTATTGCAAAAGAAAGTTTTGAATCTAAAAATAATTTTGTC
>Ga0181580_10004030_pt1 | contig 11950 bp, 10 predicted proteins | sample 071ome_23_FD_132413 | JGI IMG/M metagenome (GOLD analysis project Ga0181580, IMG submission 132413) | Coastal salt marsh microbial communities from the Groves Creek Marsh, Skidaway Island, Georgia - 071403BT metaG (megahit assembly) | ecosystem: Environmental > Aquatic > Marine > Intertidal...
CAATATTCCGCAGTTCGACGCAGTGCATCGATATCGGTGATGTCGAGTTCTGGGTCAACACCGTTTGCGAACAGGTTCATTGCGAGATTGATGACGTCGACATTTCCCGTGCGTTCACCATTTCCGAAGAGCGTTCCTTCAACACGGTCAGCGCCAGCCATGACCCCGAACTCTGCGGCGGCCACCGCACAACCACGATCGTTATGGGGATGCAGGCTGACGATGACCGACTCCCGATCTTTGATCGTGCGCCCGAACCATTCGATGACATCGCCGTACACATTTGGCGAATAGCACTCGACGGTCGCAGGCAGATTGAGAATCAGCGGATCTGACGGGGTCGGCTCGATGACATCCATCACCGCTTCGCACACCTCTACGGCGTAGTCGGGTTCTGTGAGAGTGAAGCTTTCTGGAGAGTATTCGTAACGAATCTCGGTACCAACCAGTTCGGCCTCATGCTGCTTGCACATCGTTGCCCCATCGATCGCAACCTGCTTGATGCCGTCTTTATCAAGGTTGAACACCACTTCACGCTGAAGAGGGTTTGTTGAGTTGTAGAAGTGCACGATCGCCCGCGGTGCACCTTGAAGGGCCTCATAGGTTCGCGCAATGAGTTCAGGCCGGCACTGTACGAGCACCTGAATCCACACATTTTCGGGAATGAGATCTTCGGTGATCAACTGTCGCACGAAGTCAAAATCGGGTTGGCTTGCAGAGGGGAACCCGACTTCGATCTCAGTGAAACCCATCTTCACCAATTCTCGGAACATCGCCAATTTGCGCACCGGGTCCATCGGATCAATCAAGGCCTGATTGCCATCACGGAGGTCAACCGAGCACCAGATAGGAGCCTTATCGATGGTCTTATTCGGCCAGGTGCGGTCGGTAAGGACGATCGGTACGAATGGGGCGTAACGATCGAATGACATTTTTTTGGGAGTGGTGGGTGTTGGAGGCATGTGGTGTCCTTTGTGCAAGTGGAAAATCGTCGAGGGTCGTCTGAAAAATGAAATCGCCCCCTACCGGGGCGGCGGGGGCGGGCGAACGTCGTCGGAGCGCGCTCGCCCTACATAAGGAGAAGAAGCGAGCGCAGGTTGTGTTCCACGACGCCAACGATAGCCCGAGGAGGTGCCGTGAGCAATGTCAACCGCTCCTCGGGACCGAGCGCAGGTAGCCTTGCATCATCATGTCAGAGCAACAAGGCGGTCGCCGCCAAGGTGGCGGAAACCGCAATCGACGACGCTCAGCCCCGAGACGTCGCCCACAATCAGACGCACAAGAGCAGCAGCGCTCAGGCAATTTAACCACTGCCAACTCGTTGCCACCGGTCGAACCCCCAACAGGCTTCGCCAAGCTCGGGGTTCCAGAACGCATCGATATCGGTCTCGCGGCGGCCGGTTTTGCTGAACCTTTCGCTATCCAGCTCGAAGCGATTCCTGTAGCGATGAAGGGTCGCGATGTATGCGGTCGAGCAAAGACCGGTTCAGGAAAGACCCTTGCGTTTGGGATTCCGATGCTGTCAAGAATGGACGGTTCGGCGGGGCCAAATGCTCCGCTCGGGTTAGTGCTTGTTCCGACGCGTGAATTGGCGGTTCAAGTTGCAGAGGTACTGCAACCCGTCGCTGCCTCAGCGGGAATCACCGTCGCCCCCGTCTATGGCGGAGCAAGTCGCGAGCATCAAGTTCGTGACCTGCAGCGCGGGGTTGAGCTGGTCGTGGCGACACCTTTGCGACTGATCGATCTCATTAAGTCGGGGGAAGTCGATCTCGGCGACGTCCAGATCGTGTGTCTTGACGAGGCAGATCGCATGGCCGATGACGGCTTTACCCCTCAGGTTGAGTGGATTCTCCGGCATTGCACCGGCCGTTCTCAGACAATGCTGTTTTCGGCGACACTTGATGGCGACGTTGGGCATCTCATTCGTCACTATCTCAGCGACCCGATCGAAGTTGCGATTGATTCGGCAACCGACACTGTCGGAACGATGCATCACCTGTTCCTTGCGGTGCACCACATGGATAAAGCGCGTGTCGCAGGTGCGATCAGTGAGACAATTTCGAAAGTTGTTGTCTTCTGCCAAACGAAACGACTCTGCGACAAAGTCGAAAAAGCATTGATCGATGATGGTGTGAACGCCGCCGCCATTCATGGTGACCTCTCTCAGGGCGCCCGCGAGCGCGCTCTCCAGCGTTTCGCAGAGGGTCGCCTCAATGTCCTCGTCGCTACCGATGTTGCGGCTCGGGGCATTGATATTGATGACATTGGTGCGGTGATTCACTACGACCCGGCCGGAGACGCAAAGGATTACCTCCATCGCTCTGGACGCACGGCAAGAGCAGGGCGTGACGGATGGGCAGTGACCTTTGTCGAATACAACCAGCACACACAGATGCGGGTCTTGCAGCGGATGCTGCGGTTGCCAACGAACACCCCGATCGAAGTGTTTTCGAACGATGCACGCTTACGTGACCTTCCCTCGTTTAACGCCGACGTCACCACTGAGGCAACGAACAATTCGTGACCATGAGGTCGCGCCGGTGGCGCCTAACGTGGGCGTGTGCGCCCGGCGACTCTTTTTCTTGCTAGCGGGCTGATTCTCACCATTGGGTGTGGCCCAACACCAGAAGTGACGACCGAGACCACCGTTCGCGTAGTGCGCGCTCTGTCAGAAACGACGACGACTGAGACGGTTCCGCCGTTCAAACCGCCGGCTGGCCTTGTTGAGGCCGTGATCATCTCGATCGCTGCTGATGATCGTGATCGTGCTGATGTCATCTCCGTCGCCAACGAAGACGAGGTCGGTCTGTTTACCTCTATTGCAAGCTGCTCTCTGGTCGAGGGAAGCGGATGGTTTCCATTAGAAATCGTTGCTGCCGATCGCACAGGGTCTTTTCTGCGGTTGTGGTCACACACGTATACCCCAGAGGGTCTCGGAGCGATCGAAGGGGAGTTGATCGTGCACCGCCCCGATCGAGCATCTCTCGCAGCAGCGGTCACGGTGTTTGTGGGTGATGGCGAGACCTCAGGATCATTCACCGGTACAACCGATGACGGTGAGACGATCTCAGGCGAATTTGAGTGTCGGGGATCCTTGAGCACGAGCGAGGCCAAAGATAATGCCGACGCCGAACTCTCGATACGTGTGGTTGACGACGATCGCTTCGATGAGCAGAGAATTCGGCGACTCGGATTCCGCGCGTCGTCAACTCAGACATGCCCGACGAGCAGTGAAGGAACCTCGAAGAGATGGCAGATCATCGATGCCGAACACCCTGTCGGTGGGCTCACCGCCGTTCGCCTGCTCTTCAACTCGGCGACAAACCAGTGGTCAGGTGAATTTCAGGTCGCTCAAGATGAGGTTGTTGTGGAGCAGTTGGCGGTGGCCGAGATGCCCAACGGCATCGTGTTGTCGGGCGTGAGCACTGACGGGCTCAGCGTCGATGGCGCGCTGAGCTGTTAGGCACGCAGCCACGCAGGGCGCTGCGACTCGTAGGCGTCGATTGCTTCCGCGTGGCCGAGGGTGATACCGATGTCGTCGAGGCCTTCCAGAAACCGGTGTTGCGTCGGCTGGTCCATGGGAAACGATGACGAAATTCCTGCTGCTGGCACCTCAACGATGAGCTGCTCCATATCGACGACGATCGAGGTGGCCGGGTCAGACTCGATCGCATTCCAGATTGCCTCGACATCGGCAAGATCGAGCACTGCCGGCACGAGACCATTCTTCGTGCAGTTATTCCTGAAGATGTCGGAGAAGCTCGGGGCGATAACCGCTTCAAATCCGGCCTGCTGAATTGCCCACACTGCGTGTTCACGGCTCGAACCGACACCAAACGATGGCCCGGCAACGAGAATGTTTGCCCCGGTGTAACGCTCGTCGTTCAAGACAAATGAAGGGTCATCGCGCCATGTTGAGAAAAGACCTTTCTCAAACCCGGTGCGCTCCACCCGCTTCAACCACTCGGCGGGAATGATCTGGTCGGTATCGACGTCACTTCGGCGAAGAGGAATTCCCGTTCCTGTAATGACCTGTACAGCTTTCATGAAAGATCCTCCGGAAGAGCGAAACGGCCAGCAACAGCGGTCGCAGCAGCAACCGCGGGCGATACCAGGTGGGTTCGGCCTCCTCGGCCTTGGCGGCCTTCGAAGTTTCGATTCGACGTGCTTGCCGAACGTTCGCCTGGTGTGAGCTTGTCGGGGTTCATCGCAAGGCACATTGAGCAGCCGGGCTCTCGCCAGTCGGCGCCGGCTGCGGTGAAGACGTCGTGGAGGCCCTCGGCTTCAGCCTGTGCTTTCACCCGGTGAGATCCAGGGACGATCATCACGCGAGGAACCGTTACTGAACGACCATCGAGAACCGCGGCTGCTGCCCGAAGATCTTCGATGCGACTGTTGGTGCATGAGCCGATGAACACTGTGTCGACTGCGACGTCACGCATTGACATCCCGGGTTCGAGACCCATGTAGTCGAGGGAGCGGCGAACCGTTTCTTGGGTCGTTGGGTCGTCGAAATCTTCCGGAGCGGGAACATTTCCATCGATGGAGGTGACCTGCGCCGGATTGGTTCCCCAGGTGACTTGCGGGCGAATCGTTGCGGCATCGATGACAACTTCTTTATCCCACGCTGCTCCGTCGTCGGTTGCAAGGGTTGACCAGTCGGCAACTGCTGTATCCCACGCATCTCCGGTCGGCGCATGATCGCGTCCCTTGAGATAGTTGAAGGTGGTCTCGTCTGGGGCGATGAGACCCGCCTTAGCCCCGGCCTCAATCGACATATTGCAGACCGTCATTCGGCCTTCCATTGAGAGCGAAGTGATTGCCGATCCGCGATATTCGATGACATGGCCAATGCCGCCGCCAGTGCCAATGTGGCCGATGATGGCCAGCACAACATCTTTTGCGGTTACGCCTGGCTGCAGCTCTCCCTCGACACTGACCGACATCCACTTCGGCCTGCTCTGCGGCAGTGTTTGAGTGGCGAGCACGTGCTCTACTTCGCTCGTTCCGATGCCGAAAGCGAGAGCGCCGAACGCCCCGTGTGTTGCGGTGTGGCTGTCGCCGCAGACGATCGTCGTCCCGGGAAGTGTTCGGCCTTGTTCAGGGCTGATGACATGCACGATGCCTTGCCCTTCGTTGCCCATCGGATAGTTGACGATGCCGAATTCGTCGGTGTTGACGCGAAGTGTTTCAACCTGTTTTGCAGAAATCGGGTCGGCAATCGGCTGATCGATGTCTTCGGTTGGCACGTTGTGGTCTTCGGTCGCAATGGTGAGTTCGGGCCGGCGAACGGTGCGGCCACTCATTCGAAGCCCGTCGAAGGCCTGTGGGCTTGTTACCTCATGAATGAGGTGGAGGTCGATATACAGCAGGTCGGCCTCACCCGGACTTGAGGTGACGAGGTGACGTTGCCAGATCTTTTCAGGCAGTGTCATCGGACGTTCGGTCGTCATGTCGATTCGTTTCCGTTCTTTCTTGCTAATCACTTGGTGGCGCACCGGCGCTCAACTCAACAGATTGAATCTACCCGGATAGCTCTCTCGCCAATGCGGCGGCCGGTCAGTATGCGCCAGCGAGTTCGACGACGAGAAGAATCGGTGTTCCGCCATCAAGATTGAGTTCGGGAATGCCCTCATCGCCGAACGCAAGATCAGAGGGCACCGACATCGCTCGAATACCCCCCACCGCCATGCCTTGAATTCCTTCGAAGAGCCCGGCGATGGAATAGCCCTCAATAACCTCGATGAGTGTTGGCTGACCTTCGGACCATGTTTCGAAGATCACCTCGCCAGACTCTGCATTGGCGATCATGAGGTGAACGATCGCGCTGTCGCCCACGGCGATCGTTGCGCCGTCGCCGATCGAGAGATCAACGACTTCGAGATCGGAAGTTGGGGGGTACTCGGCGGTGTCAATCTCGGGGATGTCATCAGGCGTCGTCGTGGCAACAACCGCTCGAACCTCCAGCATGAAGGTAAGGGCATCACCGGCTTCGATCACGCCTCCCGGTGGAGTATCTCCATAGGCCATGTCAGCTGGAATGTCGAGCCTGCGTTGGCCGCCGGCTTGCGCACCGATGAGGCCCTCGTCCCAGCCACTGATGACCGATCCGACGCCGACGGTGAATGCGATTGGTTGCCCGCGGTCGTAACTGTTGTCGAATTCGACTCCATTCTCTGAGCGGATACCGGTGTAGTCGACCCACACCGTGTCGCCTTCGGCAATCGAACGTCCAGTTCCGTCGGTGATGTCGGTGATGATGAGTTCTGTCGGAGTGCTGTCTGGTGGGAGAACCTCGGGACGCTCGACCGAAACGGCCTCGGTGGTTGTCGTCGCTTGAATTGGTTCGAGTGACACTTCGGTCACGTCGGTATCGGGAGCGGTGTCAGGTGAGTCAGAGCCTCCGCAGGCGGCGAGAGTGACGAGCGCGGCAATGGCCACCGACATGTGGCGAGGGGGTTTAACCATGAGATCGACCGTACCGGCGATGACTACGACTTCGTGTTCGCGGCGTTGGTTTTTAGCCACTCCGCCTCGGCCTCACCCAATGGCGTGCTCGGAGGTGACTGCATGAATGGCCATAGCTCTTCAGCGATTGCCCGATAGTTGCCGCTGGCGTTCAGATCGCCGAGAAGTGCATAGAGCCCGAGGTTGATGCGCTGGATAAAGACGAATGCTCGAGGAACTGACGCATATTGCGAGATAGGGCTAGAGCGGTCAAATGTGTGGCGCACAATGCCCGAGGCGTATTCGGGGGTCCATGTGATGTTGCGATGCTGCGAAATCGGTTCGTAAAACCGAGAGAAATAGGTGCCGACATCAGCGGTGTCGACCGGGGCGTCAGGTTGCAGCATGCCGGCACCTTCAAGGATGGTGCGGAAACCCGGGACATCGTGTTCGACGGCGGCGAGGCGCACCATCGTTTCGAAGGTCGCCATTTCATCGACGGTGAAGTCTTTGACGAGTCCGAAATCTAGGAAGGTGACCTTGCCGTCACGGTGAAAGATGTAGTTCCCAGGGTGGGGGTCGCCATTGAATGAGCGCAGCCGGTAAAGGCTGCGAAACACAAACCGGAACATCGTTTCGGCGATCGCATCGCGCTCGTCTTGATCCCAGTCGAGCACTTCGCTCCACGTATGGCCGCTGATGAGTTCGGTTGTGAGGACCCGACTTGAGGAGAACTCTGGCACGACGTCGGGAATTGAGATGGTCGGGTGTCCTCGGTAGAAGTCGGCAAAGCGCTGTTGGTTGGCCGCTTCACGGCGGTAATCGAGTTCTTCGGTGAGCCGGTCTTTGATTTCTTCCACCATGTCGGCTGGATCGAGGCCGCCGAACCCTTGCTTCAAGATGGTGCCGAGAATGTTGGCGTTCTTGAGGTCAGCGGCGATGGCTGTGTCAACTCCGGGGTACTGCACTTTGACTGCGACCGCACGTTCTTCACCGGTCGCTTTGTCGATGATGATGGCGCGGTGTACTTGCCCGATTGACGCAGCAGCGATGGGTGTGGGGTCCCACTCAGCGAACAGTTGATCGGGAGCAGCGCCGAGTTCTTCTGCAACTACCGCACTTGCAAGTTCAGCACTCATCGGAGGCGCACTGTTTTGCAGCGTCGCAAGAGCAGCTCTGAGAGGCTCAGGCAAGGCATCGTCGAGGTACGACGCCATCTGACCCAGTTTCATCAGGGCGCCCTTCATCTGGCCGAGTTCTTCGGTGACGTGCTGGGCGGTTGCGATCTGCTTTTTGGTGTCGAGTTCTGAGCGGCGCTCTGCGTCAGCAAACACCTTTCGCGCTGCGGTGCCAAGGTGAGTGACTCCAACTTTCGCCCCTAAGCGCGCAACGCGGGCAGAGCGACCGACCCACTTCGTGCTGTTGGGCCCCGATGGGCGACTCATGGTGTGTTGTTCGAACGTTGTGCCACGTTGTCGATGGCTCGAACGAGTGTCGGGACAAATCGGTCAGCATGAGCGACGATGGCATCGTGCTCACCCTTCACTCGGAACACCTCGGCTTGAGGGATGAGTTCAAGCAGCTTGATCTGACGCGACTTCGGAACGACTGGATCATCAAGCGTGACGATGACTGCAGTCGGAACATCAACTGTGTGTGCCCATTCGAGAGATGAAAATTGTCCAACCGCGTGCCCAGCTTCGAGCACCATGCGCCAGTCGTGTTGAGCAGCCTGGGCAACCGCCCATGGCCCCCACGATTCTGATTTGCGTTGTAGATAGAACTGCTCGCTAAACCAGTCGCGGGCTTGGCCGGGGGTGAGTCGAGCGAGGGTTGCGAGGCCATTGAGCCCCATGAAGCTCAGGCGTTCTTCTCGTCGTTCCGAAAAGTACGGAGCGGTTGCGCATAAGACGAGCCCGTTGACTCGGGTGGGGTGTTGTTTCCATAACAGTTGAGCGATCGTGCCACCCATTGAGTACCCGACCCCGATGAGTTCGTCGATGCCGAGCGCATCGGCGACGCGGATGACATCATCGGCGCAGTCTTCGAGACGGAACGACTTTTTCGTGCGGAGACCAGTTCCGTGCCCTCGTTGGTCGAAGGCAAGCACCGAGAAATGCTGGGAGAGCATCTCGTAGGCCGTGAAGTAATTGATGTCGGCGCTTGCGGTCCACCCGTGCATCAGTGCGACGGTTGGTGCTCCGGCAGGGCCCTGCACATGACGAACCTGGAGTTCGCCGAGATCTGCAAGGTCAACTGTTGTAGCAGGGGGCAGCGGTGGAGCCGGTATTTCGGCTTCTTGTGCGTTGTCAAGAGTTGTCAGGGGGATCACCACCCGGTGGGGGTTCTAGAGATCGTCGATGGAAAGGATCTTTACTTGTAACATCCCGTTCGGGCCCTCGTATTCCAACGGGCCGGGCGATGATGTTCCTTCGAGTGCATCTCCGAGCGGGGAGCCGGGCCCGACAATGGTGATATCGGCTGGAAGTCCGTCTCGCTCTTCTTGGCTGCCGATGACAAATCGTTCGGCCATGTCGGCATCATCGCCCTCATAGATCATGGTGAAGACCTTCCGGGCACCGTCGACGACGGTTGCGTTTTCGAGCAGGTGCTCAAGTTGCCGGATGCGCCCTTCCATGTGTCCTTGTTTGTCTTTGGCAGCGTGGTATCCGGCGTTTTCTTTGAGGTCGCCCTCGGCGCGGGCCAGTTCGATTTCTTCGGCGACTTCAATGCGGCCGCGGGTGGAGAGATCTTCGTATTCTGCTTTGAGGCGCTCGTAGGCATCTCGTGAGAGTTGCTCGCTCATCCCCTCACGATACCCGAGTGTCGAACGCTCGTTATTGCGTCGAGGTGGTTCGAACTGGTGAAGAACCCTTGAGAGCCGCATGCGAGAACGCTCATCTGGAATACTGAGGTCCATGCGGAACCCAGTTGCAGTGGCTGTTTTTTCAGTTATCACAACCGGTCTTTTTTCGGGTTGTGGCGGATCGACCACGGTTGTGGATGATTCGGAGCCAAAGGTCTTGCAGGAGGTGTGCAGGCCCCCAGAGATGGGTTCACGGCCAATTAAGGGAGTTCTGTACGACGATGGATCGATCACGTGGGTTCAGCCCATGGAGTTCTGCGACTGACCATCGGCAGTCAACCGACGCTCTCGTCCACAGTTGAAGGTGCATAGGCGTGCAGGCGCAGAAGTGACGTGAGCTATTCGGAAGTGCGTCCGGTGGGCAGAAGGTCGCAACGCTTCGAAATCGGTCAAAGCGCTTTCACGACCCGTAGCCTGCTGGTATGGCTTATCGCATTGCAGTAGTTGGGGGAGACGGCATTGGCCCGGAGGTCACCGCCGAGGCCCTGAAAGTCGTCCGAGCTTCAGGTGTTGAGATCGATACCGTCGAATTTGAGTTGGGTGGTGCTCGATATCTCGATGATGGCGAAATTCTCTCAGACGAAACCCTCGAAGAATTACGTGCCTTCGATGCGATCCTTCTTGGCGCAGTCGGTCACCCTCGGGTTCCGCCCGGAGTGATCGAGCGAGGTCTGTTGCTGAAGATGCGGTTCGAACTTGACCTTTATGTGAACCAGCGCCCATTTATCGGTACTGCGCCTGGCCACAGCCGTCCGCATGACTTCGTGGTGATCCGCGAAAACACCGAAGGACCATATGTCGGTGAAGGCGGTGTGCTTCGAAAGGGAACCCCTAATGAGGTGGCAACGCAGGGATCGGTGAACACTCGGCTCGGTGTTGAACGATGCGTGCGTTACGCATTTGAACTTGCAATGCAGCGCGAGCGCAAACACGTCACCCTCGTGCATAAAACGAATGTGCTCACGTTTTCAGGCGACCTCTGGGAACGCACCTTTGATGCGGTGGCATCGGAGTATCCGCAGATCGAAACTGCGTACAACCATGTCGATGCGGCATGCATCTACTTCGTGCAGGACCCGCATCGTTACGACGTTGTTGTAACCGACAACCTGTTCGGCGACATTCTCACCGACCTGGGTGGTGCTGTATCTGGTGGTATCGGCCTTGCGTCATCGGCCAACCTCAACCCCTTGCGGACGGGGCCGTCAATGTTTGAGCCGGTGCACGGATCTGCTCCCGACATCGCAGGAACCGGCGTCGCAAACCCAACAGCGGCTGTACTCTCAGCCGCTCTTATGCTCGACTTCCTCGGTGAGGCCGATGCAGCGCGCCGTATCGAAGCGGCATGCGCTGAGGTTCCGACTGAAGGAACCGTTGCGATCGGTGACATGATCGCCTCACGCGTTTCGTCTTGAGCGAAACATCGAATACCAGTTTCAACGTTTGAAAGACTGCTGAAATGCCCATTACCGCAACACCAAAAATCTGGATGAACGGCTCGCTCGTCGACTGGGCAGACGCGAACGTGCACATCCTCACCCACACGCTTCATTACGGAATGGGTGTATTCGAGGGCATCCGTGCCTATGAGACCGCCGACGGACCTGCGGTGTTTCGCTTGACCGAGCACATCGAGCGGTTACATAACTCAGCGAAAATCCTTGGCATGCCGATGCCGTACTCGGTTGACGATCTCATTACTGCCACAAAAGAGACGGTGGCCTCGACGGGCCTCGATTCGTGTTACATCCGACCGATTGCCTACCTCGGGTACGGTGAAATGGGGCTTAACACTCTTCCGTGCACCGTTGACGTTGCGATCGCATGCTGGCCGTGGGGTGCCTATCTGGGTGATGACGCAGTGGAGAAGGGCGTTCGCCTGAAGACATCTTCATGGACTCGTCACGATCACAACACGATGCCACCTGCTGCGAAGACCACAGGCAACTACGTCAATTCATCGCTGGCAAAAGTCGAGGCACTTCAGGCTGGATACGACGAGGCCGTGATGTTGGCACCGAACGGACTGGTCGCAGAATGCTCTGGTGAGAACCTCTTTGTGGCTCGCCATGGAACGTTGCTGACGCCGCCACTGTCGGCCGGTGCCCTCGAAGGCATTACACAGAACACGGTGATGACTATTGCCGCGGATCTCGGGTTTGAAGCCCGCACCGACAACTTGGCGCGCAGCGACCTCTACATCGCTGAGGAAGCATTTGTGGTCGGCACTGCTGCAGAAGTGTCATCGGTGAACTCTGTTGATGACAGAGAGATCCCGTGCCCGGGCCCGATGACACGGGCGATTGCAGAGACGTACGGCGACGCAGTTCGGGGCAAGGTTGACCGTTACCGGCACTGGTGCGAACTCGTCGGTTGATGAACCCGCCAGCTGCTGTGTTGGCACCCAGCCAGATTACGAAATCGCTGCTTCGAGCTGTCTGATAAATGCCGAGTGATCGGCGTGCATCACCACGACGGCGTTCTGCTCTCTCCCTGTGAAACCGAGAAGGTCCATGACCACCATGCCTCTCGTTGGGCCTTCGGCGCATTCGGTGACCAGGTTGAGATGTCGCGTCTGTGTCGCAATGGACGGATCAATTGCATATGCCATGGCAATCGGGTCGGGCATATCAAAAC
>Ga0181580_10004036_pt1 | contig 11947 bp, 10 predicted proteins | sample 071ome_23_FD_132413 | JGI IMG/M metagenome (GOLD analysis project Ga0181580, IMG submission 132413) | Coastal salt marsh microbial communities from the Groves Creek Marsh, Skidaway Island, Georgia - 071403BT metaG (megahit assembly) | ecosystem: Environmental > Aquatic > Marine > Intertidal...
GGATCTCTGGTTCGCGTGCTTTTTGAACGCGAAGCCCAATTGAACGATTCGGTAACCTATGATATTACGTCATGGTCGCTTCCGTATGCTTACGACCTAGAGGCGATAGAAGTTGACAAAGACCTCAAAGGATCGTCGTATAGAGTGACAAAGCCGGTACCCGTGTCGTTTAATGAAAACGCCTATGCTTATGCCATGAATTACGATAGCTTTGAAGATCAAAAGGCATTGAGCTTCTTGCTGTCGAGAGGGGCCCGTGTGCGCACTTCCTATGAAGCCTTTGAGATTGACGGCATGAAGTTTAATGCCGGTTCGTCGATCATGCTCGTTAAAGAAAATCCTAATCTTAAAGAGCTCATCGCCAAGTGCACTGACCAGTATTCAAGAACCTTTAAAGAGGTAAGCAGCGGGTTTGTAACAGCAGGGAAAGATTTTGGATCTTCATCCGTCCAACTCACTAAAGCTCCAAAAATTGCCTTATTAAAAGGTGATGGCGTTTCATCGTACAACTTTGGCGAGTGGTGGTACTTCTTAGAAAATGACCTCAATCAAAACATCTCTACAATCGATCATGACGCCATGAGAAGAGTAGACCTCAAAGGATACGATGTTATGATCATGCCTAGTGGTAACTACTCACAGTGGAGCGATTCTGAACTCAATCGTATAAAAACTTGGGTAAGAGAAGGAGGACGTTTAATCGCTCAATCCGACGCCTTGTATACCGTAAGTAATTGGGAGGGAGTATCGCTTAAGGCAAAGCCATCTTCGACAAGTGACAGCGGCAATGTCCCCTATGCCCTTCAAGAGCGCAGCGCCATATCAGATAGAATTACAGGTGCCATTTTTGAAACGAAGGTAGACCGCACCCACCCCATCGCCTTTGGATACAACTCGTCTTATTTTTCACTGAAGCTCAGCGAAAACTACTTTGAAAAATTAAAACGAGGAACTGTCTTCTCTATTGAAGAAAACGGTAAACCTGTATCCGGGTTCGCCGGTGCGCGAACCGAAGAGCCACTTGAAAATTCGCTGGTTTTAGGAGCGGAGCGTTTCGGAAGAGGTCAGGTCGTTTACTTTGTAGACAATCCTGTATTTAGAGGTTTTTGGTATGGAGCAAAACAGGCCGTTGCGAATGCCTTGTTCTTTGAGTTTTAAGCCTCATTTTTGGTGGAAGCCTCTTCTTCTTTACCAGACTCTTCCTTGAACGAGAGAAGCTTTTTGCTCAGAAGGAGGTTGTACCAGCTCAATACTTTTTTGATATCGCTTGCATAAACGCGGTCCTCATCGTAATTCGGCAGTACTTCGAAAAAATAGGCTTCTAAATCTATTTTAGCCGCCTTTGGAGAAGTCGAGGCTGGCTTTCCTCCTTCTTTATCGTGAATCAATTTGAATACCTCGAGCAAAGGCATTTCTTTCTCTAAGGTGTATACTGCAATCTCGCTCAGCATACTGACTTTAGCACGTAGAGGAACCGTCACACGCTTTTGGTCCTGAAGAGATTCGGCGACAAACCCACCTTTCGTTTGTGCTAAAAGTTTAAATAAGCCAGGATATCCTGCTATAGAAATAATCGTTTCGAGTTCTTTACTCATCGTTTCTTGCTTTTGGTATAAAATTTCATGCGGTAGTCTGACTCTACCATTCCTCTACTAATTTTATCGAGTCTTCCTTTGATCAATCGCTTCTTCAAAGGCGAAAGTTTATCTGTGAATAAAATGCCTTCAATGTGATCGTACTCGTGTTGAATGATACGCGCTGCTAATCCTGAGTATTCTTCTACATGCTCTTTAAAATTCTCATCTAAATAACGCAAACGAATTGCCGATGGCCGGGTAACATCTTCACGAACATCCGGAATACTTAAGCATCCTTCTGTAAAGGAAAAATCATCTCCTTCTTCAGTGATCATTTCGGCATTGATAAACACCTTTTTAAAAGTCTTCAAAACCAGTTGGTCACTTGGAGTTGCGTCTTCATCATCCGCAAACGGACTGCCATCGATAACAAAAAGCCGTATAGATTTACCGATTTGCGGAGCCGCCAAACCCACACCATGAGCGTGATACATGGTCTCCCACATGGATTCTATCAGCTGTTCTAAGCCCTCATAACTTTCCGAAATTGGAAGTGCTTTTCGTTTTAAAACGGGATCTCCGTATGCGATAATAGGAAGTATCATAGGCGGCTATCAAAATAAGATTGAAGAATTAAGGTGGCACTCACCTCATCAATTACTGAACGGTTTTGACGGACCGATTTACGAGCATTCATTTCTACTAATGCCTTAGATGCCATTTTAGAGGTAAAACGCTCGTCCTGCCATGCAACCAAAAGGTTCAGTTTTTGAATTATCTCTTGAATTTTCTTTTCTATAAACCCCATCGATTCAGAAGGTTCACCGTTCATTTGAAGTGGTTTACCCACCACAAGGATAGCAATTGGCTCTTCGCTATGAAGTTGTGTTAAGGTCGAAAGTAGTTGTTTGGTTTCAACAGCAGTATAGCCCGAGGCGATTCCCAGGGCGGTATAGCCCGAAGAAATTCCCGTGCGCTTTGTCCCAACATCAAGTCCAACAACTCGTTCCAAGAGGCATTATTTTGCCACAAAAATAGGTCAATTTGAACTGTCACAAACTCAGGGTCAATGTATCTTTGCAAAAAATAGAACACCATGCAAGAGCTGAGAAAAAGAATAGAAGATGCCTGGGAAAACCGGGAACTCTTAAATGAAAAGGACTATCAAGATTCTATCCGTGAGGTTATTGACCTTTTAGATGGTGGCTCATTGCGTTGTGCAGCTCCTGATGAAAGTGGAGAATGGATTGCAAACGAATGGGTGAAAAAAGCAGTAGTCCTTTATTTTCCGATCCAAAAAATGGAGACCCTTGAGGCGGGTATTTTTGAATACCACGATAAAATTCCTTTAAAGAGAAATTATGCTGAAAAAGGTGTTCGTGTAGTACCTAATGCCGTTGTTAGACATGGCGCTTACGTTTCAAGCGGAACGATATTGATGCCCAGCTATGTAAATATTGGGGCCTATGTCGACGAAGGCACCATGGTCGATACTTGGGCCACGGTAGGAAGTTGCGCTCAGATAGGAAAAAATGTCCACCTTTCAGGAGGTGTAGGTATAGGAGGCGTCCTAGAGCCACTTCAGGCTACTCCAGTAATCATAGAAGACAACGCGTTTCTAGGTTCTAGAAGCATTGTCGTTGAGGGCGTTCGCGTAGGTAAAGAAGCGGTACTTGGTGCTAATGTGGTACTTACAGCGTCCACTAAAATTATCGATGTGACTCAAGAAGAGCCCATTTATTATCAGGGTGAAGTTCCTGCTAGAAAAGTAGTTATACCTGGTACTTATACCAAAGAGTTTAAGGCTGGATCGTATGGAGTTTCATGTGCTCTAATCATCGGAGAACGCAAGGAGAGCACCGATAAGAAAACTTCATTAAACGACGCATTGAGAACCTATGGTGTTTCGGTCTAAAACCGCATAAAACACTACCTTTACAGGACTCTTAGGACGAAACATGCCTTCAAATCGTATCGAAAAGCTTCCCGAAGCACTAGAGCACCCCATATTTGCGAAAATTGGTCAGATTGCTGATGCATTACATCTCGAATGCTTTGTCATTGGAGGATATGTTCGAGATCACTTACTCGGACGTCCGTTCAAATTTGATATAGATATTGTCACCCTTGGCAACGCCATTGAGCTGGCACAGGCCCTAAGTGAGTCTCTAGAGGGTAACCCAAAAGTGTCGATTTTTAAAAACTTTGGTACAGCGATGCTGAAGTACAAAGATCTTGAGCTGGAGTTTGTAGGTGCTCGAAAAGAAAGCTATCAATCCGATTCGAGAAAACCCATCGTTACAGACGGCACACTTGAGGACGATCAAAATCGAAGAGATTTTACCATTAACGCAATGGCCATATGCTTAAATGCGGATCGTTTCGGTGAATTCTTAGATCCCTTTAACGGGATTGAACATCTTGAAGAAAAACGAATCGTCACTCCACTAGAACCTGAGATTACCTTTAGCGACGATCCTTTGAGAATGCTCAGAGCCATTCGTTTTGCGTCCCAATTAAATTTTGAGATCGATCCGGTCACCTTAAAAGCAATCGCGGCACAAAAAGAGCGCATGGCTATTATTTCAAAGGAGCGAATCGTTACAGAACTGAACAAAATACTAGCCACAGAGAAACCTTCTGTAGGCTTTGGTCTTCTAGAAAATTCAGGCCTTTTGCCCCTTATTTTACCTGAGCTAAGCGCTTTAAAAGGAATCGATGAGATTGAGGGAATGACCCATAAGGACAACTTTTGGCATACCCTAGAAGTGGTAGATAACCTGGCATCAGTGAGCGACAACCTCTGGTTGAGATGGGCTGCCCTTTTGCACGATATAGGCAAGGCACCGACTAAACGTTTTGATGAAAAGAATGGCTTTAGTTTTCACGGACACGAATTCGTCGGTTCTAAGATGGTCTACAAGCTCTTCAAGCGTTTAAAAATGCCGCTGAACGACTCAATGAAGTTTGTTCAAAAAATGGTGCTCATGAGCTCTAGACCCATCATTATTTCTGAGCAGTTTGTAACAGATTCTGCGGTAAGAAGACTTGTTTTTGACGCCGGAGATCACATAGAAAGTCTCATGATGCTTTGCGAAGCAGACATAACCACAAAGAATCCGAGAAAACAAAGGCGCTATAAAGACAACTTTCAGCGGGTACGTGCAAAAATTCAAGAGGTAGAAGAACGTGATCGTATCCGCAATTTTCAGCCTCCAGTTGACGGATCAGAAATTATGGAAGTCTTCAATCTCCAGCCAGGAAAAGAGATTGGAATTCTCAAAGAAGCCATCAAAGAGGCTATTCTTGAGGGTGAAATTCCAAACGATTATGAAGAAGCAAAAGCTTTTATGTTCAAGAAAGCCAAGAGCATGGGTCTAAAGCCGAAACAAGATGTCTAGAACTCGTTTTTTACTTCACGCTACCTTATCAATAATCTATCTAGTCATTATTGCCGGAGCTGTGGTGCGAATGACTGGTAGCGGAATGGGATGCCCAGATTGGCCAAAGTGTTTTGGGTATTATATACCTCCGACAGAAGCTGAAGCTCTCGAATGGAAGCCAGATCAAAACTATCGAAAAGGACAAGTCATCATTAGAGAAGAAAAACTTGAAGTTGCCCAAAGAGACTTTACCTCAACAAAAATATATAATCCGTCAAACTGGGAAGCGTACACCAAGCACGACTATGCGCTATTCAACCCTTGGCATACCTGGATCGAATACATCAACCGTTTATTAGGCGCCTTAGCGGGCTTATTCACACTAGCCCTATTTATCAGTACCCTATTTGAACCTAAAAGGAACAGAAAGCATATCGTGATCGCGGGCCTAATATTGTTTGGTATACTCTTTCAGGCTTGGTTAGGTGCCACCGTGGTGTACTCTGTACTTAACCCCTTAAAGATCACCCTTCATATGCTTATGGCTCTGGTGCTTGTGGCCTTACTCTTCTACCTTAAAGCCCAGATTGATCAAGAACAGCCTGAGACCTCTGAACTAACGCGTCACCGACTAATGCTGATTACTGCCCTTTCTCTAACACTCATTCAAGTTCTTTTCGGTACTCAAGTACGGCAAAGTGTCGACCACTTCATAGACGATGGAAACCCCATAGCAACTTGGATTCAAAATGCTCCGGTTCTCTTCTATATTCATCGCTCGTTCTCAATTCTCGTACTCCTAGTGAACGGAATACTTTTTTACCGCTTAAGAAAAACCTCAGCTTTCTATTTCACCTATTACCAAGTAGTTTTGGGTCTAATACTCATTGAAATCGGAACAGGTATCGCGATGTCGTATTTCGAGTTTCCGTTTTCTTCTCAACCTTTACATTTGGTAATCGCTTCGCTATTATTTGGGGTTCAAGCCTATTTAGTGATGAAAAGTAATGGTAGATTAGCGCCCTCTAAATCCTAATATTTATGTTGTACAAAATTCGAGTCATCTTAGACGCAGAAGAGGATATTTTTCGCGATTTGGCGGTATCCGATCGCATCAGCTTAGAGGATTTTCATATTGCTATCGCACAATCTTTCGGATTTGATCTCAGTGAGATGGGCACCTTTTTTGCCGCAAATGAAGAATGGGTTCAAGGCGTGGAGTATCCGATTGTTGACATGGGTTTTGAAGACGATACGGTTATCATGCGTGACACCCCTTTAGGAACCTTATTGAATCAAGAGAGTCCAAGGCTTATTTACGTTTACGACCTTTTAAACATGTGGAGCTTTTTTGTCGAGTTAGCAAAAATAGAAGATCGTGAGCCTAGCGAACCTACTGAGCTGCTCTTTAGTTTCGGCACCCTTCCCGATCAGGCTCCTGAAAAAAGCTTCAAATCAGAGCGATCTTCTTCAATGGATACAGACGATGATCCCTATTCTAGCGAAGAATGGAATGACGATGAATTTGGAAATGAATTCGGAGACGGCTATAGTGACGACTTCGGATCTTTAGACGACTACAGCGAAGATTATTAATCTAACCTCCCTCTATGTTTACCCTATACAATGCACAGATCGATGCGATTGCATTACATCGTGTTGGCAATAAAAGCCGTAATGAGCCCCTACACCTTTCTAAGGACAACCTTCAATTAGATGATGAGATCAGTGTACTGTTAAAGCAATACTTCTTCTCACCCTTTAATCAGAAAGAGGTGAATTATTACTGCTTTTCTCATGAGGTAGACTTGGAGTATCACCCTGTATACCAGGCAGTGCAGCGTATTTTTGAAAATCCACAAGAGCTGCACGAGCAGAGTAAAGACATTGCAGCTCACCTCTACGAGCAATCTAGGCATGCACACATCAATAACGGAGAACTTTATGTAGCCCATTTTAGTGACGTACGACTCGACAACGAAAAGATCGATGCGATTGGAATTTTTAAGAGCGAAGTCAAACAGGACTTCTTTGAATTCAGCTGGGAGAATGAAAATCTAAATATTCACCTGCGAAGAGGAATTTCTGCGCAAAAGTTAGATAAAGGGTGTCTCATCTTCAACACACAGGCTGAAGAGGGGTACAAAGTACTCACGGTAGATCGCAATCGTTATGACGCTAAGTATTGGCCAGAGGCTTTCTTATCTATCGCTCCGCTTACCGATGAAGTCTATTTCACCAAAAACTACCTAAAGCTGTGCAAAGACTTCGCAAAAGATGTGGTTCTTGAGGCAGAAGACAAGCAACAAGAAGTGTTATTTATGAATCGCGCGATGAACCACTTCGCTTCTCGGGATACGTTCGAAGAGACTCATTTTCTCAATGATGTGATTGAAAATCCTGCTCTAGTCCCAGAGTTCAAGCACTACAAGACTGAACGGGGTCCCAAGTACAGCATAGAAGATGTTTCGTCCTTTGGTATCGCCAATCAGGCCGTAAGTGAGGCGAGAAGAAAATTCAAAAATCAAATTCACCTCGACACCAACATTCATATCAAACTCGATTTTATAAACCCCGAATCGGCAGAGAAATTTGTAGAGAAGGGATGGGACGAAGAGCGTCAGATGTACTATTACCTCTTGTATTTCAACAAAGAAAACAAGAGTTAAAGTGCTGTAAGGTCTCTGTAATTTCCAATCACAAAGAGTAAAGCGAGTTCGAGGATTACTCCCATAGAAGCCGCCGATTCAAAACGCGGATCTCCAGTAAAGTGACTAATCTGCTTTCCGAGAGATGTAACGTGTTCTGAGGTAGAGAGTACATCGGCTTTGGCCGATTCTACAAGACGGCGCAGTTGCGCTTCTGCGCCTAAGGCCCGTTTTGCTAATGAAGATCGCTCTTCGCGCTTGTACTGAAAGACGGATTCTTTTTTAAGATGCTGTTTAATCAGCTCCATCATCCCCTGATTTTCAGGGAAAAACTGAGGGCGGTAGACCTTTAAATCACCTTCGTAATTCTGCTGATCAAAATCAATTGCTCTAATCTTATGGATGACGCTGTCAAAATCGTGGACAGGAATAACCACATAGTTATAAGCGCGCATATCCCCTAATAGACGAATCATAGAGCGCTCGTTGAATTTTACAAACTCTTTGGCGAGCTGTGCACGTTGTCGCTCACTGCAATGAGGTAAGTATTCTTGTATGAAAACATCTCCTGGAATTCCGGCTATGTGCTCTTCGATAAGCGTATCGTTAGCCACTAAGAAGTTTAAATTATAAGGCGAAAGAAGATGTTCTAATTCTAGCCCGTAAATGCGTGAAGCATCACTCCTTTTGACGTAGAAATAGGTGTAATTATCATTCATCACATTCCGAATCTTAATTCGAAAGGGTTTCGAATTTCCGAAGGTGCAATAATCAATAGCATCTACCGAAAGGTCTTCAAAAATAGCATCGCTTCCATCAGAATGCAGGATGGAATAGATCATCTTCAGTGACAAGTCGATCTCTTTTCGTTCTTCTTCAGAATAATACACACGCACCCACAAGGTATCCTCTTCATGCTGATTCAAAACGGCCACAGACCCTGTAAAGCGCATCAAATCATCGTAATGAACAGGTACTTCAGTACTCCGCTTATAGCGATCTAAATAGCGCTGCAGTGTATCCGAAATCGGATAACTGGGCTTTTTGAATACCATTTGAGGCGCTTCGCTCATGGGCTTAAGATACTTTGTTTTATAAAAATGATTGCGACAGAGGATTGCTATTTTTACAGAATGAAGTTTGAGATTCAATCTACATTTAAACCTACTGGGGATCAGCCTGAGGCTATTGCGGCACTTGCCAAAGGTATTGCAGAGGGTGATCCGCATCAAACCTTGTTAGGGGTGACGGGGTCCGGAAAGACCTTTACCGTTGCGAATGTCATTGAAACCGTGCAACGCCCAACGCTTGTACTGGCGCATAACAAAACCTTGGCTGCTCAACTATATGCTGAATTCAAGCAGTTCTTTCCAAACAATGCCGTCGAGTACTTTGTGTCTTATTACGATTACTATCAACCTGAAGCCTATATTCCTGCAAGCGGAACTTATATTGAAAAGGACCTCAGTATCAATGAAGACATCGAAAAACTGAGGTTAAGCACCACCTCCTCATTGCTAAGTGGTAGACGAGATGTGATCGTGGTCGCTTCTGTCTCGTGTCTCTACGGAATTGGTAATCCTATAGAATTTCAAAAAAATGTCATCCGCATACAGCGCGGACAGGTCATTGCACGCACACAACTCTTAAAACTGCTTGTACAATCGCTTTACGCCCGAACTACTGCAGAATTTTCGAATGGAAATTTCAGAATTAAAGGAGATGTAGTTGATGTGTTTCCGGGATACGCCGATTACGCCTTCAGGATTCATTTCTTCGGTGATGAGATCGAAGAGATTGAAGCCATAGATCCAGCAAATCAAAAGGTGATTGAACTGTATGAACAACTAACCATCTACCCGGCGAATATGTTTGTCACCTCACCAGAGGTTTTACAAAATGCAATCCACAGCATACAAGAAGATCTTGTTAAGCAGGTGTCTTATTTCAATGAAATCGGAAAGCCTCTTGAAGCAAAAAGACTAGAGGAGCGCACTACGTTCGACCTAGAGATGATGCGAGAGCTCGGATATTGCTCGGGAATTGAAAACTATTCGCGCTATCTTGATGGCAGGGCACCGGGCACGCGTCCCTTCTGTCTTTTAGATTATTTTCCTGAAGATTACCTGATGGTGATCGATGAAAGTCACGTGACCATTCCGCAAGTACATGCCATGTATGGAGGAGACCGTTCGCGAAAAGAAAACCTGGTCGACTATGGCTTCAGACTTCCTGCCGCCTTAGACAATCGTCCCTTAAAATTTGAAGAATTCGAGGCCCTTCAAAATCAAGTGATCTATGTAAGTGCAACCCCAGCTAATTACGAAATGCAATTGTCGCAAGGGGTTTTGATCGAGCAATTGATTCGACCCACTGGGCTCTTGGATCCCATTATCGAGATTCGCCCGAGTAAAAATCAAATCGACGATCTCACTGAAGAAATTCAGCAGAGAGCAGAAAAAGACGAGCGGGTATTAGTAACAACACTTACTAAGAGAATGGCAGAAGAGCTCACTAAGTACTTGACGCGAATTGGAGTAAGATGTCGCTACATACACAGTGACGTAGACACCCTTGAACGCGTGGAAATCATGCAAGATTTAAGGCGTGGCTTATTCGATGTGCTCATCGGTGTGAATCTGTTAAGAGAAGGGCTAGACCTACCTGAAGTATCGTTAGTTGCCATTATCGATGCCGATAAGGAGGGATTTTTGAGAAGTAACAGAAGTTTGACGCAGACCGTAGGAAGGGCGGCGAGACACCTTAACGGAAAGGCAATTATGTATGCAGATACGATTACACAAAGCATGCAAGAGACCATCGATCAAACGACCTATAGAAGAGAAAAACAAGAAGCCTATAACAAGAAGCATGGTGTCACCCCTACCGCATTGAATAAACCCTTAGACGATACGCTTAGAACACGTAAAGCTCAAAGCGATGAAAAGGAGCTCAAACCACTGAGTGAAAAAGAAATTGCAAACCTCAGCAAGGGAGATATTGATACGCAAATTAAAAATACGCGCAAAGCAATGGAAAAGGCAGCTAAAGAGCTTGACTTTATGGAAGCTGCGCGTCTAAGAGATCACCTTAAACAGCTACAGGCACAGCACTAAAAAGTTAGGCTAGTACAGCCTTTACTTTGTCTGCAGCTTCTTGAAACTGTACCGCTGAATGCACTTCAAGCCCTGAATTGTCTATGATTTCTTTCGCCAATTCTGCGTTCGTTCCTTGAAGACGTACAATGATTGGAACATTGATCTGATCGGCCATATTCTTGTAGGCGTCTACGATACCATTGGCTACACGATCGCATCGAACGATCCCTCCAAAAATATTTACCAAGATTGCTTTCACATTAGGATCCTTTAGGATGATACGGAATGCCTCTTCAACGCGTTTTGCATCAGCTGTACCTCCAACATCCAAGAAGTTCGCTGGCTCACCTCCGGCCATTTTAATAAGGTCCATAGTGGCCATCGCTAACCCGGCACCATTCACCATACAGCCAACATTGCCGTCAAGATCAACATAATTAAGACCGATAGCTTTGGCTTCTACCTCAACAGGATTTTCTTCACGGGTATCACGCATCTCAGCGTAGGCCTTACGTCGGTATAGCGCATTATCGTCTAAAGTTACTTTAGCATCTACAGCAATCACGCGATCGTCAGAAGTCTTGAGGACTGGATTAATCTCAAAGAGACTTGAATCACTCTGCTCATAAGCTTTATATAAAGCCGTTACAAAGCGAGTCATTTCTTTAAAGGCCTTTCCTGCTAAGCCAAGGTTGAAGGCAATATTGCGCGCTTGAAACCCGGTGAGCCCTACAGAAGGATCAATTTCTTCTGTAAATATTAAATGGGGGGTCTTTTCTGCTACCTCCTCAATATCCATCCCTCCTTCAGTAGAGTACATGATCATATTGCGACCCGTAGCGCGATTTAGTAGTACCGACATATAAAATTCAGACGTCTCACTAGGACCAGGATAGTACACATCTTCAGCAACTAGAACCTGGTGAACCGTCTTACCTTCTGCAGAGGTCTGCGGAGTCACCAATTGCATACCGATAATCTGATCGGCGATTGACTTCACATCGTCTAGTGACTTTGCAAGCTTTACTCCTCCGCCTTTACCGCGGCCTCCCGCGTGTACTTGGGCTTTAATCACATGCCACGAGGTACCTGTTTCTTCTGTCAATTTTTTAGCGGCGTCTACAGCTGATTCTGGAGTGTCAGCTACAATTCCTCTTTGAATATCAACGCCAAAACTGGCTAGAATTTCTTTTCCTTGGTACTCGTGTAAATTCATGATCTCGGTCTTTTTGCTGGGCACA
>Ga0181580_10004045_pt1 | contig 11930 bp, 9 predicted proteins | sample 071ome_23_FD_132413 | JGI IMG/M metagenome (GOLD analysis project Ga0181580, IMG submission 132413) | Coastal salt marsh microbial communities from the Groves Creek Marsh, Skidaway Island, Georgia - 071403BT metaG (megahit assembly) | ecosystem: Environmental > Aquatic > Marine > Intertidal zone...
TATTGTATTTTCTGCATTTGCGGTTTCATATTCAATTTTTTGCCCTATTCTATTTGCTGAAAAATTTGCATTTGCTGTCGGTATTAAGGGTGCAATACTGGTTAAGTTTTTTTCATTTTCAATAAAAGCACTAATTCCATAAACTTTTTCAAAATTTCTTTTTTTTAATTTTTTTGCAACAGTCATTTTTTATCTCATTTTTAAAATGCAAGCAAATTGTGACAACAATAAACTTCTTTCCATGTTATCAATATTTTCAGCTTTAAGGTATATTTCGTCATTTAAGTATTGCAACTTATGTCTTTCCAAAACATTAGATTCGTAAACAAAGTTTATACCTAAAAAATTAGTTGATTTAGGAACCATATTGTAAACAATGTCTGTAAATGTATTATCAATCCATTTAAAAACTTCTCTATACTTTTCTAAATTAATTTTTTCCAATATGTTGTTAAAATAAATTTTTCTCATTTCTTTTAAGTCAATATAACTATTTGAATACATTAAGTTAGGTTTTCCTAAAGCATTTTCAAAAAAAGAAAAATCAGAAAAAATTTCCATGATTTTTGTATTAAGCCCATTCATAACAGACATATCAATTGAAAATCTAGTATCATCTGTTACTTCTTCATTAGGTTGTACTTCAAAAACAGGTGCAATTATTGCATATGGATGAAATTTTAAGAGTTCTGCATTTTGTACACTTCTAATTCTAACTTTGTTGTCAGTTGCATTTACATCAAAATCTGGCGATAATATTTTTAATTTTATAATTAGGTTTCATTAAATATTTGTTTGGCTCAAAAGAATTCCCTTGAAAGTGTTTTTCGTTTTGAGAAAAATCAAATAGTGTTATTTCTCCGTTAGCATTAGAACCAGAAGTTTTTTGTTGACCAGATGTGTTAATAATAAGCCTTTCAAAGCTACCTGTCTTGTCATTAGTAAAATTATAATTTTTAAGTGGATTATCGATAGATAAACTATTCGGGTTTTGCATGTATGTGATAAAGTCATTATCAGTAGTATATTTTGACCAAAAATTTATATAACCAATCTGACCATCAAAATAAGTAACATTACCTACTGATGAAGTATTTAAAAATATATCATTTGAAGGATTTAAGCTTTGAGATCCAACAGTAATAAAAGAACCAGAAGTATTATATGCTGATATGTTTTCAAAAACAGAATCACTACCTGACACAAAAAACGAAGATGTAGAATATAACAATGACTCATTTCCAAATTCTGATTTTCCTAGACGTAAGAAAAATAAATCAGACTTTTCATTAAGTTTTTTTTGTTTTCCGAAAGAAATAGACCATAAATTATTGTCAAATATATTAACATTGTCTATAAAAACATCTTTAATTTTACTATTCTTTTCAGGTGAATCTTTAAATTTTAAAATTAATTTTTCATTAGTAGCTATTAAATTTAAATAGCAAGCCTCTAAAGATGTTGAAGAGTTAGTCCCAGTTATATGAAACCTTGCCAAGCTTTGACTAATATAGGATCCAGTGTGCGCAGGTAGCCTATATGTTGCTGCATACGTAAATGATCCGCTAGTTAATAAACCGTCACTTGGAGCATTACTAATTCCATGAGGATTATCTTTTGTTTTATTGACAAATGTTCCTTGTATGGCAGGGGTTCCTATTTGTACTCTAGAACCAGAAAGAAAAGAAGACTTAATATAAGGAGAAGTATCACTATAACCTAAGGCATTTACATTTTCATTTTGATGATCTTTAGATCCGGAAAAATTTAAAAGAAAAATTATATCTTTTTTAAATTTTTTTGACGCTTCCAAAGAAAGCCTTTTTGTACCTCCGTATTCTCTAAAATTCATAATGTTGTCTGGTTCTATTCCAGATAATCTAAAAATATTTTTAATTGTGTCTATGTTTCCTTTTTTATTTGCAAGAAAAGGAAGGTCTGATAGCATTCTTCGCCATATTTTATTTTGCACTTCAAATAAACTTAGTAATAATTTTTTTGGATCACTATCTGAATTATAGCCTAAAAATAATTGATCAAGATTAGCAGAACTAAAAAGTAAAGGCAGCCTTATGCCTATTTTTTTTGCAGCTTTTTGAAGAAATTTATCTGAAATTGTATTTTTATCTTCATATGTTAGTGCAACAGAATTAATAGCTGTGAAATTATCAATAAAAATTTTCATTTCATCAAAAAACTTTGCCCATGTAAACAAAAGCTTAAGAATTAATTGAGCGCTAATTGATTTTTGACTATGATTAATGTCATAGCTTAATTTATTAAAATCTTCTTCTAGGTCTTTTTCAGCGTCTATTATATTTTGACTAGCATTTCCTTCTCTAAGATAATGTGGAGGTACTAATCTTGTTATTATATTAGGGTTAAACTTATCGTATAAAGACGCTGACGTGATTAAACTACTATTTAAATCTTTTAGTTGTTGATAGTCAGGAAATAATACAGGAGATCTATATGCATCTTCTGCTGCAACTGGTGTATCGTTAGTTACTTGATTTTTGTTAATTTGATAATTGTAATTTTTAACTGTTGTGTTAAAAGAGTTTAATGAGCTATCTAAAACAAAATTATTTCCTATGAAGTCTCCGTAAGGCTCATTAAACTTATAGTATAATATCAATTCATCATCGAATAAATAGTTGCTTCTATTTTTATTTTTTTTAATGTCTTCAAGAGAAAAAGGAGTTTTGTAATATCTAAACTCATCTATAGATCCGGATAAAGTTTGCTTAGGAACAAAAAGCAGACTATCGTTATTGATTCTGCATTCCTCTCCTGTCCCAATCTTTAAATTATTTCGATTATAAAATAAATTATCAAACTTAATAGAATTACTTGAAGATACTATTTTGTAATCAGTGTCACTATTAAATGTAATTAGCTTAATTTTTTCTTGATCAATATTATCATAAATAGCGTTTACATGAACAAAATTTCCTTTTTTAATAGATGAAGTTGCATATAGACTAAAAGAAGAAGATTGAATTCCAAAACAAAGATCGCAAGAAGTCGTATCTGTTGATTCTGACAAAAATAAAGTAAAATTATTAGCAATACTTTCATATTTTTGAACAATTATTTGATTGTCATTAACTTCTTCTGGTATTTTTAAATAAAACTGTATTGTAAAAGAACTTTCTAATGGATCTAGTGTTTTGTTATTATGTTTATTTGAACTTGCCAAGCTAGCAATTTCTGTTCCTGGTGAATCTTTTATAGATAAGTAGTTTCCAGACAATAAATCGTTACTACCAGAAAAAATTAAATAATCGACGTTTTTAGGAAATAAATCTAAAATATATTTTTCATATCCTGTTAATGAGTCTTCAAAACTTTCAATTGTCTTAATAGAACCGTAAAACGGATAATTGTTAATTATTTTAAAAAATGCCTCGTTTGTTTTTGCAACTGCACTGTGAAAAAATGTATGGTTTGAAAATTCAGAATAATCAATGTTTATTTCTTGCGTTGAAACTAAACCTATTTTGTTGTCATATCTAAAGGAATTATAATTTTCTGAATTTGTATTTTTAAAATTATTAGTATTTAATGTTAAATTTTCAATTGTATTTTTCGACAAATAACTATTATTTTTATTTGTTTTGCTATTACCTCTAAAAAAAGATTGAAACAATTTACCAGAATTTTCTTGTAATAATTTTTTTGTCATATTTTCCTTATATTACAGAAAATCTTGATGCAATATCATCTACAATCGATTCAAAAGAATTTTCTTTGATCATAAAGTCAAAAACGTAAGATCTTCCTCGCGGCAAAGAACTCATATAAAAATCAAAGTACATAGCAGAATTATCCGATGACAGTTTTGTTGAATTAGTCGTTGTATCAAAAGGTATTATTATGTCTCCTGATTCAAAATCTCTAATTCTATAAAACATATTCTCAAATATTTCACTATGCTTTTCTAAAGGTTTTTTTACAAAAACAATATCTCTTTTTGCATTTTCAATAAAAACTTTAAATCTAACTAGTTCGTTTTGTCTATATCTTTGTTTTAAGTTTAAAACAGATACAAGATATCTTCCTTCTTTAAAATTGACCGGTCCTCTATTATTTCTTTTAATTGTTAAAGAAGACGATAAATAAGTTATTGATTCGTCACTTGATGACCATATTTCATTAAACGTAATACTACCTGAGTTTAAAACAAAATCATAAATACTCTCGGAGCCAGTTACAATACTTTGATCAAATTGACTAATTGCAAATGATGACGAATATAAACCAGATAACCTTCCTTCACCTCTCATCGCCTCAGAAACATTAAACTGGGTTTTAAAACTACCTGTTTCTAGTTTTAAAATCATGCAATTTTGGCCAGAAATAGTTGAATTTGTTGCAGTATTTTTTATATTTGCCAAACTACCTTTATAAAAATTGTGCAGATATAAACTACCAGAATTATCAAAAACAAAATTATTACGATTATCTATTATGCTATCGTCATACAAAAGAGATAATTTTGGTTTCTTAGAAGTATTAACTGTATTTCTAGAAGCAAATCTTTTAACAAAATATGTTTTTTGATTGGTTTCAAAAGAACCAGAATAGCCTATTACAAAACCGTGATTAGAGACTAAGTTTTTGACAGAAGCTGATACAAAATTTGTGACATCTAAAGACAAGTCTTCAAAGCCAGTTTTAAAAAACTGTTCTGCAGAAAAATTAATAGGCAAATCATTGCCAGGAATTGTACCACTAATGATTACATCAATATTAGAATCTGATAAAGAACCTGAGGCTTTTGCACCAGGTAAATTCCATTTTACAAAATCAGCAGCTCCTTCAGACGCTGTTAGCCAGTTTGCTACACCAACGTCTTTAAAATCAACTATATCATGGCCAATTCCTTCATCGTATGAAATTGCCAACGGCATGCCGATAAGTTTAAAATTTTTAGGAGTTGTTTGCCCTCCATAAACATCATGTAAAATAAGTTTTGCTTGAAATGAAGAGTCGCCTACGTCTATTATATTGTTTTCATGCATATACCTAACTTCGTCTAAATTAAACTTAATTAAAAGTCGACTTGATTCATAAGGGCTATAGTCAGATCCGGAAATAGACTCGGCATAAAGCTTAAACAAATCTAACGTTCCTGCTTGTCCTGCATTCGAATCTGTCGCTCTAAAACTATTATTAATAATTTTATTTGTAATATATGTGTCTTTACTTGCTGATATTATTCTATACATTAAACGACCTTTCCTACTATATTGTCATTTGGGAATTTTAACTCAAATATTCCGCCGGCGGGAGGAAATATCATTCCACGATCAATATTTCCTGCAAATGAAAAAGAATTGTTAGAATAAGAATTGCCTTCATATACGCCGTGTATATTAGTAAATTTTAAGCTTTCTATTGATTGCACACCTGGTGTATTAAGTATAATATTTTCAACTTCTCCTGTGATAACAGGCTGATCAATTTGAAAATTTTCTATTTTAAAATATTCTTTTAAGTTTGTATTAATTTTTTGCAAAACAGAAGTAGGCCTCATATGAGATTCAATTGTTACAGAATAATTTATTTTAAAGTTAATAACAATACCATCAATTATGTCAATTGCATCTGATATTATTCTAAATTTATTTAAATAAATTGCTAAATTTTCTTTTAGTGTGTCGTGAGATACTATTAACTTTCCATCTCTATCTCTTGAAAGTATAAATACACGTGCTGCTAAAGGATTGTTAGGATTGTTTGCTATTGATGCTCTAAAAACTCTTCCTAAGTTTGATGGCATTGTATATATATTTGCTAACAAATCCTCTCTCGTTACAATTCTATTTTGAGTTGTTTTCCCAAAAATAGCAGATATCTTAAGGTCGTCTAAGGAAGGTTCATTTTCTCCACCAAAGCTATCTCTAGGATTAAAAACAGTCATGGAGTCTCTTATGTCAGAAGCAACATTAAAAGGAACATTGTCTTTAAACTTTGTAAATAATATATTGACCGCTGTTATATCTCCTGCAGGCACATTATCAGCTAATCCTCCGCCATACCTATATGTTATTGTTAAATTTGTATTTCTAGGCATTATTCCTAAAGTTGATGTTTCTAAAAACTGATTTGGGTCTATGGCGACCTTATTAAAGTTTTTTCTATCACCGTAAAGTTGAATTGCATGCTCACTAGGATCTGGTATTATGTCGCTATCAAATAATTCTTCATCTCCGCCACCAAACCTTAAAGTAATTTTTCCTGACGTGTATGATCTAGTTGTAACAAAACGTTTAGGTGCATGAATTATTTGCAGTCTTTCAGGCACACTATTAGAATCAGACCTAGTATTAGGTAAACGTTTAAAAACCGTATCTTGTGATAAAAAGTCTACCTCGTAATATAAATCACCTTCAGAATCAACTACAGAAATAATTTCATTAATATTGTCTTTTTCTAAAACAATTTTTCTAAATCTTTCTTTTTCATTTCCAATTTCTAATTCTTCTGTATACGTTTTTCCTGACGTGAAATACCCTGTTTTTGTTAAGAGAAAATCTAATATTTCTCCATTGTTTAACATATTTCCATTTTCTATTTCAAAAGTATAATTTCCATTTATATCTTTTTTAGAAAAATCTAGATCATCTATTAAATAAAATTTAATACCAAAATTTGAACTTAGTGTTGTGTTTGATTGAATCACTGGTAAGTAATTTGGGTTAGGTACTTTTTCTCCGTTAACGGTTGTTGCTGGTACTCTTATAGTTACGTCTATAAAAGCGCTTGAAGGAGAAGGACCTCTAATTTTTACACCGTTTAACCTAACTAAATTTTCTATATTTATAGGCTCAATTGCAGTATCTAAAAAAGTTTCATTAAATTGATGATCTAGATAAAAGGACATTGTATCACCAACATAAGCTGCTAAATCAATAAACATTCCTGCCAAACTAGCCTCAGAAAAATCTGTTGTTTTTTCTGAATAATGTTCTCTTGCATATGATACTAATTCGTCTCTAAATGATTTAAAATCTCTTTGTAGGTAAGAGAAATTTTTATTTTTTTTAATTTCTTTTTTTATATTTTTTGCCATTTATTTATCCTCCTGCGTGTAAATCAACAGTTAGAGTTTGACCTGATATCATGATGTTTGGAATACTATACTTTATTTCCAAAACTATTTTTGCCAGAGATAGCGGATTTAAAACAGCAACATATTTTGCAGGATCAGAAAGCTTAAAGTGCTTAACAGATATCGATTCAATTGCAACATAACTCATATGCTTTAACACGGCATTTTTAATTCTTAAAGAAACTTCTTCATCAAAAGATTTATGTGCTGTATAATCGTATAGTAAATATTTTAAATTTGCGCCAAAAAAATAATTACCTAATCTTTCGCCATGATTTGTTTTGATTAAATTTTTTAAATTATCTTTAACATGGTCAACAGGATTTGTATGAGAATCATACAAATCATTATTATTGCTAAACTTTAATGGAGTTTTAATCCCAATAGGCGTGGTTTTAATTTTGGATGTTTTGTTGAATTTTCTAAAACTTTTTTTAAAACCAGTGCTTTTGAAATTAAAATTTTCATATGACATGTCAGGACACCTTTAAAAATATTTGTTTATAATTATCAAAACGTACAAAATTCTTTAGTTTTTAATTATTCATTAAATTGTCAATATTGACATTATCAGGAAAATCTTCCGGTAAAGGTAAGCCAGAAATCATTCCTGATATTAAAAGGCATAGTTTTACTAGTTTTTCTTCAAAGTTTTGCTTAATCAATTCTTGAGCATTACCTTCTAGAGCTTCGAATGCTTCTTGCCCCATAAAAATTTTTACAAAAGCATCCACATATTTAGGCTGCAACGGCAAAGAAAGAGAATTAGGTAAAGTTGCAAGAAGTTGCTGTATTCCTTGTTCAGCTTTACGAGCTTGGCCGGGTACAAACATCTCTCTACTGTTAGCACTTGAATTTTGCTGATTATTTTCGTATCGTCCAAATAATTCTTCTGTTGGCATTCTTATTCTCCTTCAATTAGTTTAGATTTAAATTTCGGTGTGTTTGGCTTAATTAATGTATCGATACTTGAATTTCTACCTAAAGCTTCAACACCTGCTGTATTTAATTGCGCTATTGGGATTGCAAAAAAAGGTGAAACAACTGTCGATAATGCTGTTGCAATTGTATTAAACTGATCTCTGGTAAAATCCATAAATTGATGCAATACGTCTTCTAAGTCATCACCTCGAACAAAAGGTTGAAGCCCGGTTGTTCCACCGAAACTTGGAATATCTTCATTTTTAGAACCTATCTGTATTTTTCCGTCTTCTTTAATACCAATATAAGAGGCACCAGAGTCTGAAAAATTATTCACTAATAAAAGAGATTTATTTGCATACATTCTATTGTGATCAGAATAAGTTGCAACAGCACTACCACCTTGCTTAGAAAATTTTGATATTTCAATGTTAAAAATATCATCAATAGAACAATTTTTACTTAAGTATATTCTAGAATCACAAAATTTAGGATCGATATCTTTTTCAGTTTCCGGATCATAGCCGGAAGTCTTAAGCATATCTTTTGTTTTGTTGTATTCTTCGTATTGTAAATCTTGGTATGCTTCTTTTCTTTTATTTGTAATATTAAGGTCTAGAGATTCATTATTAGGTTTTCTGCCTACAACAATATCAATTGATGATGACGCTGTGTCTTCTTCTTGTTTTTTAAATTTTTCAACAGACAAATGAATTAGTGTATTATTAGATCCTTGCAACATAATGTCTGACGTGTGTTGCTTTTTTGCTGGCAATACAGATTCTAAATTAATGCTATTGAAAGAAATAGAATCTTTAAGAATATTATCGAAGTTTTCATTTTCAGGAAGATTAGATTCTTCACTTGATATTGAATTAAAATGATAAAAATCGCTAAGATTTTCATTAGATTCAATTTTTTTACCATCCTTCAATTGTTTTTCTATTTCTAATTGTATTTTTTTTTGACGTTCTAAATGTGTATAATTAAGATCTTCAACTTGACGTATTGCATGTTTTCTAGACAACCAATAATAGTTATTTCTAGAATCAGAAGTTTCACTAATTATCCAAACGTGTTCACCTGGGTTGATTGGCATAGAGATGTGACTTGAAAAAAACGGAATACAGACAACTGGTTTAAACCCGTTCCTTGCTGAATTTTCATCGATAATATAGGCAATTATTGAATTTTTAGTCATTATCCTTAAATGGAAAGGATTATCAACTATTTTTGAGTATTTATCATAATTTTGATGCCCTAATTCAGTTTTTAATGAAAAAGATTCGTGTGGGTCAACAAAAGTATCTTTTACGATACCAGAAAGAATTTTATAGCCTGTTTGATTTGTATTCATATTATTTTATTATTTTGTCAAATATTTCGTCATCACTAATTTGTTGTTCTTGCATTTCTTTTGATAAAATTTCTGCTAGTTTTAAAATTTGGTCATTTGCTTTTGACATTCTTTCTATGTACTTAGACATTAAATTACCAAACTGAAGATGATTTGTTGAATTATTAATAGAAACTTTTATCAAATCAACAAGCAATATATTCGCATTTTCTCTATCATCTATCGCATTTTGATATGATTCTTTCCAAAGAAATTTTTTCTTATCTTCCGTATTTGACAAAGTTTCAAGAAGGTCAGAAAATTGTTCAATTTTTGTTTTTTGTTTTTTAATTTTTCCACTCATAAAAACCTTAAATGTTAAAAAATATATATTTTTCTGTTTCTTTTGTTAAAAATTTATAATGCTTTCTTAAGTTAGACATTGCAACTGAAAGTTGTTTTGCGTTTAAGCCTGATATTTCTCTTAGGTATACAAAAATTGCCCGCTTATTTAAGAATTCCAAATCTTCAATTTTTTTGAAAATTGTAATAATTGCATTAATGCAAGCGATTTCATTTTGATTTGTAACTTTATTTTTAATGTCAGACAGCATGCTTAAAAGTTCTTTTTTTTCTTCTAATTTTATTATTGTATCCTCTTGCGAAGGAATAACTTGACTATTTTCAATTATTTCTTTCTCTACATTAGAGAGTTTTTCATCAAAAATACTGATATGTTTCTGCTTGAGTTTGTTTGTTTTTTTTGTCTGTATTATTAAAAAGTTTTTTGCACACACATTAAAATATGAAAAAGCTTTTGACCCTTTAGACTTATCAAATTTTTCCAATATTTCGTATAAGAAAGAAATACAGTCTGATTTGATTATATGATAATGTTCTTTGTCTTTTGAAAACCCATGAATAAAAATTAAATTTTCTACTAGTTTTTCAAATGATGCTTTAATTTTTTTATTGTAAATTTCTTGCTTTTCTTGATTGCAATTAGAATTTTGAAATGCAATAATTGCTGCATGGGCTTCTTTTCCAAAATAATATTTTTTTGTTTTTGGTTTACTCTTTTTTAACGTTTTTTTCTTTAATTTCATTATTACCTATCATCTTAGTATTTTTTGTAAGTAAATTTGCTATTTCTAATATTGCTTCGTGTGTTAAACGTATCTCATTAATTGTTTGACGTACTTCAATTGAATCAAAAAATACTTCCTTTTGGAGAATCTTATTAACATTTTTATATCTATCTTCTAAAATATCTAAGCACTTTTCAATGCCGTCTTCCATTTCAATTATTATTAATGAAAAAGTATACAACTTATAAGCTAAAAAAAATATTAAAAGAATTAATAAAACAATTACAAAAACTAAAAACATTATCATTACAATACCTTTTTAAATCATACCTAGGGCATCATCATACATTTTTTTTATTTTTGAAGAATTAAAATTTTCAATTGTTTCTATAGACAATTTTTCTGATTTTCTTTTGACTGCATTGTAATTTTTGTACACATAGTTTAATCCATCCTTAAAACTTTTTTCTAAAGGTTCTGCCCATTTTTGTCCTTCTAAGAATATTGAATTGTCAACTTTCAACTTTGGTATTTCTTTTAAGTCATAATCAACTGGTGTGAAATAGTTTTCATTTTTTAAAAATTGCAAATGACCAGACCAGTTAGTCGCAATAACAGGCATTTCAGCTGCAGCTGCGTCTATTAGAGGCAATCCGTATCCTTCACCTCTTGTCGGGCTTAATATACATTTAATTCTATTGTGCTGATATAGATTCGCTACTTCTTTTGAAGACATATTCCCGTGTATTAAATACACAGGAGGCCTATCATTAATATTAAAAGATTTGATCATTTTTTCAATTGATTCTTTTGTTAATGCCCGGTCAGCTTGTGTTCCTTTTCCAATTGATGTTTTAATAATAACACCAACATCTTTATTATTTTTAAAATTTTCTAAAGTCCATTTTATACAATTGTATATATTTTTTCTGTCACCTTCAGGAGAAGAAGCAGTCAACTGGGATATTATTAGAAAATTAAATTTTGTTTTAAAATTAAATCTTTCATCTTTGCTCTTTTTAAAATTAAAACTTTTTTTAGTCGATAGATGCTGATTAAACCATTCAGGTATAACTAATATGTTTGTCATGCAAACACCTGATCTTTTAATTACTTTTTTTGTAAATTCTGAAGGTACTATTATTAGGTCCATTTTGTTGCAGCAGTCAATCCATTTTGGATTGCATTTATCTGTTTCAACAAACGCAGAAACACCAATATTTTTGTGGCCTAACGAAGTATCCCATTCGTTAGGTAATTGATTTTGAATTGTTATATCATATTTTGGTTCTATTTTTTTAGAAAACGACATAATTTTTTTAACTAAACCATTTTCATAATTTTCATTAAGCAACCATGGCGTCATTCCCCATCGCAAGCATTCTACAGTTAGATCAATACCTTTTTTTTCTGATAGCCATTCAAATATTTGTCTAGAATGAACACCATAACCGCTATTTGTCAA
>Ga0181580_10004048_pt1 | contig 11929 bp, 10 predicted proteins | sample 071ome_23_FD_132413 | JGI IMG/M metagenome (GOLD analysis project Ga0181580, IMG submission 132413) | Coastal salt marsh microbial communities from the Groves Creek Marsh, Skidaway Island, Georgia - 071403BT metaG (megahit assembly) | ecosystem: Environmental > Aquatic > Marine > Intertidal...
AAAATTAAAATTGGAAAAATAACATATGCAGCTGTATAAGCTAACATTAAAGCATGTGGTCCAGGTGTTGAATACATCATTCCCCAACTTTCTGGGTGTCCTGATCCTACTAAATTACATGCTGCACTTATTAATGGAGTAAATGCATCTTTCCCAACACCTCCTATTTTTCCGGTGTGTGGTACTAAATTACCAGCCGTCTTACTAATTAGACCTCCAAAAGTCATAGTTAATATAAGTCCTAAAAGATAAAATAAGCCTTTAAAATTACCTTCATAAAATGAACCAATAACTGCCATTGATGGAATAATAACAGGAACTAAAAATATAAAAAATTTAATATATGTTAAGGCACTAGAATTAAGTGGCATATATATTAAATTTACATTTTATAATTAAATAAATACTAATTTAAAAACATCATTAATATTAGTTACTGAATTAAATTTGATATTTTTAACTATACTTTTCTCTCCATAAACTTCCCAAAACTTGTTAAAATCTTTTTCATTTTCTTTTGGATATATAAATTCTTTAACTCCTGCTTTAATACCTCCTAATATTTTTAATTTTAAACCACCTATTTTAGTTACTTTTCCTTGTAAATTAATTTCACCTGTTATTGCAATATTATTTTTAACCTTTTTATTATTTAATAAACTATAAATGGCTACAGTTATAGCTGTACCAGCAGATGGTCCATCTTTTGGTGTAGCTCCTTCAGGACAATGAACGTGAATTCCTTGTAATTTTGTTTCTGAAAATTCTTTTGATAACTTTTTTTGACGTTTTAGTGTTGTTAATTTCCAAGCAAGTGATTTTGCGACATTCATAGATTCTTTCATAACATCACCTTGCATACCAGTTAATTTAAAATCTAAAGGCGTTGTAGTAGGGTAATATAACGTTTCAATTGGTATTATTCCACCTTTTCCTAAAGCGTTAGCCCATAATCCAGTTACAATGCCAACACTTGGTTTTTCGTGTATTTCTTTAATATTAATTTCATGACGTTCCTTTAAAAATTTATTTTTAATATCATCTTTTGTTAATATAATAGGAAGTTCAATATCTTTCAATTGTAATATATCTAAATTAACTTCACTAATAATTTCATATAATATTTCTTTTAATTTTCTAACACCAGGTTCATATGTATATCTATCAATAATAAATTCAATAATATCATCTGTAAATGTGATACAATTATTTAAACCTACTTTTCTAAATATTTCAGGAAGTATATAATCCTTAGTAATAACTAATTTATCTTCTACAGATAAACATTCAAATTTTATTCTATGTATTCTATCTAATAAAATCTTATCAATTAATCCAGGATCATTATAAGAAAATATAAATAGAGCTTTACTTAAATCTAAATCAATTCCTGTAAAATATTTATCTTGAAATGAATCATTTTGAGTTTCATCAACAAGATGTGTTAAAATTCCTATAATTTCTTTTCCATGTTCTGATCTACTTACTTTATCTAATTCATCAATAAATATTATTGGATTCATACATTTTTTCTCCATAAGTATATCAACGATTCTTCCCCATGTAGAACCTACATATGTATAATTATGTCCACATAAAGTACTTCCATTACTTGAACCACCAATTGGTATAAAGGCAAATGGACGAACCTCCCCATTTTCATCTTTAAGACATTCAGCTAGACCTTTTTTTGCTAATGTTGTTTTTCCAACGCCAGGTGCTCCCTCAAAACCAAAACAATGTCCCTTCTGATCTCCATTCAACCATTGACCTATAATACGCTGAAGTTGTCGTTTTGCTTGCTTGTGTCCGTGTACTGATTTTTCTAATGTAGAATCTACTGTATTAATAACATTTGAAATTTTTGATAAATCTTTATTAATTTCATTAATTTTTTCTAACATATCAAATGAATTTGTACTTTCAAAATATTTTGGAAATCTTTGTTGGAGAGATTTAATAACAAGTTTATTATCTTTATTATTTTTTATAAATAATTCGATATTTTCTTTCATATAACCATTTTTTTTTCCAGAATGTCGTAGTCTAATATTTTTTAATCCTAATTTTTTTATAATACTGTTAATATAACAAGTATTTGCAATTAGTATATCTCGCTTACCGCTACAAAATAAATTAATTAAATTATTTGTATTCGTATCAGTAATTTTATGACTTGCATTTTTTTTAATTAAAGGAAAGTATTTTGCAATTTCTAAGCTAGTTATATTTTTTGTTTCTGGAATATCCAAAGAAATATTATTATTTTTTATGGTTTTAACTACATCGGCAAATGAATCTTTTATATTATCCATAATTGATAATATTGGTTCTTTACGATAAACACCAAAAGGTATTTTTAATAACCCATCTAAATATTGTCTTGCTTTAGATCCAGAATCTTCTGATTTAGCTTTTACTTCCTTTAGTTTTACCATTGCTTTCTCTTTTACTGAATCGGGTGCTTTAAGAAGACAAATTTGTTGTTCTATAGGAATTTTACTATTATCAAATTTTGCAAGAGTATTTGTATAGTTTATAGTTGTTTTCATAGCATCTCTAAAATATTTTTTTATATTCCATGGAAGACTATCAAATAATACAGTTTGTTCTAATGTATCTATAGATCCGTTATTATCATTAGAAAGTAAATCATACAATAAATAGGCTAAGTATTGGAATTCAGGATCTTCACTTTTCATTAATAACTGTATTAGTGTTCTACGCTGTCCAAATAACTCCGAACTAATAAATTCTTTTACATTTTGAGAGATAGGTTTTTGTTTAATAAGATTTATTTGATTACTATATCCAACAAAACGTTGATATAGTTCACTTTCATTATAAATTAATAATTCTTTTATTGTTAAAGAATCAACATAACGTATATAATCATTAATAATAAATGATGAATCTTCTGGTAGGCTAATTTTTAACTTATTTATTTTATTTAAAATAAACGAATAATTAGTACATTCTGTTAAAATATCATCAACAATACCTGATATAATAATAGTTTTTTTTTCATTCTCATTGTGTATTGCTATCTTTATTCCATAAACTTTCTTCTGAAAATCTTTACTGGTTCTTGCTAAATCAAAACAGTCAAAATTCTTAGCAGTTTCAACTATCATAAAATCTTCAACAATCCTATTTTTATGGAGTTTCTTATTAGATTTTTTTTTATCATCTCTCCAGTTCATAACTTTATATCCTATAGGATGAACGTGATTTTTAATAACTGTGAAAATTTCATCTTTATCCATTACATTACATTTTTTAATAAATTCATTACCCATTGCAACAGTTAATAAATCTAGAATATCATAAGTTCCTGAATTTCTAAAGAGAGCAGATAATTCATTATTAATTTTTTGAAGTGAATTAATTATATTATCAAATTCTTTCTTATTATTTGTAATTAGTGAAAGTCTATTTAGTTCTTTATATAAAATTTCTAAATTTTGAATACAAATATTAATATCACTTGCACTTATAATATCCATTATTTTATATTTTTGGACTGCCATAATGGTTTTAGTTATCATTTTTTGAAATAATGATATTTTACCTTTACAAAATTTTATAGTATGGGTTTCATCATTTTTTTTTAAAGGGTTTGCCTTAATCTTTTCATTTTTCTTTTTCATCTGTAATTTATATTGTGATTTTAATTTATATATAATTTTATAATTCATAATTATTGTGATTTTATAAACCAAAATAATATTATGGTTTATAATATTATTTTTTTATATGCATAAATGATTTAAACTTTAATCATTAAAATTAGATAATGGGTATTCCAAGTTACTTTTCATATATTGTAAAAAATCATGCAAATATTATAAAAAAAATAAACTATCTTGATAAAATAGATAATTTCTATCTAGATAGTAATTCAATTATTTATGACACACTACGACTTATAGGTGAAAAATATGAAAATGATGATACAAAATTTGAAAAATTGTTAATAAAAGAAACAATAAAAAAATTAAATGAATATATTAATTTAATATCTCCAAAAAAAACACTGATAATTGCGTTTGATGGTGTAGCACCCGTAGCAAAACTAGAGCAACAACGAACTAGAAGATATAAATCTTATTTACTAAGTAAATTAACTAGTGAAATAAATAAGTCTAGTAAAACTACATGGAATAAAACTGCAATTACACCTGGAACCAAATTTATGAGTAAACTAGGAAAACAAATTACGAAATACTATAATACCAAGTTTAATAACATTAATAATATTAATATAATTATTTCTGATTCAAATGAAGTTGGTGAAGGAGAACATAAAATATTTAACTATATTAGACAAAATAGTATATTTCATAAAAATACAAACACTTTAATTTATGGTTTAGATGCCGATTTAATTATGCTTTCATTAAATCATTTACACATTTCTAATAATATATATCTATATAGAGAAACACCTGAATTTATTAAGAGTATAGATAATGAACTAGAACCAAATGAAAACTATTATATGGATATACCCATCTTAGCAGATGCAATTGTATATAATTTAACTGGAATAAAAAAATTTGATAAGAATGTTTTACACGATTATATTTTTATATGTCTACTACTAGGAAATGATTTTTTACCACATTTTCCAAGTTTGAATATAAGAACTAGTGGGATCCATACAATTATGGCCACATATAAAAATATAATTAACACTAAGAATATACACTTATGTGATAAAAGTAATATAAAATGGTCTAATTTAAAAATTTTAGTAGAAGCTCTTGCAGAACAAGAACATAATAATATAAAAAATGAATACAAAATTCGTAATAAACTTGAAAAAAAATTTTATCCCAACAATACCATTGATGAAAAATTATATAGATTACAAAATATACCAACAAAAAGAAGAGAAAATGAAAAATATATAGATCCATTTAATTACTATTGGGAATGTAGATATTATGAAAAATTATTTGATATTGATATTAATAAAGCATACAAACAGTGTATTTGTATCAACTACCTAGAAGGTTTAGAATGGGTTTTTAAATATTATACAATAGGTTGTATTGACTGGAGATGGAAATATAAATATCATTATCCTCCTTTATTAAATGATTTAAAAAACTATATACCATCATGGGGTACAAGTATGATTGAAAAAAACGCAAATGAACCTGTTAGTGATGTAGTACAATTAAGTTATGTTTTACCGAAATGCAGTTTAAATTTACTATCAAAAAAAAACAAAGATAAACTGATGAAACAAATGAAAGATAAATATCCAGATAATTGTGAATTAGAGTGGTCTTTCTGTAAATATTTATGGGAAGCACACCCTAAATTACCATTAATAAATATAAATAATCTTGAGCGATTAATTACATAAAAAAAATAAAATATATTATATAAATGAGTCAAAAACGTGCAATATATGGATTAAGAAAGAAAAGTGAAATAGAAGAAGTTATAAAAAAACATAAAATTATTGTAGTTAAAATAGAAGCAACATGGTGTGGTCCATGTCAGCGAATGAAGCCATTATTCGCAGAGAATGTAAATAAATTACCAAATAGTGTAGCTGTAGTTATTATAGATTTAGATCAATCACCTGAATTAAAAAGATATTTTAGAGTTCAAGCAGTTCCACTTTTATTAAATATTGTTGACGGTGAGGTAAAAGATATAACTAATTCAGGAAATTTTGAAGATGTAAATTCATTTTTTAAAAAAACTGTAAATCGTATTTAATAATAAAAAAAAATCATAAATTTTTATAATGGAAACTTTGGACCTTGATATAGAAAATTATGATTTAGAAGATATATTAAATCTTTTTAAACTAGATTATCATTTTACAGAAAATAATTTAAAAGAAGCATATAGAATTGTTTTAAAAACACATCCTGATAAATCAGGTTTAAAAAAGGAAATTTTTTTATTTTTTAAAACCGCATATTCAATTTTAAAGAAAATTTATTATTTTAGAAATAGAAAACAAACATGTACGCATACAAATGAATATGTTATAGAAAAAAATAAAGAGCATGAATTATTGCTTAGAAAATTAGATGGTAAAAGTGTAAAGGAATTCAATAAATGGTTTAATGAAATGTTTGAAAAAAATAAAGTATCCGATGATGATTTTGATAAAGGATACGAAGACTGGTATAGAAATGGAGAAGTTAAAAATGTTGAAAAAGTATCATCTATGAGGGATTTTGGAAGAGTATTTGAAAATAAAAAGAAAGAATGTAAATCTTTAGTAGTAAGAAAAGATATATCAGAATTACAAAATAATAATGGTTATAGCTTAAGTCGAGAAGCACCAAATGAATACAGTTCAGATTTATTTAGTAAATTAAAATATGAGGATTTAAAAAAAGCACACACAGAAACAGTGGTTCCTGTTACTAGAGAAGATTTTAATAATAAAAAACAATTTAATAGTGTTGATAATTATAGACGTTATAGAGAACAACAAAATACAAAAGCTCCTTCTCTAGAGCAGAGTAAAAGATTATTACGACAAAAACAAGAAAGTATGAACGAGGTTGATTCTAGAAGAATATACAATATTTTAAAAAGAGATGAGGAAGTGGAAAGAGCAAATATAAAATGGTGGGCTAATTTAAGACAATTAAAAAATTAATAAAATAATATAAGTATTATATATAATATGTATCGTTATGTTGGAGCTTTTGTTTTGTTAACAGTGTTAGGTGCATTGTATGAGAAATATAGAGTAAAATTTGTACCTGATGAAGAATTAGAAAAATATGACTTAATAAAAAAATATCTTTTAAATGGAAATAAATATTTAGGTGGAAAGCCTATTTTATGGGTACATTCTAAACACAATATTAATGCAAGAAATTGGAAAAATTTTGGGTCTCGTAATAGTGATAATTTAAATCAACCATATATTTTATCATGTATTGAAACTATTGTAAAACATTGTGGTAATTCATTTCATGTATGTTTGATAGATGATAAATCATTTACTAGATTACTGCCAAATTGGGATATAGATATATCTAATTTAGCTAAACCAGTAAAAAATCATATTAGAAAATTAGCAATAGCTAAATTATTATATACATATGGAGGTCTACAAATACCTGATTCAACAATTATAGTTAAAGACTTAATTCAACTGCATAATAACTTATTATCAACAACTGATTGTTATATAGGTCAGAAAGTTAGTAGAAATGTAATGTCTACATATACATCATTAACACCTAATTTAGAATTAATTGGATGTTCGAAAAATAGTAACTGTATAAATGAATATATTAAATATCTCGAGTTATTAAACAGTAGAGATTACACAAATGAAGTTGAATTTGAAGGTAAATTAGAACGTTTTATTAATAAGTTATGTGTAAATGGCAAAATGAAGAAGGTTGACTGTAAAATTTTTGGTGCTAAAAATAAAAAAAACGAAGATGTAATAATTGATATGCTAATGAGTAAAACATACATTGATTTTTGTACCAGTTTACATGGTATTTATATTCCAGCTGATATGCTATTAAAAAGACCTAAATACGGATGGTTCTGTAGATTATCGCAACAACAATTAAAAAATTGTGATAATAATATTGCAAAGTGGTTAATTATAGGTCAGAATTAAAATAAATATTATAAGTTATTTCATAAGATGATTTATCATATTTAATATTTGATGCAAATGCAAAATGATGATATTTACATATTTGTCTTATTATTGTAATAAAATTTTTATAATTCATTTTTCTTGTAATATATTTTTGCTTAGAAGAATAATAATATGGTTTTACTAAATCTAAAAATGGTTGAATATTTTCATTAAATACAGCTGCTTTAAAATGAGTTTTAGAAAAAAAATAATAGTTAGATTTTTCTGTAGAATTTACTTTTAAAAAATCAAATAATATATTTTTTGGTATAGAATCTCTAAAAATCTGACTACTCATATTATATTATAAATATAATAAAATTAAATATTATTTATTAAATCATTAGTAATAAATGTTAGTTCTATTTCATTTTCATGTAATGTATGAAATAATGAAATATATCTACAGATAATAGATATTGTTTTATATTTTTCATCTTCATTTAATATTGATGTTATTTTTATAAACTGAAAATAGCTATCTAAAATATCCATTACTGAATATCCTTTTTCAAAAATATTATAAATAATTTTAACAGAATTCTTTAATGATTTATTTGTAAACCATTCTTTTGTATACTTTTGTAGATCAAAATAGCTAATATTAGTACATATTTCTTTTGCTTTATTTATAGTTATTTTTTCATCTAATAAATTAAATTTTTCCATATAATTAATGAGTAGTCGTAATGAATTATTGCATACATTTAAAATAAAATCCTCTGCTTTTTCACTAATAACAATTTTTTCATTACTTTTAATTTTAGTTAAAATTTTTTTTAACATTTCTTTAGTAGCTGGTTTTAATTTAATAAGTGTAGTGCGTGATTGTAAACTTTCGACTACTTTTTGTGTGTTACAACATGATGCTATAAAATTTACATTATGGCTATATTTATCTATGCAATTTCTAAAAACTTGTTGACTCTGTTCGTTAATAGTATCTATATCGTCTAATACAATAAATTTTTTTTTCCCTGATATTACTGATGGAGTTCTACAAAATGTTTTAACCTCATTTCTATAGTATGATATACCTTGTTCTTGTAAATTATTAATATATAAAACATTTTCTCTAGGGATTATTTCCATATTATAATATTCTCTAATAGTTGCATCAAGTAGAGATGATTTGCCACAACTAGTATTACCAATTAGAAGTATATTAAGTGTATCCATTCTAATTAATGTGTTAAGAAGATGTTTATATTCATCATCAATTATAAAATCTTTATAAAATTTTGGCTTGTATTTTTTTAAAAATGGTTCATTCATTTATTTAATAAATAGAGTAATATTTAATATTATTTGTTTTGTTTATTATTAACTTCCCAAGTATTTTTATTATTTCTATATTTTTTATCATGAGTCCAGTTTTTCTTTTTTGAATTAATTTTAATATAATTATTTTTAATAATTCTTTTATGAATATTTGATTTTTTTACTGTATTAATAAATTTTTTCATTTATATTATTAATACATAATAAGTATTTAAATTTTATACATGAGAATATAATATATGCAAAATTATTATGAAATATTAGAAGTAAATGAAAATGCTTCTCAGGAACAAATAAAAAAAGCATTTAGAAAAGCTTCCTTAAAAAAACATCCTGACCGGGGAGGTAATAAAGAAGAATTTCAAAAAATAAATACTGCATATCAAATTTTAGGTGATGCTGAAAAAAAGCGAAAATATGATATGGAAAGAAAGAATCCATTTATGAGAAATAATGGTGGTTTTAATATAAATCATAATCATCCAGATGAAATTTTTAAGATGTTTTTTGGGGGTCAAGGCGGAATGCCTTTCGGATTTAACGGATCACCCAACGTACAAATTTTTCAAAATGGGAGACCTGTTAATATTAATGCGTTAAGAAAACCATCTCCAATATCTAAGACAATTAATATAACATTAGAAGAAGCATATCAAGGTATAAATAAACCAATAGAAATTGAAAGATGGATACAGAGTGACGGTATAAAAAAAGTTGAGAAAGAAAAAATTTATATACCTATTCCTGCAGGTATTGATAATCAAGAAATTATTGTATTACGAAACAAAGGAAATATCTTAAATGATAATAATAGAGGCGATATTAAAATATTTATAAATGTAACAAATTCAACTAATTTTATTAGAGATGGACTTAACTTAATTTATAAGAAAAAAATTTCATTGAAAGAAGCTTTGATTGGTTTTAAGTTTGATATTAAACATATATCAGGAAAAACGTACTCTATAAATAATAATAATGGAAAAGTAATTACACCACAATATACAAAATTAATAAAATCTATGGGTATGAAACGTGAAAAACCGCATCCTGCACCACCAATTATAGGTGATTTAATAATTGTTTTTGAAGTTGAATTCCCGAATGAATTAACAAAAGAACAAATAAAAACATTAAGTGAATGTCTATAAATAAAAATTACCATTATTAAAATTTTTATTTATTAATCTAAATTGTTATATTAAAATTACAATTTTTCCAATCATTAGGAACAGGCGAATAAGCTCCTTGAGAAGATAACAATCCGGCAGTAATGCCGACTATAACACATGTTACAAGCCATCCAATTACTGTTTTAATAAAAACTTTGCAATTAATTCCTGAAAAATTTTTAGTATTTTCTAAGAAGCCTACTCCAATCGTCGAACCAACCTGACAGTGAGTTGTAGAAAGAGGAATTTTTAATCTACTTCCTGTAATAATGACTAGAGCTGAACTTAATTCAATTGCAACTCCTCTAGATGGACTTATCATACATAATTTCTCGCCTATTGCAACAGTAATTTTTTTTCCATATACAAGAAGACCCACTGCAATACCTATACCTCCAACTCCTAGAATCCAATATGCATCATTTCCCATAGACATTTTTTTAGATAAATTACCATCACTGTTATAAATTAAGAATATCGCAGCAAATGGTCCAATTGCATTTGCCACATCATTCGCTCCATGACTAAAAGAGTCGCAAATAGCTGTAAATACTTGCAGATATTTAAATACTTCTTCAGTGCGAGGATCAAATTTTTCAGCAAATTTATGCAGTTTAATAACTCTATTTAATTCATTATTATCTGAAATATTCATACTACTTTTATTTTCTGTAATATAGTCTTCTATTATATCATCTTTTTTCTCAGATAACTCAATTTCAATATCAGAATCATCAAATTTACTTTCAACATATTTTTTTAATTTTGGAACAATTGGAATTGTTAATAATCCAAAAGTTATACCAGAACCAAATGAAATTAAAAATGCATATTCAATAGGTGTTTTATCTAATCCAAGTCCTTTAGCTCCTTTATAAAATATAAAAAATGAATTAATAGTAATAGTCGAACCAATTAATACTGGATAAATAATATTTAAGCGATATGAATCAAAACTTTTTCTTAAAACAGTTGCACGTGTTACTGAATATATAAGCATTGATAAAATACCTGAGAAAATTGGTGAAATAAACCATGAAACTACAATTCCTGAAACGCCTCCTATGTAAGGAAAAGTTTCAACTTGTTTATACCAAATTACACAATCAGAACCACCTAATGCTATAGCCATACCAATCATACCACCAACACATGAGTGAGTTGTACTTACAGGCATTTCAAGATAACTTGCAAGAAATAGCCATAACCCAACTGAAAAGATAACCCACATACAACCATACATTAATACATATGGTTCATCTTCAAAACATTTATAATCAGCAATGTCTTTTCTTATTGTATCAGTTACATGACTACCCATTAAAATAGCACCACTAGTTTCAAATATAGAAGCAAGAACCACAGCCTGTTTTAAAGTTAATGCTTTTGAACCAACCGAAGTTGCGAATGCATTTGCTGCATCATTCGCACCTATCCCCATGGCTGCAAAAAAAGAAAATGCACCTCCTAACACAACAATCCAAGTATACATAATATATATTTAAGTATAAATCAATCTTTAAATACCTTAGAAATATTTTTTGGATTTTATTGATTTTAAGATAATAAATTAAATAAACATTACTTTATTATCTTAGCATGGACTATGTTGATTATATATTTATAGGTATTCTATCATTCATAACATTTATTTGTATAATAGTATGTTGTTATGAATCAATACCTGAATGTTTTAAATATTATAAAATCAATACCAAAAACAAAACAAAAGTTTCACCAATTACTTAAGAAATACGCTTAGTATCAATATCTGAAGAAACGAGATAAATAGAATTCTCCGTAATAATAATGTATTCATTATCAA
>Ga0181580_10004057_pt1 | contig 11918 bp, 9 predicted proteins | sample 071ome_23_FD_132413 | JGI IMG/M metagenome (GOLD analysis project Ga0181580, IMG submission 132413) | Coastal salt marsh microbial communities from the Groves Creek Marsh, Skidaway Island, Georgia - 071403BT metaG (megahit assembly) | ecosystem: Environmental > Aquatic > Marine > Intertidal zone...
CCCTCTTGGGGAACTTCAACCTTGGCAATCCAAGCTATTGCGTTGAGCACCAACCTCCGAGCATCTAATGATGACCAATTCTCATGGAAGTGTGCACCTGTAAAGCCAAAGCCCCGTCCATAATTATAATCTTTGCCGCGTTGATAAGCCCAAGCAACATGCTGAGTTTCTTTTCTTTTCAAAACAGCAGCAGCTACATCAGGGTTCCCATGGTGAGGGTGTCTCTCTATGCCAGGCTTTAGACGCTTCATTGTTTGCACGGGAGGATGTGCCGATAAAATTGGGGTAATTCTACCTAATGCTGAAGTCGACTCCCTGAATCGCATATGGTAATACCATTCATCCAGCATGGTAAAAGGCTCGACACCCTGGGTGATAGGGTGCCTTGGGAGCAATGAGAATTCGGCATTCCAAACTGGATTGACCGACCAGTAAGGTTCAAAATATCCTCCAATCCATTTTAAAAAGTGATCACCAGCAGGCCCTTTTGTCGTTTCTACCCCGTAATGAATACAGGCAAGACCCACGCCTTTTCTCATGATCTGGTCAAACTCATTGAGGTGCTTGTTTAGAAGGTGCCTTACTCCACCATCACAAGCCACAACAACAGCGGATGCATCGTTAAAAATAGAGGGGTCTTTAGGATAACCTGAATCTGTAACGACAACTGTTTTTATCCCAAGGTTTGCTTCTTCAAGATGCTTTGCGAGCAGTTTACAACCCGCAGCATGTTCATGGGCAAAAAAGCCGTGACTTTTTGCTCCGGCAACAAAAACAACTTTTTTTTCTTTTCCACAACAAACTGCAGTAATCCAAAAGACGAATAAAACTTTTAATATTTGGTTCATATCTATATTGGTAGCCTGATCACGCCATAATTGGAACATAAAATACAATTATTCTATGGTAATACTCATTGTATTTTTGAGCCAACAGAATGAACATCTTCATGTAGATATAGTTATAAATTTAGTTCCCGGAGAGATAAGTAATATCTCATAAAAACAGGATCTTTTTGGGCAATTTCTTCTAACACTCCCCCACCCATAGACGCAAAGGTGTCTCCAATTATAAGAACTAATTCTCGATTCGATAATTTGCTTACTTTGGGGTCACCATTGTGAATCTTTCTGTATTCAGTAACCATTTCACATTCAAAATTAGTTGTTTGAAAATCTTTTGAAAAAGATTTTTCAATCTTTACTGCTTCATTCTCAAAAATAAAATTAGGGTAATCTAAAGTTTTTGTTTTAACATTGCCTAAAACCTCCTGGCTGGCGTCCAAAGCGGAATTTTTACCACTAGGATAAAGCATGCTCGCAACCTGGAAATAGCTCTTGCATTTTAATGCATATGCAATTGCGAATGAAGGGATCGGTAATGATTCAGCTTCTTTACTAATTCTCAAAAGTCCACCAAGCCTGGATGGATATAAAAACTCAGATTGCCTAGCTTTTCTGGCCCATTTCAAGCAGGCCTTCGTTGTCGAAACTTTTTCAAACAGGGGTGCATTCTGAATAGCTAAAAACCAAGTTCGCTCACTCTCTGCCGGAAAGGGAACGGCACGGGTTGGGTTTTCAACAAGGATAGCACGATAAAATGAAGGACGGGCAAAGCATGCCTCCATAACTAAAGACGCTTGCTCGCCTTTACCGTAAACAATCAAATTCTCTGCTAATAAAGGATAGCTTGCTTTTAAGAATGAGATTTTTCCCATCAGGTCCTCTAAATTGTTACTTGAGACAAGAACACAGGCGAATCCATTCTCTAAAAGAAAGGCGAAAGAATTTTCAAGTTTGGCAAACTGCTTTTCATAATCGCTATTGTTTTCGGCATGAGTAACAACCATGAAAAATCCTTCCGCGTACTCCAATAAATCTCCCTTCCTCTTTGCCTGCCCTTTTCTCACATCTTCAAGCATAGCAGCTCTTTTAAGGCCAGGAGTTATAACTCCCCTCAGCGATTGAAGGTCTCGAATATGATATTTTCGAAGTGGGTCAGCTGCATTACAAAGGTACTCAAAATATCGATCCCTAAGAGGTAAGCTAAAGCTCATGACCTTAGCGGAGTAGGTGTTTTCTTGAGTATATTGTTCTAAAATTGATCCCTCACTTTGACCTGCCTTAGGAGGTGCAATGAAATGATCTAAAGGCAATTTACTGAGAATAGGATGGAAGCTTCCTTGCGAATAATTACCCCATGACCAACTCAGACGCTTTGACGCATAATTCTCAACCAATCGAAAACAGGCACCCTCCAAGATTAAGAGAGTCAACAATCCAAAAATAGTACCGCACAATAAAGAAATTACTCTTTTAAGAATCATCACTTAAATTAAAATGATTGCAGGTTAGTTTAGTCATCATTCGACTTTACCTCTGCTTTTATGTTTTGAGATTCTTGATGAGGATGTACCTCGTCACCATGATTGGTTGAGAAATTGTCATGATTTGCTCTATTCGCCCCATCACTCTCACTGGTCTTACTAGCGTCATCGTTGGAAATTTTATCAGAAATCTCTTCGATTTCACTCTCATTGTCCCCTGATTCTTCAATCTTAATATTTTCAACTCGGTCATTCACTAATTCTTGGGAATTAGCCACTTCTTGTTTCATATTTTCAGCACCTTCTTCTATCAATTCACTAGACACGCTTTCAGCGGTCGACTCATCATCTGCCAAAGGAAGTGTTTCGCCCTTCTCAGAGCCTGTTTGCTCTTCTTCACCTCCTGATTTATCTAGAGGATAATTTAAGTTGTTAGTTGAGTGAACTCTAGATGCCTGAAATGCCACATACTGGCTGTCATCTCCTAAAGGTAATTTTTTACGCTTAACATGTAAACCATACCATAACAAAAATACTGAGCTTGGATAAGCGAGAATTGTCACAATAAAAAGATCCGTTTTTTCGCTTCTTGATACAAGGTTGTCATCGTTAATAAACCTCACCCAAAAACCTAAGAGCAGAGCAAGTGCAGGAATAGAAATGACAAAGCTAAGTACTTTTAACTGAATACCAAGACTTGGTAAAAAGCTGATCACCATCAAAATAATTGAAAAAGCTCCTAAATAAGCCAGAAGGCCATATTTTAATGTTGTTAGGTGGTCGACTAAAGACTCAGGTTTCCCTAACCACAACATTTCAACTAAGGTATAATCCATGAATCTGAAATTTACTAATGATTCAGTGAAGTACTCTAGTGAAAAAGTATGGAATTCTAATATTGATCCAAGCAGGAACAAAACCAAAAGACCGACCGCCCCAGTACAGAAAAAAATCGCTTTGCTCAAGGCATGCATAAAATAATAAGATATTACTTTTCGAAGTTCATAATAGATGGCAAGGCAAACCTCTTTATTTGAGAGGGCTCAACCACCCATTCCTCAAATAGCTACCCTGTGTACCATACTTTTGTAGCACCATGCACGCTCTAATCACTCGTTTGTACGCGAATTAACAAGTCATCCCAATACATTTCCTTTTCCGCATAGGAAAAACCCCACAAGGCACACTTCCCTCCTTTGATCATTCCATTTAAAGACATTTTTATTTCTTCAGAATAAAAGTTGTCCTGAGATTTTGATGAACTTCTAATAATTATTAAGCTCTCAACATCCGCCACTTTGGGAATAACTGTGATTTTTATATTAATCCAATTCTTGGAAGACCAATAGATTGGACTCACCACTTTGGAACCCATAAAGGATACCGTAACATTGCTGGAAATTGGGTTTACTCGATAGTTTATCCCCCTGATACCACCCATTGCTCCGGAAAAGACATTATGTCTTCTACTTTTTGACCCACCCAAGCATGAAAAGGATAATTGTATTGTTTCACTCCCAAGCCTTGGCCCAAATAAAAAGCCATGTTCACCAACAGGGTTACCCAGCATAGCAAGAAGTTTTTGACCGTTTATAGTTCGAACAGAAAAATCTCCCTCCAAAAGAAAAAAGTCTTCTGGTAGACCTCCCTCTTCTATCTTTTCAAAGTCTTGTTCATATACAATCTTCCAAGTATCTTGTTGCTTTACTAATGCTGGCAAGCCCTTACAGGATAAAATTGAAAGTATCACAAGAAGAGTTAGATTATTCATGGCTAAGCAAGTGAATATTTTGGTATCTCAAGCCTAAAAATACACCAAAGTAAACGAACAATGTTGAGAGAAAAAAGAGACAGATTCCAAACAAAAATACATTCGACGGGAAAAATGAACCTGCATCTGACCAAATAGTTGGTAAAAGAGCAAAAAGACCAGAAATTAAGCCAATAGCTAGGCCTTGGCTACTTTGTGCGATATTTTCTTTTAAACTGATAAGTCTTAATTTTTGAGCAGTATATCCTAAACTTTTTAACAATGCATATTCTCTCCTCCTCTCCCACAAATTTCGGAGAACTGAGATCAGTAAACCAAGGGTACCAAGAATAACACCCAGCCCACCCATAGCTTGGAAGATTGAAAGATAAGTATTTTCCACAGCCTTCAGTTTGTTCAACCTCTCTTCAGTAGTTTGTATCATTAAACCATAATTGAGTAATCGATTATTAAGATGGGGTATTATAGATTCTTCTAGTTCCTTCTTAACAGTCATAAACATGCGATTATAACCACCTCTTGCGGGGAAATTAGCCAACCAGTGTTCATCGGAAATATAAATGCCTCCTTGAAGAAAGCTGCCTTTTACAACAGAAACTATTTCCACTTCAAAAGCTTTTCCTTCCCCATTTATGTAAGTAATGCGGTCACCGACCTTCTTTTTTAGTGACCACAACAAGGTGTTCTGATCTACAAGTGCAGGATATACATCCTTGGACATGAGGCTAGCCAATGAGGACCAATCTCCTGCAACAAAAGTAAACCGGTTTTTCATTTTATCGATGTCTACCCCGTAAAGAGGAGGGGATACCGATTGATTTAAGTTTAGACAGCTAGCCTCATCACCATCAAAAACAAGACAAGGAAGTAAAGTAATCTCAGCCATGATTTTTGAATCTAAGTCAAAGAGCTCCATGCCCTTAGAACTTTTCAGATCATCATAGATGGAAAGGCCCGTCGTTAGGATATGAGAAAATCCACCCGTACCTGACTTAAAATTGAAGGGGTTAGTCTCCTCTTTTTTATAAAATGCTCCGGCTCCCAAAACTAAGAATGACCCAATAGCTAAAATACCAACTACGATTAATTTTCTTCCTGGTTTTCTTTCGAATTGGGAAAGGAGATCGTTGGCTTTATTCACTTGAATGAACTCTTTTTCAGTTCTGTAAAATCTGAGCAAGCCACCCGCTAACATAAATGCTCCAGCTCCAAAAAAGGAAGGCCCAACAGGTAAAGCATATAGCCAGGTTATGCCAACAGTCAGAAACCCTAACCCCCAGCATCCAAATTCAAGGAATTTGGATTTTCGATTTAGCACCGAGAGCTTAGGGGAAGACTGATTTAAATATTCTACACGCGATAATAGGGCATTTAAGCTTAAACTTCTTTGCTTACGAGCTACCCACCAAAGGGAAATAAAACTCATAAGAAAGGATCCGAATACCCCAATACTCACTGACTGGATAGTCGGTTGATAAGTAATCGAAAAATCAGATACTGCCCCACTCCAAGCACCCCCCAACATCCATAGGATACCATGACCAAAAAAGTAGGCCCACCCGATTCCCACAAGAGTGCCAAACAAACATACAACCAAAGCCTCTAGGTAAAAAATATATCTCACTCGAGATAGAGGATAGCCCATTGCACGAAAAATGCCTACCTGTTGATTCCTTTGTTCTAACGAAAAACCAAAAATCATTCCACTTAAAGAAAAACCCGCTACCATCACAAAGGCACCAAATGCTAAAAATAAATGACTGAAATCGATTGGGCCCGATTGGGCAACCATTGCACTTCTCTTCAAGTCGATTACCCGAATTCCCGAAGATGCCGGCCTCAGTTCTTTTTCCAAATTATATTTGAAAGTCTCCATCCTTTCCTTACCCTTGACTCTTAATCCAGTATAGCCCCCCCATCGATTACTCCACATGTCTTGAGCTGCTTTAAGGGACACAAAAGCTTTAGGACTTCCCCGAAAATTATCCCAATATGCTTCATCCTTGGCCCGAATATCATATTTTATTGGAATGCCTATATTCCAATCTCCACAGTTTTCAGCCCCACTTAAACCTGGGAAATTAGGTGTCCAATCACTCTCTTCTCCTGGTAAAACTTTGGTGGGCATGGTCAAGACTTTCCCAACCTGAAAAGAATTCGATTGTTCAACAAGTTTTCTATGCTTCCCGGTCACATAATATTCAAGACTGACCCAATCACCTATACTTACATTTAAATCATCCGCTGCCCATTGGTTAAGAGCGATCTTATGATCTTGCCAAACAGCAGGCAGAATGCCCCTTTTGCCTAGCTCAATGCCCGTGGCCATCGAATAGGGTATAAGCAAATCATTGCTCCTCTTCGAGTCTGATAGTCCCTTGATCGCATTAACTAGATAGGTAAGTTCACCTTCTAAATTTTGATTTACTTTTTTGGCTACTTCTACAATTGAGTCAGGAAGAAAAACACTTCTTGTTCTGAGGCTCCAAGACTCTACGGCAGATAATTTTTTAATATATAATCCGGCATCTGACAAAGTCCAAGCGTCACGAATTTTTTGCTCCAAATCACTCACGGGCAATTTAGATGAGGTAAGTAAGATATTGGCGTAATCGGTTCGATCATTCTCAGGATCAAAGTTAATAAACATTTTTTCCTGTAAGACCGTAAGAGGCACAAAGACCGTTCTCACGGGATCCATATTAACCCGAATAGAAAAGTTTCCTAAGTAAGAAGATTTCAGTACCCCACGATAGAAATCGTTCCAGGAAACAAATCGTGCATCTCTCTCACCTGATAAAGGAGCATCCCTCGAAAAAAGACTCGGTTCTTCAACCCTTATAATCATCCTAACATCAGACTTAACTCCAAGCTCATGTGCCAAATCAGGGCTGAACCAAAATCCGCCTTCTATTTTGGGAATTTGCTGGTTGCTATCTGCGTAACTGAAGAAGCGGTCATCTATACCCAACACTTTAATCCCACTTGCCTTGATCCTGCCATCAGGCGAAGCAACTGTTCCCTCAGTCATTAAAATAGGAGCGACAACCCCACTTTCTGAACTTACTTGAATGCGACTTGCCAAATCTGCATGAAAATATCCCTCTTCACTGAGAGCAATATGAGTAATGCTTCCAACACGTTCTCGAGCTTTCTTGGAAAGAGCTGAGCTCACCGAATCACCAATTGTAAGAGCTGCAACTAGAATCATAGTGGCCAGCGCAGCACCCAGGCTTGTTCCAAAATGTTGGCGCCTGGAATATTTTAAGTTCGCGAGAACAATACGCCAAACACTCATATTTCTTTCTTTACTAACTCTCCTCCTGTTAGTGTCCAAGCTTCGTCCATTCTACTCGCAATAGAAAGGGAATGAGTTACAACCACCAGAGTGGTTTTATTTTCTTCATTCAAGTGAATCATCAAATCGATCAACGAGTCGGCGTTGTTTTGATCGAGAGAGCCTGTTGGTTCGTCAGCTAAAAGCAGACTAGGTTGATTAACCATAGCCCTCGCAACTGCAATTCTTTGCCTCTCACCACCAGATAATTGGCTTGGTAAATGATTTGCTCGATTAGACAACCCCACTTCCCCAAGTAAATGGTATGCTCGATTTTTTAATTGCTCATCTCTCATATCGATATGTCCAGCAAGAGCTGGAATCATAATATTCTCAACCGCAGTAAGAGATGGAAGCAAGTGATGAGATTGAAAAATAAAACCTAAACTCAGGTTACGAAAACGAGCCGCTTCATCTTCTGAAAATGCTGTAATCGAACGACCATCTATAGTGACTTCTCCACTGGTTGCATGGTCCAATCCAGCAATTAAATTGAGCAGTGTACTTTTTCCCGATCCAGATGGGCCAACTATCGCCAAGGTGTGTCCTCGGATTACCTTTAGGTCTAGATTAGAAAAAATTGGGTAAGAAATTTGATTTTCGCGGGATTGATACGCCTTCGTTAGATTTTTAAGTTCTAAATGAGTTTCCATTGAAAATTAAATTCTATGTCGGTTAAGCCTTTCGGATCCATCGATTTGCTTTCATTTCTGTCCTAGGAAGACATCCTTCTTTTTCTACATAAACAGGGATTCTCAATGAAAAAGCATTTCTTAAGGCAATTTCCAAAGATCGTGCGACTTCTTTTCCACACTCGGCTCGTACAAATATTTCAGCCATTTCTCTAAACTCTTCAATTATTACCTGATACTCACTTATTTCTGGAAATTTCCGCACAATTTCATCCAGCCCAGATGGGTATAAGTTAACCCCCCTTATTACTACCATATCATCCGCACGGCCCAAAACCCCTCCTATGAGGTCAAATGTTTTAATACCATACTTTGTAAAAGTTCTTTTGGGTCGGACTAAATCCCCCGTTCGATAACGAAAGACTGGGGAACCTAAGCGACCCAAAGGAGTTAATACTAATTCTCCAATCTCGCCATCTTCCACTCCACGACCTGTCACTTGATTTATAACTTCTGCATGATAAGCATCTAGATGCACACGTAAGCTCCCCTGCCCTCCGGGACATTCATACGCTACAGGCCCGACTTCAGTCATCCCATAATGATCAAAAAGTAACGATTCGCCAATCCATGCCTGATCAACTTTTTCTCGGATAACTTGCTGACTCCCACCCGGTTCACCAGCGACAATTATTTTTTTTAGATAATTATCCTTCAATGAAGTTCCAGTTTCACGAGCACACTCAATCATACGTAAAGCATAGGTTGGAGTACAAAAAAGGTATTCAACCCGGTGTTTCAAAATTGCAAGTAAACGCGACTCAGTAGACTGTCCTCCAGATGGTATACAAACACAACCTCTTGCAATAGCTGCCTCATAAGCCGTCCAAAAGCCCAAAAAAGGACCAAAAGAAAATGCAAACAGGCAACAGGCATTCCGAGTCACGCCAGCTTGGTTTAAAATATGAGCCCAATTTGCGAGCATCCAATTCCAATCTTCCTTTGTATCCATCCAAGTGATCGACTTTCCACTTGTCCCACTTGTTTGGGAGAAACGAATATAATGTTCGACAGGAAAAGTACGGTTTGTCCCAAATAAAGTATCTGAAAGTCGATCATTCTCGAGTTCTTGCTTGGTAGTCAAAGGGCACGCCTGAGAAAAATCTTGGAAGCTATTCCATAATTGGAAGTTGGCTAAGCCAGGAAAGCGATTTTTTTGAAAAATGTTTGATTGGTGAATTTGTTCAAGATGAACTTTAAAATTAGACCATCTTTCCGACTCAACCATTGATTCATTTGGGGGGGGGACAGACATGTTTGTGGACTTTTTATCCACCTATAGGTAATCAGGTGTCAACTGTCTGTAGCACATTAGCTGGTTTTGGCGGTTTGGGTGCATGCTTGGTAATCAGATAACCACCTACAGCAGCCAAGGCAATTCCTAGAACAAAAGGCCATCTTATGTAAGACCAGTTGCCTTCTTTAGTGGTGCTCACAAAAGCGTTTACCATAGGTGCGCCTGCAAAAATAATCGACATGATTACAGGCACATAAGCGGGACTTGGCATTTTACCAAAAGCTAACAAGACTCCAAGCGCTCCTATCGCACCCAGAGTGCCAGCAAAAAAAGACCATTGCCATCCTTTGGCAGGATAGCTCCAAAATACAATATTCCCGCCTTTTAACTTGAGAATAATCAAAGGAGCAATGACCGCGGTAAGAAAGTAGGCTAGACCAACCCAAAGAAAAGCCATAATTCTCCCATTATCTTTGTCACCCATGTTACTCGAACCTATGTGCATACAAACTCCGTAAGTCCCCCAACATATAACGGTTAGCAAAGCAAAATGTAAATAGTGCATCCTGTTAGTTTCTAATCGAGGGCCAACTCATGCAAACCGATTTTCAAATGCCAGCAAAATTAATTGCCTGTTTGTGAAATTTTCGAAGTAAAAACATCAGGAATCAAAATCGGTGTCATTGATTCGCTCGCTTGGTCAAAACGAACACATGCAGCAACTGTCTCGCCAACTGCAGCTTTTACCTGCTTTCCTTTTTCAGTCTTCCAAAATTGGAAGACATAAGTAATGGAACGCTCTCGCATCTCCGAGACAATCAATCTGATCTCTACCTCTTCTTCGAAACGCAGAGGTCTTTTAAACCGGCAGGTTGATTTGACCCTTGGCCAACCGAAACGGCCGTTCTCATCTTCCATATCGACAGACAAGCCCACACTGCGCAAAAACTCGTGCTCGCAGATTTCCATCCAACGATAGTAATTGGTGAAGTGCATGATGCCAGCGAGGTCGGTTTCGGAAAACTCAACCCGGCGCGTGATGGTATATTCAGATGCCATAATATATTTTTTATCTTTATCTTTCTATTAAGATGCGACTACTGGTGCGAGGATGTTCTCTACTAGCTGGCTTGCTAGTTTTTCATTGGAATAGTTTTGCTGTACGGCCACCCTTCCCTTTTTTCCTAATCTTTGCGTAGCCTCATGATCGACAAGCCGGGCAGCAAGTGCTCTGGATAAGGAGCCCTTTTCTGTGTGGTCGTAAAGCACACCACCTTCGGTTTTTTCGATGAGTTCAGGAAAAGATCCATGGTTGGGCAAGACCACAGGCACCCCGGCTGCCATCGCCTCAATTACATAAAGCCCAAATGCTTCCGGCACACGTGCGGGCACACTAAAAAGGGATAACCTAGAGAGAAACTGTATTTTTTCCTCGCGAGAGATATTGGTTTTTAAATCAAAATAATCCCCGAGCCCAGCCGCAGAAATTTTTCTCTTTTGTTCCTCAAGAAAAGATTCGTTTTCACGGGGCAAGGTACCGGCAACCGCCAACTTTAAGTCTGGATAATTCCCTGATTGTTTGAGCATAATAAAAGCATTAACCAAAAGATCGAGCCCTTTTTCTGGGCCTATCCGTGCGAGGTAACCTAGGGTAGCTGGGAGGGGTACTGCCCGGGCTTCAGTATACCCATCCAAAGAGATTCCGTTGGGCAGATGAAGGATCTTATTCATCGGAATCCCCAGCCGCCCACCCATCTGTTGGGCAAAAAAATAGCTTGGGGAAATACATCCATTCAGACAACTAACATCGGAGCTTAGTAGCTCCCAAGCCTGCTTTTGATAAACCGGTAATAAGCTATCCAAAAATCCGTCCTCTCCCTGGAGAAAGGATAATACGGGGACACCCAGTTGCTCCCGCACGGCCCGACCCACCGATGCGAGCAGAACTGTGGACAATAAAAGTACATCAGGCGTGCCATGTTGCCTGAGCCAGTCGATCACTTTATCGACCTCCTTCGCCAATGGTCCTTGTTTTCCGCGGAAGGTGGACAGGGTAATTTCGCCCAACTCCCGTGCCGATGTCATCCCACTTCTATTCGCCGCCCAACGAAGTAGCCCTTTTGAATTAAGGAGTTGGTCTAGCCATTTGGGGGTTTTACGAAAAAATCGGAATTTGTGCTGAAGGTATACATTTAATCCACCAAAAAAGATGGGGGGGTGGGTTGTCGATGGTGGCTCGTCTAGGAGATGCGGAAGGTAGGTGGGCAAGACCGTGACTTCATGTCCTTGGTTGATTAAATGGTGGGCCAAAGAATTGTCCCGCATGCATACCCCGCAATAATAATTGCCCGTGCCGGGCGTGAGAAAAGCAACCCTCACGAGGAGGCCTTGGCCAACCCGTGCTCCACAGGCAATGGCAAGCGGGCGAGATCAGACATCGATTCAAATAGCTCCTTAAAATCATGGTCATCTACATTGCCAATTAGGCAATCAGTCAGGGCACCACGAAGGTGCTCCCCACGCTTAACCAAATCTCCAAAACTAAATTCTGGATC
>Ga0181580_10004060_pt1 | contig 11914 bp, 17 predicted proteins | sample 071ome_23_FD_132413 | JGI IMG/M metagenome (GOLD analysis project Ga0181580, IMG submission 132413) | Coastal salt marsh microbial communities from the Groves Creek Marsh, Skidaway Island, Georgia - 071403BT metaG (megahit assembly) | ecosystem: Environmental > Aquatic > Marine > Intertidal...
CGATACTATTATTGGCCAATTGGTTGAAGTCCGTGCTGATGCTGTAACACAAAATCAAGACGGATCGTGGAGTTTACGTTTTCCAAGATTTAAAACATTTAGAGGTTTTGAAGTAGGAGAGAAGATTTAATGTTAGGTTTAATTAAGCCAAGTTTAATGATAGGTGGATTTTATATCGCTTGGCAACTAGGAATTCTGCAAGTAATGTTAGGAATCACTGGCTTGGTTATTTTAGCCGCGGGTAATGTATTGTTATATGTACTACAACTTATTGCAGGATGATTAACTAAACAGATAGCAGGAATAGATGAATATAAAAGAACAGATTAGAGAACTTGAAAGAGAAAAAATTGAACTAAACGATCGTTTAGAATATACAAGAACAGACACAGTAATAAAAGCGATCGAAGATAGGCTCTACGATATCAATGATACAATTAGTATATTGATTAACCAATATCAAAACAAAGGAAAGGAAACAACATATGAAATACATTAAACAAGTATTATATGTACTAGTAATATCCTGTACCGTTGGTTTCACTACCGGAGTTGCATTTGGAGAAGAAACAAAAGCACCCACAGTAAGAGAAACTTTTGAAAACTTAGGAAAGTGGGTACAAGATATTCCAAACAAACCTGCCAAAGTCGGAACTTGGGCAACCAACGAGTGGACTGAGATAAAAGAATATCAGGCAAAAAGTTGGGAAGCCGGCAAAGAACAAAATGCTAAAAACTTTGAAAAAGTAAAAGGATTTTTTAGTTCTTTGATCGCAAAAAATGAAAACACATCTAAGTAAACTGTACAATTTTTTATTGTGCATTTTAGACAAAGTAGGATACGGTTTTTTAATGACTGCAATCGTACTGCTATTTTTAATATATCTTATGGGTATGTTGATTGTAGTTACGATTGCTGAGTCATTTAACTGGATTAAACGTGTTGTAACCACTACTAAAGACTCTGGCACTAAAATACAGTAAATAGTAGCATATTAACACAAGGTGCTAAATGAAAAACGTAATAATTATAGGTGGCGGTTCTGCAGGTTGGATGACTGCTTCTACCCTAGTCAAACAGTTTCCTGAACTCAATGTTACTCTAGTTGAGAGTCCAAATATTCCTATTGCAGGAGTAGGCGAAAGTACCATCGCAGGAATAAATGAGTGGATGAATTTAATAGGAGTTGAAGATAAAGACTTCATGAAAGCCACTGATGCCACATACAAATTAAGTATTAAATTTAATAACTTCTACAAAAAAGGCGAAGGGTTTCATTATCCGTTTTCATATCCGTACACAGCAGACACAACATTAGGTGTTAATGATTGGCACATTAAGAAAATGGTATATCCTGAAACACCTAACAGTGATTATGCTGATAGTTTTTACAGCATTATGGCATTGGTAAATCAAAATAAGTTTGATAAAAACTTAGATGATAAAATCCCTTATTACAAATACGGACAATCAACAGCATATCATTTTGATGCTACCAAATTTGGTTTATGGTTGCGTGATAATATTTGTTTACCTGCTGGATTAAAACACATAACAAGTGAAGTTAAACACATAAAAACAGATGAAGTAAAAGGAATTCATAGCATTGAGTTAGAAAACGGCTTGGTAATAATGGGAGATCTGTTTATTGATTGCACAGGATTTAGATCACTGCTAATGGATAAAACATTAAAAGTTCCATTTGAGTCGTTTGAATATATGTTACCCAACAATAGAGCATGGGCAACTAGAATACCTTACACTAATAAAGAAGAGGAAATGGTTCCTTATACAGATTCAACAGCACTGGGCAACGGATGGGTATGGCGTATTCCTTTATGGTCTCGGATGGGCACAGGATATGTTTACAGTGACAAACACGTTACTCCTGAAGAAGCATTAGAAGAATTTAAAGATCATTTAAAGAGTTTGGGTACCGACACAACTAATTTAGAATTTAAAGATCTAAAGATGAGAGTTGGTATTCACGAAAGAACTTGGCATAAGAACTGCGTCGCTATAGGACTCAGTGCAGGATTTATAGAACCCTTAGAGTCAAATGGTTTATACACAGTTCACAAGTTCTTGGTTGAATTATGCAGAACTTTACTAAGATGTCGAGATGGTCTAGACAAAACAATAAGTGTCAGCCAATACGACAAAACAATTTATAACACAACAACTAAAAAATTATTTAAAGAGTTTGCAACATTTGTCGCAATGCATTATGCACTCACACGTAGACGTGATACAAAGTATTGGAACGATTGCTTTAATAGAGAGTATGATCCTAATCCGCTTGACGAAAACATAAGTCAAGTTTATGGTTTTAAAAACTTTGGCATTGATAAAATGATTGCTAGAGAGTTTCATTTGTCCGGCGGCTTTCCTTGTATTGCAAGTGGTATGGGATATAATGCAATTGATGAAGTTGTACAAAAAACAGGAACGCTATTTACAGGACCTGGGTCAGAATCATTATCGTGGGAAACGTGTAAAAAAATTGCTGATAAATTATCACGTAATCCACAAAGATGGGAAGAAGCAACAAAGCGTTGCCTAAGCCATTACGAGTATCTAAGAACAACAATATATAGGGATGACTCAGATGCCTGAAATGTTTGAAGGTAATATAGATTTTACACAAATCATCGAAGGATTAGGAACTAAAGTAGCCGGTGAAGATGTAGAAGTTCCTGGCGGTAATCCTTTTTATATTTTTGACGATATACTTGTAGACAAAGATAAAGACTGGATCGAAGATACTGTTTTAAACAGTATGGAATGGTATTATAATGGTGGCACAACAAAATACAAAATTGCCGGCAACGATCCCAAGATTAAAGAAACACACCAGTTTGTACATTCTTTAATAGCACCAGGAGTTCCAAACAGTAGATATGCAGGATTAATTGATCCTATTATCCTTAATATTGAAAAACAAACAAACATGAAGGTTGAGGAAGTACAAAGGGTAAAAGCAAACTTGCTATTAAATTATCCTAACTGGGATCATAGTATGTATCATCCACCTCACGTTGATATAGAAGATCCAACCCAAGACGAATCTAATTGGTTGTCAATGGTTTACTATGTTAACGACAGCGATGGTGATACGTATTTTTTTGATACTCGTTGGGGTGAAGAAACAGATGATATGACAGTAATTGGCCAATGCAATCCTAAAAAAGGCAGAGCAGTGGTGTTCCATTCTAATAGATATCATGCAAGTAGTTGTCCTGTAAAGAGCAATAAAAGAATTGTTTTAAACTTTGCAATGAGAGTAAGGGAAAAATAATGCCTACGATACCAATTTTTAGTCAATACATATACGTTGGGCAAACAGAAAATAACGATGCAGTTAAAGAAGCATTTATGCCGTATCTTTTAAAAACAAAAGAATACTTCCACAGTCCGTGGAAAGGTGCCAAGTGTTTAACTAGTTGTCAACATCCTAAAAATAAAGAAATGCCATGGAAAATTTGGATTGAAAATATTACACCGTGTCTAAAAGAGTTTGTTGAAGATCTAGAACCTCAGACAGAATATTCAATTGACGTTATTGAAAACTGGGCAAACATATATAATGAAGATGAATTTCAAGAAGTTCACGATCATACATTTCCTGGAAGATCGTTTAGTTGTTCCTACTTTTTAGAAAAGGATACGACACCTGGAAGCGGCGGCGAGTTTTGTTTGATTAATGACGAATTTAAAGTTACAAAGTATAGTGGTATTGATAACATTTTCAAAAAACTATTCGAAGGCGAAAGATACATACCTGAAGTAAAACCAGGAACAATAATTATTTTTCCTAGTTGGTTAAAGCATTATACGTTTCCTAATCACAGTAAACAACGTAGAACTACCTTTAGTGCTAATTTTAGAGTAAACAACTTTACAAGGAAAGATCAATGATCACAGCAGTAGATCCTTCATTATGTAAAGTATGGAAGGTACCATATACCGGAGATCTATCTGAAGCAATAACAAGGATGAGAAAAGAATCATTAACTGTTGCTCCTAATAGAGGAGTTATCAAGTCCGGCGGAATTACAAATGCAGGAATGTCAAACGACCCACACACATGGCCACAGATGCAAGAGTTTATGAATTGGTTAGCACCGCATCTTAGAGAAGTTTGGAGACATTGGAATTTGTCAGAACCTGTTGAATTAAAAATATGGAAAAGTTGGTTTAATATAACAAAACAAGAAGCCTTTGTTGAAGAACACGATCACGGAGGTAGTCATATTGCTGTGAGTTTTTATATGAAAAAACCCCCTGGTAGTGGAAACATTGAATTTAGAAATCACGAACAACCAATGTGGGTAAACTATCCACGCAATCTTACAAAAGGAAAAAGTCAAGACTTCTTTATGGAAGTAGAAGCACAAGAATTCGACTGTTTAATTTTTCCTGGTTGGTTATCGCACAGGGTACAACCTAATCCATTAAAAGAGGAACGGATTGTGTTCAGTTGCAATGTACACGGAGTAACTGAATATTCTCCAGTACTGGTATGATGTTTGCAAAGAACGACTTTGAATCTGTTCTAAACAGTTTAGAATTTTACAACAATAGATTAATATACGTAATCAAAGACGGTAAGGATACAGTTGTAAATGATCTATACAACACCTTTAACAAATATGTTGAAGGTATAAAAGAAGATATTGCTCTAGCAACTACAATTAAAGTACAAGGTTTAGAAATCTATAACGGTCAAATACTTGACAAGTGTTATCAATTATATCAAAAATGGCAAAAGCCAGTTGACTGTCATGCGTATTGGGGTTATGCTAACAATGGAAGTTTTGAAATGCATGAAGATCCATACGAAGTTTATATAGAAGTAATGGAAGGTAATAAAAAGATTAATATAGATGGTGTTGAAACAGAATTAAAATCAGGCGACAGCATAATCATACCTGCAAGGGTTCCGCATAAAGCATTTAATACCACCGACTGTTTAAGTTTAAGTTTTAGTAGTTTTGATTTTTCAGGACAGTCTATGAATGTAGGAATAAAACTATGAATGACATAATGGTATATCTTAAAACAACCGAGACCTGCAATCTTAATTGCAGTCATTGTTTTACCAACGGAATTAATGGCCGCAAGATATATTTTAATCCTGAAAAAACAATTAAATGGCTTAAGAGTTTAAAGGTTGGTCTTCCACATATGGAATCGTTGCACGTAGAGTTTCATGGAGGAGAGCCGTTTCTTGCACCTATTAAAAATATGCAACGTGTTTATGATGAAGTTAATCCTTTGTTCGATAACATAAGTTGGGGAGCAACATCAAACTTGGTGTTTAAAATTGATGACGAAAAATTAAACTTTATGCGTACGGTATTGAACAAACGCATAGGTACTAGTTGGGATCCTAAAATACGTTTTGCAAACGAAAAGCAAAAAGCATTATGGGAATCTAATGTTCGTATGTTGATCAAAGATGGGTTTACAATAAAGATGTTTGTGAGTATGAGTAGAGATGTAACTGAGATGGATCCAGCAGAGATTATCAACTATGCTATTAGTTTAGGCATACAAGAAATAGACTTTGAGCGTATCACCATGAATGGTAATGCTAGAAAAAACCTGCAACTTTGGCCTAGCAACTTAGAACTGGATGCTTGGTTTTTGAAGTACCATGAACAAATAGAGAAGTATGATTTACGTGACAAAATATATCATACATTTATGGAAAACATCTATGCCAAGTTTGAATTAGGATTCCCTGATGCAGGTACTTGGTGTAGGAATTGTGAGCAAAAGTTGTTTACTTTAAACGCCGATGGTACCATAGCAGGATGTCCAAATTCAGCACCTGAAGATCATTACGGGGATATTGATATGCCCATATTTGATCTGCTTTGGAACCCAAAAAGAACCAAAATTATTGCCTGTGAAACTGCTAGAGATCCAAGATGCTTTGAGTGTCCTGTATTTGACGTATGCGGAAGCGATTGTCACCAGTTAGAATGGGAAGAAGATGTGTGTGCTAGTCCAAAAACGCTTATGATGAACCTAAAGAAGAACATAAATACTACTAGAAAATCAAAACAAATTGATGAACGATTATTAAAGGTACATATATAACATGGTAATACTTGTAAACCCTATTTCTAAACAAAACATAGTAGACAGATTTGCTGACTATGTAGAAACGCACCAAAACAGTCAAATTGTATGGGGTACTGACGCTTTGCCGTTTGGAGATGCATCAGCAAGTGTTTATGGCGGCCCAATATCAGGAAGACCTTTAGGAATTACTGGTGCTAGTATTCCAGGAGTAGAAATAGACAGTTCTAATTTAATTGACACGCTAGAAGGCGAATGTTTCGAATACACAGCAATTAGAAAACAACAAGCAAGATTGCTAATGACAACATCAGGAACAGGAGAAGCAAATCCTCGTATTGATTTTGATCAAACAAATGTTGCATATCTAACAAGTGCAGAAAGAGTAGCACTAGATGGTATTAATGCTTCAGATGTTGAGGAAGGTGATATTATTAGTGCCACAGGTATGGAAACATATCTAGCAGATCTTCAAAGAGAATTAAATGAAAAACGTGATGATGTTGTAGCATATGACGTATCAATTTGTCATTCAAGTTGCCATAGTAATTGTCATGGTTCAAGAGGTAGAAGATAATGCATAAAATTACTATTGCTCCTATTCCATTAGATGATTTAAAAGAATACTTTTCTAACAAAGAAATTAAGTTTCATATTAACTATGACGATTCAACACTCAAAGGCGAAAAGTTATTAACATATCTAAGTAATCTAGATGTACCATGTGATGTATTTTTTAAAAACACAAGCAAAGAAGAAAAATTTGATATAGTAAAAAGTTATCTTAATACTAGAATGTTAGTAAACATTAAGTCACTAGAAGTTACAGCATTATTAATTGTTTTAGCAAGTAAAGGAATTGACAACACTTCTTACTACAACAACAATCTGCTCACGATAGAAGAAATAAACGAGTTCATAGAATTCAATAAAGAAATTGTAGAGAAATGGACTATTGCTTTAGCAAGTGGATCGGTGTATAATTTGTACACAATTAAAGACGACAAAATTAAAGACTTAACCAACGACTTTGATAAAGTTGATGATGCAGAATACTGCGGAATTAACTATGTTAAATTGTACAACTATCTATCAGTTTTTGAACTATTTCCTAAAGTTAAACTAAAAGACAAGAAGTTTTTAGTAAAACAATTTACTGAACCAATGTTTAAAGGTTCTTCAATGTATGATTTTTGGTATGTAAAAAACAATCCTATGGCAATACTCACTTACGGTATAGCAAGTGGATCACTGGATAATGATAAATACTTCAAGTTGAAGCGAGAGAATATAGAAAATGTATCTACTATTTAAAAAAGCATATGTAAAACCCGATTATCTGTTAGATCTTGAAAGAGATCGCGGAATTATTACGGAAAACGCACCTGCTAAATTGTTAACTGATATTGAAACTAAGTTTAGAAACCTAGGAACACAGCATTTTAATACTAACTCATATGATGAACTTGTAGGAGATGGATTAAAGTTTGCTAACGATAAAGAATTCTTTGAGTTCTTATATGATGCAGGCGATATCGATCTGTTTGTTTCTCAAGACGCTTACAACAAAATATTTGTTAAATGGATTAAAGTATTGTATCCAAGCATAACAAAAGAAGAAGCCTGGAAGTTATATTCATTAACAACAACCAATGCAAGATTGATTGCAAGTACAAATTTTTATTGGGGCAATGATACAAACACAGGTGTTGACTCACAAAAAGCACTAGCAGATGCATACACATTTTTAAATGAAAGTCAATTTAAAGGTTTGTTTATGACTGTTGAGTCAACTGTTCCATCAGGTGACTTATCAACACTATCAGGCAAACTTAGAGCATTTGCTCCAATTGAATATATGATTGCTGGAAGGTTAAACGGCAAACTTACCTATGATGATGTGCTAGGAACAAAATTATATTCTTTACTTTCTAAAAAAGTTAATGAAGAATTTTTCTATATTAAACATATCTTATTAACACACATTAATAAAACTTGGGTTAAAAATTTATTAGGTATTACGTATGATGTAGGAAACGATATTTGGTCGTTAAAATCTACAAATGATACAACAGCGTGGTTGATGGATACAAACTTTGGTTCTAACAATTGGCTTGAAACACATCCTAACGTTGATTTATCAGCACTAAGACAATCTGCTTTTTCGGCGGCAGGTGCAAGTGATACCGACGACGATGTTTCATTACCAGCAGGAATAATTGACATGGTTAGAGCATCAGTTGCCAATAAAAAATTAAATGCTGAAAATATTACAGCATTTATTAATAGTGAATTAAGCAACAGTGTTAGTTCGTTATCAGTTGATGATAGACAAAAAGTAAATGTACTGTTGGTAAATTATTTTTACGAACTAAAAAATGCTTCTTCATCCGATTTAGCAAAATACTCAATAGGTTAATAGGCAGTAAACTGCTACTATAAATACCAGTATGAATGTACAATCATATTGGGAAACTCCTATCTATACTTGTCAGTACGAAGATAGCGAAGAAGATCAAAAGCACATAAGAACTTTAATTGAAGCCAAAATGGCCGACATGAAGGCATCGGGTGTGACCAATATTGCTGATCAAAATGTAAACTTTAATGGGTTACCAAAGATTGAAGAACGTTTTAGATTGGCGTTCGACTCTCTGTGTGAAGCGTATGATCATCCTAAAAATTATAATATGCAGGATCTTAACATAATCAATCCTATGAACTTTGGAGAATTTAAAAGTGTACATTCTCACGATGTTATAGATGCATTTGCAGTATTTTATGTTAATGTAGGCAACAGCGAAAGTGGTAAACTAAGACTATATGATCCTCGATGGCAAAGTAAAAAAGCCTTTGCTCCAGGAAAGCCGTATATGGAAATACAACCAACAAATGGTTTAGTAATTGCCGCACCGTATTATGTTTGGCACGAAGTTACTCCTTACCTAGGTAGTGAAACTAGAATTAGTTTAGTATGTAATATGACCTTTAATGAGATTGTAGAATGAGTGTAGAATATAATATTATCTCTGATACAAACAAACGAAGTCTTCTAGGAGAAATTATCGTAACTCTATTCGAACAATGTAATATGAGTTGTAAGTTTTGTAATCAAGATCATGCAAGTACAGTAGGCATGAACAACATAAGAGATAAACTCTCTATAGTACAAAATGCAATTAAACATCTACAAGCAAACGGCCGAACACAGTTTTCAGTACACTTTATGGGCGGAGAAGTCTTTAGTGATCTTGTTCCTGATAGTTGTTTTGATGATTACAAATATCTAGCAGATGAATTAGACAAATGGAGTAAGGAAAACAAATATGAAGTTGAGGTATGCTTTACTACAAACTTTGTATATGAACGCACAGATAGATTACAAAAACTATTAGACGAATGTCCTCAAATTGTATTACTAACAAGTTATGATCCTAGTGGACGTTTTGGTTTAGGGCAACTTAATCAATTTAAGAAAAATGTTGTGCAGTTTGAAAAATATATTAAGAGTGCTAACGTTATAATGACAAAGCCTAATATAGACAAATTTCTTAAAGGTGACATACCATTCTTTGATTACTTGTATGAACGGTATGATATCTATTTCGATTATTATACACCAGAAAAAAATAGAAAATTGATGACACCCAACGATATACAGTTGCGAGACTTTATGAAATTTATGGTTGATAATTATCCTAACTGTTTACCGTTTAAAGATTATCCTAGCAAACAAAAGAAACGTATGACTTGTCAAGATACATTTACTATTATGCCAGACGGGTTGGGAGGATTCTGCACAATATTATTAAATGGAGAATTGGGTAATTGGAAACCAACCAAAGAAGAAATGGAACAAAAATGGTTTGAAGAATATAACTGTTTAGAATGTCCTCACTTTCAAAGATGTTCTATGGGGTGTTTTTTAAGTAATCATTTACAAAGTTTCAGAACACAAGAAGCCTGTTGGTTAGCGGAGGTATATGACTATGTCGATGCTAAACGTTAATAAATTTTATAAAGAAGGCTACGACGTATGGCAGATGCCTAGCGATCTAAATGCTATACTATGGAGTTCTATAATATCAGAAACGTATAATCAACACACAGTTTATAAAGGTATACCTACTTGGAGTATTAACAACGACATGGTCGCAGGCAGTGTTGAACGTGTATATGATCGCAAGACAGAACAAGAAATGGCCAAGCGTAGTCTAGAACTTGTTCCTAAAGTGTATACTGATTGTATTACAGAATTATTTAAAAACAATTATTACAATGAATGGTTTATCAATACCTGTGGATATAAATGGGAGTTGCGTTTTATTGATTTGTGGAATGGTAGTGATAACTTAGATTGGCATTGGGACGGTGTTGAAGATCATGATATAGGATTTTTAATTTACTTTACTGAAGAACCAGAATGGAAATCCGATTGGGGAAGTGTATTAAAATTAGGAGAAAGAGATTACGGTAGCAACAGCGTTACAGATATAGGTCAAGTTAATCCAAATAATGGAACGGTTGTTTTATTAAACAATATGAATCCAAGATTTGTTCATAGTGTTAATCCTTTGCAAGATATAACAAAAAATAGATATACAATTAATGCAGGTATTAGTTTATGGAATTAAATGTAGATAACTTCTGGTCCTATGGATATGATGTAACCCAACTATCGGTTGAGGATCATGCAGTATTATGGAGTTTAATACACAAAGAAATTTGGATGGATAGTGTATTGCCTAATCAAAAAACTGTGTCTTGGAGCAACAATATAAAAACAAAACATAGACAACAGTTGTTTGATAAGAACAAAGACGAATGGCCTATGAGAAACAATAATATACCTAGTGAGTATATGGACATAGTTTCAAAAATATGGAACAGTGATTACTATCAATCTTATTTTACAAAGTATTGGAACAAAAAGTCTGAAATAGTTTATATTGATCTGTGGAACGGAACACCTGCACACGAATGGCACAATCATACACATGAAGGAATAGATTTAGTGTTGTTAATGTATCTAACAGACACAACAGAATGGGAATATGATTATGGAGGCATTCTGCATATAGGAAACAAGATAATCGAAACACAAGATGTTTCATTAAACAATTTTGTATTGCCTAACAACAAAACGGTTGTATTAATCAATAATATTAATCCTAAAATAGTACACAGTGTTTCAGAACAAACAATTGACCTTAATAGATACACAATAGGAACAGGAATAAAGTTATGGAATTAATTATTAAACCAACAGAACTTTGTAACTTTAAGTGTACCTTTTGTTCTAGTACCAAGATTACACAGAACAGTAAAACATCGGTGTTAGATCATGATTATATATTCAAGTTTTTAAAAAGATATCCTAACACAAATACTATTATTGTTAATGGTGGAGATCCTCTAATGATGGATCCTGACTACTATTGGAAGATTATTGACTATCTCGATAAAAACGAAATGTCAACATCAATAGCACTTACAACAAACCTATGGCCTTTCTATGTAAAACCTAAAAAGTGGAAAGACTTATTCAATAACGAACGTGTCGGAGTTACCACAAGTTTTAATTATGGAGAAGGTAGACTTAAAGGAGACTTTACATTATTCACAGTTGAAGACTTTTGGAAATGTTCTGATGCTATGCTAGAACATTGTGGATATCGTCCAGACTTTATTAGTGTAATAACTGATATGAACGATTATGCGGCAATGAAAAATGTAGAACTTGCTATGGAAATGAGTAATGGAGTTGAACCAGGGGGTACATTACACAACTTCACACGTAATGATAAGACTGGTGTAGAATGC
>Ga0181580_10004062_pt1 | contig 11909 bp, 14 predicted proteins | sample 071ome_23_FD_132413 | JGI IMG/M metagenome (GOLD analysis project Ga0181580, IMG submission 132413) | Coastal salt marsh microbial communities from the Groves Creek Marsh, Skidaway Island, Georgia - 071403BT metaG (megahit assembly) | ecosystem: Environmental > Aquatic > Marine > Intertidal...
CCCTGATTTAAGTTAGGGAATTATATCAAACCCGGTCCTGTTATAGGGGGGAAGGACAGACGTATAACTATTACACACCTAAAACTCTTGATAGTATTAAAGGTGTTAAAGATATCCAGGATTTGGCCGCTAGTTGGCGGGGTCATATTCTTGCCGATATGATCCCCGACATAATTCTGGGCACGAACCGCAAAAAGAAAGAATAGTGTTCACTTAACCAACTCTGATGCCGTCTGACCCCACCAACTACTGTAATAAGGGAATTACATCTCCTTTTGGAACTGCGCTTCTGCGGAATTTGGTTTGGCTATCCGGCGGCGTAATCTCCGCCTATGTTTTAGTAGTATCTGTTGGGCTATTTGTCCCGCCGGGCGGCACGTTTTTCGCGGTCTTCTTCGGTTTTAACTTGTTGCTCTTTCCGATTCTAACCGGACTTCAACTTGTCCACGCCATTCTGGATTTCAGAGGTCGCCGGTTTGATCGCGGCGTCGGAGGACTAACCCGTACGGCTGCCATGGCTGTTTTTATTAGTCTTGTCGCGTTATACCTGGGGGCGACGGGGTAATGGCCAAACTGGACGAAGCTATTACTCGCTACTTTCCCAAATTTCTCTGGGTCTGTGTAGCCTACATCATCGTCTCTACCGGTCTCACCCCATGCGTTTGGCTTCCTCAAGGGCGTTCTTGAGGCGGGTGAGCTGTTTGAGAACGTCCATCCGTTCTTCGAGGGAATTTTCCAGCGCCAGAATCGTCTCGGTTTCGCCGGTGGCGCCGTTGCGTTTTTCGAGGGCGGCGGTGAATTCCTTCAGCACGCGGTTGATCCTTTGATCGTCTTGGCTTCCCGTTGAGGCGGCATCTTCACACGCGCCGCTCGTAGAAAAAAGTATATCGGCTCGGGCGCGAATGAAAAGAGGGGAATTGGCAAAATTAGACGCTCGCGCATGATCGCGCACGCCCTGGTGCCCGGCGCGCGACGCCGTGCCCGCTCTCCCCGATTTGTGAGGCAAGCGCGATTGCAGGCATGGCGCAAATCTGGTTCACTTGCGCCATCCATAATTCAAACCACAGGAACCAATCATGGCAGCAAAATTAGGACCCGGAGACGCTTTCCCCGCGATGAGCCTCAACCTCGTGGGCGGCGGTTCCATCAATCTGCCCGGTGATTTGGACGGACGGTTTAATATCGTCCTGTTCTACCGGGGACACTGGTGACCTTATTGCCGGCGGCAGTTGGCCGCCTTCGAAGCGCATAAGGACACGTTCGCCGATCTCGGCGTAAAGATCTTTGCCGCCAGTGTGGACACCGGCGACGATTCCAAAGCGGTCGCGGACGAGGTTTCGTTTGCGGTCGGCGAGGGCGTGACCCGCGATCATGCCGAACAGATCGGCGCCTGGTACGGCGACGCCCGGCACCCGGAGATGATCCAACCGTCCGAATTCATGCTGAAGCAGGACGGCACGGTGCAGATGTCATCCTACAGCTCCGGCCCGCTCGCGCGGATCGATGCGGAAGACGTAATCAAGGTGGTGAACTTTTTGGATAATCTGGCCAAAGGCTAGACCGAAACCACCCCGAACAGGCAACAAGGCCCGGACGATTGTCCGGGCCTTGTGTCGTTTAACAGGGAGTGTCGCTTATTGGATTAAGCGGCTTTCTTGTCGTCCGCGCCTAGAAGCTTTTTCGCGCTGTCGGCAAAGCTCTTGGCGGGGCCTTTCTTGACCTCGATAGTCCGGGGTTTCAGGGCTTCCGGAATCTCCCGCTCCAGATCAACGACCAGCAGGCCATTTTCCAGATTGGCGGCGACCACCTTCACATGATCAGCAAGCTCGAACTTCCGTTCGAACGCGCGGTTGGCGATGCCCCGGTGCAGGTACGTCACCTCGTTCTTGTCGTCGCCGGACTTGCCGGTGATCACGAGAGAGTTCTGAGACTGCACAATTTCCAGATCGTCTTCGCCAAAGCCGGCGACGGCCATTGAAATCCGGTAGGCGTTTTCACCATTGGCCTCAATATTATAGGGCGGATAGCCGTTGGACTGTTCGACGCGATTGCTCGCGGCGTCCAAAAGCTGCTCAAGCCGGTCAAAGCCGACGGAATGACGGAAAAGAGGGGAAAAATCATACGTACGCATAGCATATCCTCCTAAAAGCGATATGAAATTAATGGAACCCGCCACCATGGCCAGGCCCCTTGAGATGCTTGCCCCGAACCCTCTACGGGCGTCCGGGTACACCGCTGATTTAGTCTGCTAAATCACGGCTGCAAGCCCACATATGAAATTTTTTTGAGGTTATAAAACGCCGGTTTTCCGGCGATTTTTAAGGTTGCGTCAGTTCGCTGTCGTCCAGCACGTAGGCCACGGCTGTCAAGCCGGCAAAAAACACGAACGTCACAAGTACAGCAGACATTTTGTCCAATCCTCCGTTTCTTTTGCCGGTAAATATGACCCCCGATCTTTAAAAATTTCTTAATCGGGCAGGCACCGGAGACGGCCCTCATAAAGCGGCACAATGATCAAGGTTTGGCTGGTCAGCGGGGCGCGAATGCCTACAATCAGCCTCCCATCGTGATTGGACCCTTATGAACCCCAATTCATCCCTTCCCGGCATTTTGCTGATGACCGCGGCGGTGTTCTTCTTTGCCGCCAAAGACGTCCTGGCGAAGATGGCGGGCGACGCCTATGCGCCGGTGCAGATCATCTGGACCCAGTTCGCGTTCATGACAGCCGTCTACTTGCCGGTCCTGGTGGTCAAGTTCGGCTGGGGCATTCTGATCCCCCGGCCGTTGGGCTGGCAGATCGTCCGGGGACTTTGCATCGTGACCGCGATGGGCTTGTTGTATTGGTCGCTGATCCTGATCCCGCTGGCCGACGCCACGGCCATGGCCTTTACCGCGCCGCTGATTGTCACCGCGCTGTCGCCGCTTTTATTGGGCGAGAAGGTGGGCTGGCAGCGCTGGGCCATGGTGATCCTGGGCTTTGCCGGCGCGCTGATCCTGTTGCGCCCGGCGTTTACCGGCGACGGGCTCGGCTATATCGTCGGGTTTTTCGCCGGCGTCTTTATGGGTGTTTTTTATGCCCTGAACAGAAAACTAGCCACTGCAGCGCCGCCCATCGCGTCGATCGCCTATGCCGGCTATATCGGCTTCATCGCCGCGACCCCTTTCACGGTCTTCAACTGGACCCCGCCGCAGGAAGGCGACGGCTGGATTATCTTCGGTTTCGTTGTGCTGGCGGCCATCGGTCAGACGCTCTTGATCTCCGCCTTCCGTTACGGTCAGGCGAGCTTGGTCGCGCCCTTCCACTATGTGCAGATATTGGCCGCCACCCTGTTCGGCTGGATGTTCTTTGAACAATTGCCGGACGGGTATACCTGGTTGGGGGTCGCCATCGTCGTTGGCTCCGGACTTTACATCGCGCTCCGGGAGGCGCGGCAAAACAAGGCAGGGGCGTAGACCGGCTACGATTTATCCAGCACGCTCTGGGTCAATTGCACCAGCAGCTTGGGAAAAAACGGATCCGACTGCTCCACATGTTTGACCGAGCCGAAGGCGTTGAACAGCCGCTGATCATCCAGACAAAATGCGCCCAGCACGGTGATCCGGCTGTCAGAGGTGCTTAGGTTCATGGATTCGCCCTTACACAGTTCCTCGCCGCTATCCCCTTCCGCCGCGCCAAAGGCAATATGATAGACGAAGTTGGAGACGCCGGTCTCCGCCGGGTTCCGGGTGAACCGCAAGACGGGCGCCTGGACGGAACCGGCGATATGCTTCAACACCTCGTCGGCAAAGGCGTCGCCCGCATTACCGTAAGGACTGCCATGCACTTTAACCAGAATGGGGCCCTTGGCTTGGACATAGTTGATGGTTGACGCCACAATCGGACCTGCGCTGTGGCCTTCGACAATGGTCGGCACCTCATCGCAGCCCACAAGCGCCAGTAGGCCAGCAAACAGACCGCCGCGCGCAAAAATTTTCTTTCCAAGAGTGCTCATGAAGTCCTCGCACGTTTCGATGGGATGGGTTCACCTTACCTCACCCGCGCCGGAGTTCAATCGTGCAGGTGGTTTGGCCTGAAATAAGCAGTCCCGTACGGCAAAATTGCGGCAAAAAGCCGCTTTTCGGCCCCGGATTCGAATGAATCCCGATGAACCCAAAAAAATGTCGATATTAATTTCTCTCTAAGGCCTTGATTCTATGTGGACTCCAAAAAAAGTTGCGGATTATTTGCTATATGTGAGCTTCGTCACTGAACAGGACCGGAGTTTGTGGGAGACTACAAACATCAAGAGTTTAGGACCTCTTGAACACCTCTTAAAAACTCCTCCCCTCGGGGGAAACGTAAGGGCCCAGGACTGATCATCCGGGGCCGTTTTTTTTTTGTAAATCCCGTCCACGCCAAAAGCTTTCTTTCCCCTTCCGGATCACCTATCGTCTGCGGTCTCTCAGCCTTGCCGTATCCGGCACGCCAACCACAAGGACAAACAAGCTTGGCCGATCCAGCCTCTATGCCCGCGACCACTGAATTGAGCAGCCGCCAAGGCATATTGGGTGTGCTCTACGCGATGGGGTTTTCATTTTTCCTCGGATGGGGCTGGGTGTTGGTCAAACACATGTCCACGGAGATGCACGCACTGGAGGTCACCTTCTGGGGGGCGTTCTTCGGCTTCCTGGCGTTTATCCCGACCATCCTGAAGAACGGTATGAAGGTTTTGGGGACCAAACGCATCGGCACCCACTTCATCCGGGCCTGCGCCAATAGTTGCGCCATCCTAGCCTGGTTCTGGGGACTGACCATGGTGGACCTGGCGGACGCCGCCGCGCTCAATATGCTGGCGCCCTTGTTTATCACGATCGGGGCGATGTTCTTTTTCGGTGAACAGGTGGGTCCGAAACGTTGGGCGGCCTTAATTGTCGGTGGGCTGGGGGCGATCGTCGTCGTTCGGCCCGGGTTTCAGGAAATGAATATCGGCATCGCCATGGTCACCACCACGGCGATTTTCAGCGCCATCCAGCGGCTGATCTCCAAATCCTTATCGGGGACCGAATCATCCACCACCAGCGTGATTTATCTGATGTTCTTTATGATCCCGGTGACGTTGCTGGCCGCCTCCTTTGTTTGGACCTGGCCGACTTGGGAACAGTTGGGCGTCTTGGCGGTTCTGGGTATGCTATTGAGCGCCGGGCACTTTTCCTGGATGAAGGCGCTGACCTATGCGGATATCAGCGCGGTCGAGCCGGTGAACTTCACCCGAATTCTGTTTGCCGCGGTGCTGGGATTTTATTTCTTTAACGAAGTGCCGACTATTTTCACCTGGATCGGCGGGATTATGATCGTCGGCTCCACCACCTATATCGCGCGCCGTGAAGCCGCCATCCGGTCAGGCCGGATACCGGCGGAAGCGGGGTGACGCCCCGTTTGAGACCGTTCTCTCTTTGCTGTCACCCGCGGACTTGATCCGCGGGTCCACCTTGATTTGAAAATGGATACGCGAGACAAGCCCGCGCATGACGAGGAGAAATCCCCCCATCCGGCCCTTCGGGCCACCTTCCCCCGCAAGGGGGGAAGGCGTTCCTAAAGGTAAGGTCGCAGCTAATCCCCTCCCCCTTTACAGGGGAGGGTGCGGTGTCCGGGCAACCGGACAGCGCGGGTGGGGGTGGAGGGCATCAAACCCTGTTCTTCATGTCATCAAACCGGCCGTCGAGAAACGCCGCAAGATTGTGTTCGATCACCGGCAAGGCTAGGTCCGCGTAGGCCGTGGTCATGCCGCCCATGTGGGGCGTGAGAATCACATTGGGCAACTCCCAGAGGGGCGACGCCTGCGGCAGCGGTTCCTCATCAAACACGTCCAACGCCGCGCCGGCGATGCCGCCGGACTTTAGCGCCTCGATAATCGCCTGATCGTCCGCCACCTTGCCCCGCGCCAGATTGATCAGGATCGATGACGGCTTCATCGCCGCCAGCACCTCGGCATTGACCATGTGATGGTTCTCCGGCGTGTAGGGCGCCAGCAGCAAAAGGTAATCCACACCGGCGACTGCCTCCAACACCTCCGCCCGCGCATACACCCGATCAAAGTTCGGGATGTCGCGTGGCGTGTTGGAGATGCCGATGACGGACATGTCGAACGCCTTGGCCCGCGCCGCCACGGCCTCGGCGATCAGGCCCACGCCCCAGATGCCGAGGGTGCGGCCGCCCAGGATCGGGCCCGGCCAGCGTTCCCACTTCTTGGCTTTTTGGTTGTCCAGGATTCGCGGCAGGCCGCGGTTAAACGCCAGCATCATCATGATGGTCATCTCCGCCATCTGCGGCCCGTGCATCCCCCGCATGGAAGAGAGCAGCACGTCCTTCGACAGTCCCTCCCGGTCGGCGAACCCGTCCACCCCGGTGCCCAGCGCCTGGATGAATTTCAGGTTGGTGTTTTTCTCGTAAGGTTCATCGAACAGGATCGGCCCGAAGCCGATCAGCACGTCACAGGCGTAAAGCCCGTCGCCCAGATTGCTTTTGTCATAGCCGAGGGTAAAGGTGACATCCGGGAACTGCGGCGCGAGGCGCTCCAAGTACTGATCCGCGTTAAACGCCAAAATGTGTACGTGTGTCATCGGCTCCCCGATCAGGCGGTGATTGCCGCCCCCGAATTTTTAGGGTACGGACCCTAGGCATAATCACCCTGGCGCATCCGCCAATCAATCATAAAGGGGAGGAAAGCATGACCGCTTATTTGATCGCCAATGTGTCCGTGAACGACCCGGACGGGTTCGCGGCCTATCGGGAAAAAGTAGCGCCGTTGATCGAACAATATGGTGGCCGCTACATCGTGCGGGGCGGCGAAATCGAACATGTCGAAGGGGAGATGGACGTGGCCCGTCTGGTCATCGTCGAATTCGACGATATGGACGCGCTGCGAAAGTTCTATTTCAGCGATGATTACGAGCCGGTCAAAGCCATGCGCCTGGCCTCCACGGATTCCAAGGCCATGCTGGTCGAAGGCTACGCAGGCTAGAGTTCACGCACATGCCGGAACGTCGATTACCCGCCGGCCGGGCCAATGTGTTTCAGGTGGTCCGGCAGAAACGTCAGGAAGCGCAAGCCCAGGGCATGACCCTGTTTGACCTGTCCATCGGGGAGCCCAAGGGCCCGGCCCTGTTGAGCGCGCGCGAGGCCGCGGCACGAGAGATTATGAGCGAGGCCGAGGCGATGCACGCCTATCAGTACAATCTGGATACGGCGGTCCCGGACTTTTCCAAGCGCTTCGTCACCGCGCATCTGGGCCGAGAGGTCGCCGGCGAAGACGTCGCTTATTTGCCCATTGCCGGGATCAAGCCAATCCTGGGATTGTTGCCGCTCGCCTGCGGGTGCGCGACCGACCGGGTGGGCGTGGCGACCATGACCGCGCCCGGCTATCCCATTCCGGCGGACTGGTGCGCCTATCACCCCCACGCGGAACATCAGCCCCTGCCCCTCAACGTGGAAAACCAATTCCTGTTCGCGCCACGGGAAATCCCCGCCGACACGGACCTGATCATGACCAACTACCCGCACAATCCATCGGGCCAGGTGGCCGACGAAGATTGGATGCGGGCGCTATGCGCGCATTGTCAGGCGAACGGCATCCGGCTGTTCAATGACGCGGCCTATATTTGCCTCAGCCATACCGATGACAATACCAGCCTCGCCGAAGTCGCCGGCGACTATCCCGATCTTTCCTGGGCGGAGGCCTATACCGCGGCCAAACTGATCGGCAACGGCACCGGCTGGCACGTGGGTGCTGTGGTCGGCAGCGCCGATTTCATTGCGGACCTGGGCGAGGTAAAGGGCAAGACCGACGCCGGCTATGTGCCGGCCATGGCCGCCGGCGTGATTGAAGCGTTGGAAAACGATCAGGACGGCATCACCGTCTACCGAAAAATGTACGAAGAACGCCTAGCCATCCTGATCAATCTGCTGGCCGATCACGGCATGCGCCTGGCGCTGGAACCCCGCGCCGGGTTCTATACCCTGTGGCAATCGCCGACCCGGGCCTTCGGCCGCAAGATGGAAAGCGCGATGGATTTCAACATGGCGATGATCGAGGAGACGGGCGTGGTTGGCGTGCATTTCGGCGACTACCTGCGCTATGCCGTCTGCGCCGATGTGACCACCATGACAGACGGACTCAACGCCGCCTTCGAAAAGGCCGCCGTCAGGTATGACTAAGGAAACGCGCTAGACCGCGTTGATCTTGGCGGCGAGGATGAAGTCGTTTTCGTGCAGGCCGTTGATCTTGTGGGTATAGATGGTGATCCCCGCATAGCCCCAGCCGAATTCAATATCCGGATGATGGCCTTCGTCCTCGGCGATGGCACCCACCTTGTTCACGAAATCCAGCGACGCCTGAAAATCATCGAACTCGAACCGGCGATGCAGATGATGCGCCCCGTCCTGCAGCTCCCAGCCCGGTGTCTGAGAGAGGAAATCCCCCGCCTCGTCTTCGGTCAGGGGCGGAATGCCCCCTTGGCACGGCACACAGGTTTTGGCGGTCAGCGCATCGGTCATGATCGTCTCCTTTGATGCGCCCACTCCACTATCAATGCCCTCCCCGGTCAAGGGGCGCAAAAAACGGGACGTGAACAGTGTGGCCATATTGATTAAGCTGCCCCCCGCAAACGACAACAATCAGGGACGGGAAGCTTTCCCGAGACATGACATGAGTGACGCTTTTATCTGTGACGCCGTCCGCACGCCGATCGGCCGCTACGGCGGGGCCTTATCCACCGTCCGCGCCGATGATCTGGCGGCCATACCCATGGTCAGTCTGAAAGAACGCAATCCGGATGTGGACTGGGACCAGACCGACGACGTGATCTATGGCTGCGTCAATCAGGCCGGCGAAGATAACCGCAACGTGGCGCGCATGGCGTTGTTGCTGGCGGGACTGCCGGAAAGCGCGCCCGGCGTCACCGTCAACCGTCTCTGCGCCTCGGGCATGCATGCCGTCGGCAGCGCCGCACAAGCCATCCGCACCGGCGAGGCTGATCTGATGATCGCGGGCGGCGTGGAAAGCATGTCCCGCTCTCCTTTCGTGATGCCCAAAGCCGACACGGCTTTTTCCCGCAATGCGGAGATCTATGACACGACCATCGGTTGGCGCTTCCCCAATGCCAAGATGAAGCAGCTATATGGCACCGATTCCATGGGCGAGACGGCGGAGAACGTGGCCGAAGACCACAAAATCAACCGGGAAGACCAGGACGCGTTCGCCGTCCGCAGCCAGGCCAAGACCGAAGCCGCCCAAGCCGACGGCCGGCTGGCGGAGGAAATCATCCCCGTCAGCATCCCCCAACGCAGTGGCGACGATATCGTGGTGGACACGGACGAACACCCCCGCGCCGGGACCAGCCTCGAACAATTGGCCAAGCTGCGCGCCGCCTTCCGGGACGGCGGCACGGTGACCGCCGGCAATTCCTCCGGCGTCAATGACGGAGCCTGCGCCCTGATCCTTGCCTCCGAAGACGGTGTGAAGCGCCACGGTCTCACCCCGCGCGCGCGGGTTCTCGGTATGGCCAGCGCCGGCGTAGCGCCGCGCGTCATGGGCATCGGCCCCGTCCCAGCGGCAGAAAAGCTACTCGAACGGCTTGGCCTCACCATCGATGATCTGGATATCATCGAGCTGAATGAAGCCTTCGCCTCTCAGTCCCTGGCGGTCCTGCGCGGCCTCAACATCGCCGACGACGATGAACGGGTGAACCCGCAAGGCGGCGCGATTGCGTTGGGCCATCCCCTGGGCGCCAGCGGCGCACGGCTGATCACCACGGCCATGTACCAGTTGCAGCGAGGCGGTGGTTCCAAGGCGCTCTGCACCATGTGCGTGGGCGTTGGCCAAGGCGCGGCGATGGTGATTGAGAAAGTCTAGCACGGCGTCTATGTCAAAGCCCGACGTTATCATCAACGCGCCGATCACGGATGACAACCGGCGGCGCCTGAGTGCGGATTACGCGCTGCATTTCATCGAAGAGGCCCCGGACCGGGAGGCCTTTCTAGATACCGTCGGCGGCGATATTCAAGCCATTATCACCGACGGCCCCCGGGATATCGACAAAGCGTTAATGGACCGGCTGCCGAAACTGGCGCTGATCGCCGGCATGGCTGTCGGCGTCAACCGGTTCGATCTGGCGGAGGCGGAAAAACGCGGCATCACCATCACCAACGCCAGCGGCACCAACGCCGCGAGCTGCGCCGATCTGGCCGTGGGACTTCTCTTGGCTGTGGTCCGCAAAATTCTACCCAACGACAGGTTGATGCGCAGTGCCGGCGGCGACGAAAACGGGCCCAAGATTTTCTCCGACACCATCACCGGCAAAAACGTCGGCATTCTGGGGCTGGGGGCCATCGGCGGGGCGTTTGCAACGCGGGCGGCGGCCTTCGATATGGAGATCGCCTATCACAACCGCCGGCAGAAAGATGTGCCTTACACGTATTACCCGGACGTTCCCTCCCTGGCGGCGAATGTCCGCTATCTGATGGTCAGCTGCCCCGGCGGGGAGGAAACCCATCACTTGGTGAACACTGAAGTCTTGGAGGCCCTGGGACCCGACGGCGTGCTGATTAATATCGCCCGGGGCTCCGTCGTCGATACGGCGGCGCTGGTGACGGCCCTCGACAACGGCGTGATCGCCGGTGCGGGCCTGGACGTGCTGGAAGGCGCCGCCGCCGACTTACAGGCGCTTTGCGGGATGGACAATGTGGTCATGACGCCGCACTTAGCCGGCAATACTTTCGAGGCGGAGCAGGCCCGAAATGAGCTGGTCGCCGATATCCTGGATGATTTTTTCGCCGGTCGGCCGGTGACCAACAAAATTCTGTGACCCTCTAAATTTGTCCCGGCCGACGGCTTGACCCTCCGTGGCTTTTATCCCACTCTCCCTCCAAGCGCCGGCCGCAAGAATGCTGGCCAAATGGGAGACGCAAGAGACAAATCAGGGACCGTATGACCATCGATCCAGCGTATCAGCGCGCTCAACTCAATAACACCTTATATATGGGAGGCACGCTCACATGAGCGCCAAATTCGCTATTGTCGGCGCGGGACCGGCCGGCATGTACGCTGCGGACGCGCTGTTGAAAAGCTTCGACGGCTGCAACATCGATGTGTTCGAGAAGTATCCCGCGCCATTCGGCCTGATCCGTTATGGCGTCGCTCCCGACCACTACAAAACCCGCAACACCTCCCGCCAGTTTGCCCGCACCTTGGACGAACCCCAAGTCGGCTATTACGGCAATGTGGACATCGGCACCGACATCACCATGGACGAATTGAAGGCCAACTATGACGGCGTGGTGCTGGCCATGGGGGCCTATAACGACCGCAAGCTGGGCATCCACGGCGAGGACCTGCCCGGCGTCTATGGCGCCTGCGCCTTCGTCGGCTGGTACAACGGCCATCCAGAGTTCCGCGATCTCGACCCATTGCTGGACAAGGGTGGCGTCTCGGTGATCGGCATCGGCAACGTGGCCCTGGATGTCTGCCGAGTGCTGGCCAAAACCCGTGAAGAGATGGTTGGCTCTGACATCTGTGCCCACGCGCTGGATGCGATCGAAGCCGCGCCGATCACGGATCTGCATATGTTCGGCCGCCGCGGCCCGATTGAGGCCGGCTTTACGCCTAAGGAACTGGGCGAAATCCGTGATCTGGAACGTTGCGCCGCCATTGTCGATCCAGCACAACTCCCCGACGAAGTCACCGGCGACTTTGAAGGCCGCACCGCCGGCATCAAGGAAAAGAACCTGAATCACCTGAAGGAATTGGCGGCCCAGAACAAGCCGGAGAAGCCGGTGAAGATGAACCTCACCTTCTATGCCTCGCCCGTAGAAATCCTGGGCGGCGACCGGGTGGAGGCCCTCCGGCTGGAGAAAACCGAAGTTGTGGACGGCC
>Ga0181580_10004068_pt1 | contig 11892 bp, 9 predicted proteins | sample 071ome_23_FD_132413 | JGI IMG/M metagenome (GOLD analysis project Ga0181580, IMG submission 132413) | Coastal salt marsh microbial communities from the Groves Creek Marsh, Skidaway Island, Georgia - 071403BT metaG (megahit assembly) | ecosystem: Environmental > Aquatic > Marine > Intertidal zone...
ATCTGCGCTGTACCGAGCAATCGCGCTCATGAAGATGCACCACATTACCCTTTCGGTCACCAAGAATTTGCACTTCGAGATGCTTTGCCCGCCCTACATAGCGCTCTAAAAACACCGCTGGATTCCCAAAAGCACGCTCAGCTTCTCCCTGTGCCTCCTCCAACATGGGCTTAAGGTCTTTTTCTTCCATAACCACACGCATACCACGCCCTCCCCCTCCAAAAGCCGCTTTGATGATCAAAGGAAATCCTATCTTGCGGCCCCACTTAAGGGCTTCCGCGGATTTGGCTACCGGATTGGGAGTGGCAGGCAAAGTGGGCACGCCTGCTTCTTCGGCCGCTTTTTTGGCAGCCACTTTGTCCCCCATTCGCTCAATCAATTCTGGACGGGGACCAATAAAGGTTATTCCAGCGTCATCACAAGCTTTGGCAAAAGTTGGGTTTTCTGAAAGAAACCCGTATCCAGGGTGAATCATGTCCACGCCCTTATCCTTCGCTAATGTTATGATCGAATCAACATCGAGATAGGCAGCTACCGGACCTTTGCCCTTTCCAACAAGATAAGCTTCATCCGCCTTGAACCGGTGAACACCAAAACGGTCTTCTTCAGCGTAGATGGCTACGGTTCTTAAATTTAATTCAGTGGCAGAACGAAATATCCGAACGGCAATTTCACTCCGATTGGCAACGAGCAATTTTTTCATGAATCTTTAAAGAGGTATAGATTTGCGAGCTTAACCAAGCAATGCCTCGATTTACTGATTTCATCAACGCCAAAATCCAGAATTTAGGTTAGGCTAGAGAAAGATCTCTCGAAAATGAAGATTACAAATTCAAATACCCGACCCATTCAAACCATGGATCAATCCATTCTTTAAGACCAAAAAAATAAGCTAGAGCCGCTAATGCGAGATACGGGCCAAATGGGATCTCCATGCCAAAAGCCAATTGATTTTCTTCCCGGGAAACGGACTTACTCACTCGCTGCCAGATATAGATTGGTATAAGAAGAGTAGTTCCCAATACCGCACCTCCAAAAATACAAAAGACGGCACCTTTCCATCCACAAAAGGCACCCACACAGCCAAGAAGCTTTACATCGCCCTCCCCAAGAGCCTCGCGACCAAAAGCACGACCCGCGATCGCACCGATCCAATAAAGTAATCCAGAACCAACGAGAATGCCCAGTAGGCTGTAAAATCCAGAGTTTAATCCCTCAACTCCCATAAAATGATGATCCACTCCATGCAGAACTGGGAAATAAAAAGATAGAATAAGCCCCATAACTGCACCACCGATACTGAGGCGATCTGGGATAAGCATGGTTTCATAATCGATCACCACAACAGCGATAAGAAGCCATGCAAAGATAAGAGACGCTAAGAGAATACCCTTACTCTGATGGTCAAGAAATGAATAAAAAATCCATGAATATAAGATTCCGATCACCAACTCTACTATAAAATAGCGGATTGAAATCCGGTGACCACAACAGCGTGCACTCCCCTTCAAAAAAAGCCAACTTAGAACCGGAAGATTTAATGACCATGGTATTGGAGCGGAACAATTCGGGCAGTTAGACCTTGGTTGAACAACTGATATATCACGAGGAACCCGATAAGCTATCACATTTAAAAAGCTGCCCAAGCTGATACCAACCAGAAATCCGATCCATGGAAAATAATCTGCAAAATACATGAGATTGGTTATCATAGTATCTAATTTATGAAATTAGGTTTGAACTGCCTGACTCATTGCTTCAGCAGATACTTCTCTACCTGTCCAAATTTCAAGAGACTTTGCAGCTTGGCCAACCAGCATGCCTAAACCATTTACCCATGGGCATCCCCTATCATTGGCTTGCCTCAAAAGATTAGTCACCGGAGGGTTATAAACCATATCAAAAACATATATATTATCAGAAAGCAAAGAGAGATCGATCGGTGAAGGATCATCTAATTGTAAGCCAAGCGATGTCGCATTGATCACGAGGGTGGGTTCTTGTGATCCTGAAAAAGGATTTTTTATCGATTCAAGCAACTCAATGTCCTGATTGATTCCGTTTTTTCTAAGAGCCTGGCATAATTCTATTGCCCGATCAACCGATCGATTAAAGACCGCCACTCGGCTACAGCCTTCAAAAATAGATTGAGCTACGGCAGCCCGAGCAGCTCCTCCAGCACCAAGAACCAAAATATTAAATTCTTGCATCTGCTTTTTGAAGGCTTGGAAAATTGCCCGTGACAAACCTAGCCCATCAGTATTGTAGCCCCGCCACTCCCCTTTTTCCAAATTAAGAGTATTTACAGCCCCCATCGCTCGAGCCTGTTCATCAATCGAGGGTAAGAGAGAAAGAACATCCACTTTATGAGGAATTGTTAAGTTTAACCCTCGAAATCCAAGTTCAGCAAGTTTGGGGAGAGCAGATCCCAAATCGGAAGGGAGAACTTCAATTTTGCGGTAAGCCCAAAGACGAAAACTTGACTCTTTTTCTGCAAGTATGGCAAGAGCAGCGTTATGCAATAGTGGACTTACTGAATGCTTTATTGGACAACCAAGAACCGCCAACCCAACTTCATCTTTGGGGAGATTACTTAAATCATCAATAAGAAAGGTTTCGTTAAGCATTGGATGCTTCCTGATGAACTCTCTCGAATTCATGAACAAAGGATTCGAACATCTTTGTTCTGGGTAAATTATTTTCGGATGCATAGTTGCGGCAGAGGTTTCGGCATGCTCGCGTCAAAGTTTCTGCTACTGTCACCGGAAGGAGGGTAACACCAGATTCCTCGTCGGGAAGAACTCCAAGTTTGTCTTCCATCTGCTCCAATTCCATGATCCTACCACCAGCCCAGCAATCTATATAAAAAGGATGCCGTTCCGAGAAACATCCGACCATAAAACGTCCAGGTGTACCGATCGGGTCGAGTTCAAAACCAATCCGATGGGCAACCAAAATATAAATCGCACACAATGAAATGGGAAGACCTTCACGCCGATCCAATACACGATGCAAAAAACTGTTTTCCGGATTTTCGTAATTTTCACGAGCTCCCCGAAATCCATATTCATGAAAAAGTACACGGTTCATCACTTCACAGGTCAAACGCGGGCTAGATGGCTGAAGAATTAGCTCCCGACAACGATCTGCTAATTTATCGAGAAAAAATGAATATGTGGAAGTCTCAAAATCGGGATAAACCGTACGATCCAACAAAAACCAGCCAGTTTCGAGCTCGTAACGGAGTGAACGGATAAAACGAAAGAAATCTCCTGCACCATCGATCCAACCGAGTTTCTCAATCATATCAAGAGCCTGCTTAGCCATGTAGGGGTCGTTACCTTGGCTAAGACCGACTAAAAATTCTCTTCCTTCCTCCGGTACTTCTTTGAGAAATTTTATCAGAGCATCACGAACAACCACAGACTCGTCGTCCAATAAATTTTGAACCGCAATCCATCTTGATTTTATCAATCGATTACTTTTACTCTCAGCTTTCATTGCTTATTCACACTCTCGCGCCAAACAAGAAACAGGGCAAGTACTGGTTTGGAGAAACCATCTGTTAAAAAAGGATTGAATACATATCTTCATTTTCTGTGCGGTAATAAAAGAGATGCTAAAAAGATTGATTTATCGATTTCCAAACAAAGCTGAGCCTACGCGAATCATTGTACTTCCACAGGCAATGGCTTCTTTTAGATCATCTGACATTCCCATTGATAATTCTCTAAGTTTTACTCCACGGCTTGTTTCCAGCATAATTTTTAAATCTGCTAATTTTTGAAAACAGGCACTGGCAACCGACAAATCGTCTGGAACAAAGGGGGCAATCGTCATCAATCCGTCAACACAAAGATGGGAGGAACCGAGAACTTCATCTAGGGCTTCAGGCACATCCTCAACCGAAAATCCATGCTTTGCTGGATCATTTCCAGCATTAACCTGTAAAAGAACTGAAATTTTCTGATCAATTCGTGCGGATGCATCCTGTAACTTCCTAATTAACTTCAGGGAGTCCAAGGTTTGGATACGAGAAAAAATATTCACCGCATGATTGATTTTATTGCTTTGCAAATGACCGATCATTTCCCAGCTAATTCCAGAAATTTGAACTTTTTTTTCTTTCGCTTCCTGAACCCGATTTTCACCTACTCTTAAGAGGCCGGCGTCACGACAATACTCAACCGCACCCACTGGCCAATTTTTGGTAACAGGTAACAAACAAATTTCCTCTAAATCCCTGCCACAGAGACTGCACGCTTCCTTGATCCTCTCTCGGAGAATTCGTAAGTTTTCTATAAATTGTTGCTGATCTATCATAAGTATGGCTTGTCTTAATTTCTTTATTACATTAGTTCAATTTATAAGCAAATGCACATTCAGAACTTTAAAACCTTCTGCGACTTAGTTGAAAGTAAAAGCTTTTCTAAGGCTGCAAAATTGAACGAAGTCACTCAATCTGCCGTAAGTCAACAACTTAAGGCAATGGAGTCACACTACCAAATGCTTATCATTGACCGGAATCAAAAGAAGTTCCGATTAACTCCTCAAGGAACTGCTTTGTATTCAACTTTCAAGCAAATTCTCAATCTCTACGACCAATTAAACTGCGAGATACAGGAGATGAGAAATGTTGTTAGTGGAACTGTTCAAATTTCGACGGTTAATAGTATCGGTCTTCATGTTCTTTCTCCCTATCTAAAATCCTTCCTTAAGGCATTTCCTTCCGTTAATGCAAGAGTTGAGTATCGGCGTGCGAACCTGGTCTATGATGATGTCTTGCATGGAAATGCTGATATCGGTCTTATAGCTTTTCCTGTTCCTCAAAAAGATTTAGAAATCATTCCCTTTGCTAACGATGAACTAATTGTGGCAATGAGTCCCGATCACCCCCTCAGCCAAAAACGGATGATTGCGGTTAAGGATTTGGAAGGTCTAGAATTTATCGCCTTTGAAAAGGACATACCTACGAGAAAAGCGACCGATGAAATTCTCGCTAAATCTGGGATCGATGTTAATGTAGTTATGGAGTTTGATAATGTGGAAACTGTTAAACGGGCTATTGAAATTAATGCGGGGATTGCAATCCTACCAGCCAGTACAGTTGTCAATGAGGTTGAAAGAAAGCAATTAGTCAGTTTCAAATTAGAAGGGGGTATTCATAACCGCCCATTAGCGATTATTCACAAAAACACAAGAATGCTTACACCTGCTCTGCGGTCTTTTATTGAACTTCTAAAAGAAGGTCCACAAGAGGACTAATAACGGGTTGTTTTCGACTTCATACCTAGTCATTTATCATCAAGGCAGGAAATGCCTTGGTTAAGGTAGCAGTAAAACTACCAACAATCACCTTACTTCTAACTCGAACTGGTACCTTTCTGTCATCATCAGAATACCAAACTTCAAGCATTCCTTTTGGGCTCTTATTAAATACACCACCTAAGTTTTCCATCTCAGGAGAAGTTCCAATTGCAAAAATTTTTCCTTGAGGAAGTTTGATATGTTCTCTTTTCCCAGTGAGAACAACTACTTGTCTAAACTTTTTACCATCACAGGTAGGAAGCGTGGTTTTCCCACCCGGTACCAACGAATGTAGCCGAAAAAAATATGCAATCGATAATGGATCAAATACTGGTCCAGGAATTGAAGTAATTTTCGTAAGATTATTTCCCTCAAAATACCTGGCTTCCTTTTTTTTGTAGTCATATTCGACAATAATTTCACGGTGTGTGCTACCTTCATGTTGAGATTTCTCATACTTTAATGTTTTAGAAAAAGACGAATCCAATGTGCTCTTAACGGTAGTTCGCACTTTATAAAATGCGTCAGCGAAAGAATTAGTTCTTACTTGAAAGCGCACAATTTTGGGACCTTCAGGCTCTTGTGGATTCTCTGAAAATACCTCCATTGATGCGGACCCAACCCTGAAAAAACCCCATTTCAAATCATACTCCAATCGTTCACCCAAGACGAAAGGCAAGCTGGTTTGAGAGTAGAAATTCTCTCTCCCTGAAGCACCACAGAGTGCCCAGTGAAGAACCAGCAGGGCTAGAATTTTTTGTATAGTCAAGAAACGCTTACAGGATTTAATTTCCAAACATTACTGGCGTATTCACCAATGGTTCTATCTGAGGAAAACTTTCCTGACCCGGCAACATTTCTGATTGCCATTGCTGACCATTTTTCACGATCAAGAAAAGTTTCTCCAGCAAGTTCTTGCGCGTTAATGTAAGAGCGAAAATCAGCAAGGACTAAATATGGATCACCCCAATCAAGAAGCCCCTTGGTCAAATCCGAAATCAACCTCCCTTTTCCTTTGCAGAAAAAATCAGAAGAAAGCCAATCGAGAACAGCCTTTAGTTCCTCATCATTCTCATAGAATGAAAAAGGATCATATCCATTTTTCCTTAAATCTTCAACTTCCTCAACTGTTTTGCCAAAAATAAAGATGTTGTCGTCTCCGACCTCTTCGCGAATTTCAACATTCGCACCATCAAGCGTACCAATTGTTAGCGCACCATTCAGAGCAAACTTCATATTGCCAGTACCAGATGCCTCTTTGCCGGCGGTGGAAATCTGCTCAGACAAGTCACTGGCTGGAATAATGTTTTCTGCAGCGGAAACACCATAATTTGGCCAGAAAAAGACCTTGAGCATGTTCTTTATCCGTGCATCAGAATTGATTTTCTTGGCCACCAGATTAATGGCATGGATAATTACCTTAGCCATATGATAACCAGGAGCCGCTTTGGCTCCAAAAATAAATACACGTGGTGGTATTTTTAATTCAGGGTTTTGCAAAAGCCGACGGTATAAAGTTAAAATATGTAACAAGTTTAAGTGCTGACGCTTGTACTCGTGCAAGCGTTTGATTTGAACATCAAAAACTGCCTCCGGACTAATCTCCAAATCGAACTTAGTTTTAATCAAATTTACCAAGTTTACTTTATTTTGATACTTGATCTCCCAAAACTTCTCTCGAAAAGAAGAATCATCTGCATATTTTTCCAACTCGCGTAACCAAGAAGCATTTGTAATCCATTCAGTACCGATAGTATTGTTAATCAATTCAGCTAACTCAGGATTGCAACCAAGCAACCAGCGCCGAGGGGTAATTCCGTTGGTTTTATTGTTAAATTTTTCTGGGTAAAGATCCGCAAACTCTCGAAGTAACCTTTCTTGAAGTAACTTAGTGTGAAGTGCGGCAACACCATTTACAGAGTGGCTTCCCACAACAGATAAGTGAGCCATTCGTATTTGACCATCCGCAACAATAGCCATTCGTTGCTTTCGACTCTCATCATTTGGTACAATTTTGCTAACCTCTGAATCCAAGAAGCGACGATTAACTTCTAAAACCAAATCATAATGCCGTGGCAAGACCTTGGCAAACAGACCTTCACTCCAAGTTTCCAATGCCTCAGGAAGAAGAGTATGATTGGTGTAAGCAAATGTACTCTTAACCAGTGCCCAAGCCTTTTCCCAAGACATTGCCTCCTCATCAATTAAAATGCGGAGTAATTCAAGAATAGCTACAGCAGGATGAGTATCGTTGAGTTGTACTACAACTTTATCAGAAAACTCATCCCATCCTTGATGCGTTCTACGGTAACGGGCGATGATGTCCCGAAGAGAACAGCATACAAAAAAGTATTGTTGCACCAACCTGAGTTCTTTTCCATTTTCCGTCTCATCATTTGGATATAAAACTTTTGAAATGGTTTCTACAGTGGCCTTTTCCCTGACCGCTTCTACGTAGCCACCCTGATTGAAAATATCTAAATCAAATTCCTCAGAGGCTTTCGACTCCCAAAGCCTGAGGAAATTTACGGTGTTTGTCCCATAACCGACGATGGCAACATCGTAGGGCAGTCCATCGACAATCCGAGCCCCCACCCATCTCGGGCGGTAATTGCCTTTGTCATCATAATCATGCTCTACATGACCGTAAAATTGTACTTTCTGAATGAATTGCGGACGGGCAATCTCCCATGGATTGCCAAAACGGCGCCAGTCATCAGGTTTTTCAATCTGCTTACCATTTTCAAATTCCTGCTTAAACAAGCCATATTGGTAATGAATGCCATACCCTATTGCAGGAAGATCCAAAGTGGCCATTGAATCGAGAAAGCATGCAGCCAGTCGCCCCAGACCTCCATTACCCAAGCCCATATCATGTTCTTCTTCACATAGTTTTGGTAACTCATGGCCAAGATCACTTAGTGCTTTTTCCAGAGATTCCCGGATGCCTAAGTTACAAAGATTCGAATTTAATAAACGCCCCATCAGATACTCAAGACTGAGGTAATGGATCCGACGAGCATCTTCCTCAACATGAGTTTTCTGAGTTTTCATGTATCGATCCATTATCCTCTCACGCACGGCTAAACAGACTGCTGTCCATATTTCCTGAGAAGAGGCACTCTCGGTATTACGGGCAAGATTAAGCCTAAGTTGACGAAGAATGGATTCTTTTAATTCCTCAACCGTTGAGGGATCAATACAATCATTTGCGGAAGTTTTTTGTAATACGGTCATGAAGAAAACGAGAAAAAATCAAATGCCAACCAAAATTCCTTTTAAGGACTGATTGCTCAAAACACCATTCTTTTCACATCTTGAAGAAAGAATATCTTCAATTGGCAGAAAATTCATAAATAGATAAATGATGATAATTCTCCCCGGGGCGAAGCACACAGCTTTGCCATCCTTTTTCATTTTGGTGATTTGGACTATCCGGAAATACCTGAGGTTCAAGACACAAACCGGACCGGTGAGGATACAAGCTACCATTGCTTCCTCTAAGTGATCCATCCAAATAATTACCACTGTAAAACTGAACGCCAGGTTGATTTGTAAAAAGCTTGAGTTGCCGACCACTCTCTGGGTCTTGCAATACAGCCGCAAGTCCGACCTTATCGCGATGTGGCACAATCCATGTGTGGTCGTAGCCTTTCCCAACTTTGAGTTGGGGATGATTTCGATTAATTCTTGATCCCACAGCAGTGGGAGAACGGAAATCAAAAGGAGTACCCGCTACACTCAGAAGACCGGTCGGAATATTGGTAGCATCAGTGGCAACAAAAGAAGACCCAGGTAAAGTAAGAAGATGATCTAAAATTGTAGAATTTTCCTCTCCTGAGAGATTGAAGTATGTGTGATTGGTAAGATTAACAACGGTTGCTTTATCAGTGACTGCCTTTATCTCGATCGTAAGTTGATTACTGTCACTCAAGGTATAAGTCACAGTACAATTTAGGTTTCCTGGATAGCCCTCTTCGCCGTCCATACTTTGATAACTCATGATTACGCCAATTCCATCTTGCAAAGGCTTGCCGGTCCAAGTTCTTTTATCAAATCCCTGCTCTCCTCCATGCAGATGGTTAGATCCGTTATTGGTGGCCAATTGATACTCTTTTCCATCCAGTAAAAATTTCCCTTTTGCAATGCGGTTAGCATAGCGACCTGCAATACATCCGAAATAAGGGCTTTTATGGACATAATCGTCGAGATTATTAAATCCCAAAGAAACATTTCTTTTTTTTCCGTTACGGTCAGGCACAATTATTTCCCTAATCGTAGAACCATATTCCAAAATACTAACCTCCATGCCCTTAGCATTGATCAGACGAAATTCATTTACCTTAGAACCATTGGCTAATGTCCCAAAGACTTTTTTGGATACCGTCATTGGCTTAGCAGATAATGCTGTTGGTTCTTCTTTTATGCCAAGTGATTCTTGTGTTGTTCGATAGGCAATTCTGCTTTTTTCAGAAATATAATCTCTACTAGTTTTAATTTTCTCTAAGGTGATTTGGGAGATCTCCGAAGGGGTGCAAGAGAACATCCCTCCCAAGCTGATGAAAATTAGAAAAAAATAGGTATTTGCATGGTTTTTCATAAATTTTGGACATATTATAGATGTGTTCTAACCCTATATGAATCATAGTTTTCTTTTAAATCGAGTCTCAAAGTCTCGAATGGGAATTTCAAAATAAACTGGTTTACCGCGAGGACAAACATATGGATTACGGCAACGCAAGAGCTGATCCACTAAATCAATAATTTGCCTCTCTGAAAATTCATCCCTGTTTTCTTGTTTATAGTTCACCTGTTTCTCCAAAGCCTGCCTGGCAAAAGACTCAATTTGCAAGTTCCCCCCACTCTCTCGGGCAATCTCTAAAAAATCCCTCAAGTAAGATGCAGCTTCTCCCGGAGCAAGCCAAAGAGGGCACCCTTCTAATCGATAAAAATTTCTTCCGAATTCTTCCAAAACAAAACCCAGTTGACGCAGTTTTAAAAGACTAGCCTCTAGGTTTGAACTATCAATTCCATCAAATTCCAAAGGTTCGGGAAGCAACATAGTTTGTGAAATCGATTGTTCCGAATTTCGCAGATTGTCTTCCAACTGTTCGAAACGCACTCTTTCATAAGCAGAACTCGCGTGCAAAGCTACTACCCCATCAGGTGTAGAGAAAAGAACAAGATCTCCATGAAGCCGATCCAGAAATTTCCAATCCGCACCTGGATCGTTTTTTTCTCCCACAAGCTTATGATCAATTATGGATTGATGAGGAAGTTGATCAAAAATTAATTTGGCAGGCTCGTGGCTGTCTAAATCTGAGTTCTTATTTTCTAGCTTATCGGATAAAGCCTTTTTTTCTACTAACGATTCTAAGTCTACATCTTTTTTACTACCAAAGATTTCCAATGCCTGCGGATCAATGCGGGGAACAAAACCTCGCTTTTCTTTTTCGTACTCAACTTTCGTTTCTAAAGGTGATAAGTTGTATTTGGACGAAGCAGCTAGCTTATTATGGTTTAGCACATTTTCGAGGACAAATGTACGAACTTGTGGTTCATTACGGAAGCGAATTTCTCGCTTCGACGGATGAACATTTACATCCACTGCAGCGGGGTCGATATCAAGAAAAAGGATGACGGGAGGAAACCTACCTTTGGGTATGAATGTATAAAATGCCTCGATAACAGCATAGGAAAGGGTTTTGCTGTCGACAGGTCTGCGATTCACGAAAAAGATCATCTCTTTGCGCGTTGAACGACTCTGCCCAGGTCTACCAATTAGACCATTTATTTTTAGATCATTTCCCTTGGCATTCAAAGGTGCTAAAGAATCAGCGAACCCACGGCCAAAGATTTCTCTCACCCTTTCATCAGAAGCTTTGCATGCAGGTGAGCGAAATATAGTACGACCACCCTCAATTAAGGTAAATGTAATTGAGGGATGAGCCAGAGCATAAAGTTTAGCCATGTGTATGAGGTGTGTGGCTTCAGTTACCTCTGTTTTGAGAAACTTCCTTCTCCCCGGGACTGAATTGAAAAGGTGGGAAACTTCGACCCTAGTGCCATGAGGCATTCCACATTCTTTACAGTGAACCATTTTGCCTCCATTCACAAAAAGCTCTGTCCCTTCTTGAGAAGACTTAAAACGGGTACGAAGGATGAAACGACTGACACTGGCAATTGAGGGAAGTGCCTCTCCCCGAAATCCGAATGTTCCAATTTTATTTAAATCACTCGCTTTACGGATCTTACTAGTAGCATGTCTTTCAAGAGCCAAAAGAGCCTGATCGGAGGTCATTCCTACCCCATCATCCTCTACGCGCAGGTAAGATTTACCTCCATTCCTAAATTCGATCTCAATTTTTTTCGCTTCCGCATCAATGCTGTTCTCGACTAATTCCTTAAGCACTGCAACTGGACGCTCAACCACCTCACCGGCCGCAATTTGATTTGCTACTTGGTCAGAAAGTATACGAATTTCGGGCATGACTCTTACGTAAGAAGGAATGCTGTTTTCGACAACGGGAAAACAAACAAAATCATTGGAGCTTGGGCATGAAGAGTTTCTCTGCCATTATAAAT
>Ga0181580_10004069_pt1 | contig 11891 bp, 16 predicted proteins | sample 071ome_23_FD_132413 | JGI IMG/M metagenome (GOLD analysis project Ga0181580, IMG submission 132413) | Coastal salt marsh microbial communities from the Groves Creek Marsh, Skidaway Island, Georgia - 071403BT metaG (megahit assembly) | ecosystem: Environmental > Aquatic > Marine > Intertidal...
CACTTTCCTGTTTCGACTAAGTATCTATTAGACTAGTATGTATGGTGGATTTGAAGTTTATAAAGAATATTTGGCAGTTAAAAATCATTTTACTACCGATAGTTATGACTATGGGAAGTATGGTGGAAAAGTTAATGTCAAACTTGAAAGCTTTACGAAACGGAATGATAGACACTTTTTTCATAAGTTATCTAAAAGATTTGGTGAACGAGAAGTGGTGGATTATTTTGTTTGTAATTTTCTTGTTAATAGTAATAAGTGGATTGGTGATTTAATTAGAAATGACGGCACTGAGGAATATACTAAATGGAAAAAGTACCAAGACAGTTATAGGTACTTTTTTAGAAATGATTGTGTATTGGTCGCTGATGACTTTAATTCTAATAGCCTTTCTTTTGATGATGGCTTGGGCGTGGCTATGGGGCAACATCCTAGACTTTTACGATTATATCTCAGAAAGAAAATACATATCCAGACTTTATACATCATTGATAGAATTATTGGTTTCAGTAAAAAATGGGACAAAGAGATTACTGAAAAAGTTGTTTGGCCAGAAATAAGTAAAAAATTAAACAAGATAAAACCTTTTGTACAATATAATATGGTTGAGATGAGAGAAGTAATGAAGGATGTATTTGTAAATGGTTAAGGTATATTGCATAGGAAATGGTGAAAGTCGTAAAGACTTTGATTTGAACAGATTAAAACCACACGGTAACATTTATGGGTGCAACGCCATTTATAGAGATTTTTTACCAGATGTATTAACTGCTGTTGACCACGGCATTATGCACGAAATCTATCACGCTGGTGTAGCACAAAAGATACCTTGTTACTTTAGAGATTGGACAAAAGTGCCTGCTATGACATATGAACTTATGATTATGGGTGGTATGGATAAGATAGAGGCTGAAGAACATCTAAAAGATATTCTAGTCAGTAATGAAAGAGGCGATAGTAAAGAATATGTAATGCACGGTGCCAAATTACAAGGCATTGTAGATATGATTAAGAGAAATGGTGAGAAATATAAAAAGAATATTAATAACTCTACTATCAAAGTATCTTGGATTAAAGAACCAGATTATTCACACACACTTACGGATATATGTGTAGAGAATAATGGTAAAGGTGCAAAAAGAGATTTTGGTTGGGCTTGTGGTGCAAGTGCAGGTTATGTAGCAATTCATAGAGAACAACCTGAAGAGATTTATATGATTGGCCACGATTTACATAGTCACACAGATAAGGTAAACAATCTATATAAGAGTACAAGACATTATGTCGCACAAGAGAATGGTCCTACACCAGCAGTAAACTGGATTAGACAATGGAAGACTTTATTTGATTGGTACCCTCATATACAGTTTATAAAGGTCAATAGATATAATGACGGTAGAGATAAAGTAAACGGTCCTATAGAAGAATGGAACGGTGTAAAGAATTTAAAATATATTGATTATTCCACGCTTGACAATTTGCTAGGAATTTGATATATTAATAGAATGTGTAAAAGTAAAGTAATTGCAAATACTTTGCCACTTGTGGCTGAACAACAATTAAGAGGTTGTAAAGCAGGGGTAGAGAGGGTTATGGCCGAATGGCTGAAGACACTCTATTCAGTTGTAAGTAAGGACCATCTAAACATTAGATTGGACTCTTCCTGGAAGCTTGTGGGTAAACCAATAAATCCCACCGAGTACACATTAACTTGTATAAATAATACTGATGGCGATAATACAGCCAACACAAACACAACGAATATGTTAACATAAGGAGAATACATATGGATTTTGAAAGTCTAAAAAAATCGTCAAGTAATTTTGACGCAATCACAAAAGCTCTGGAAACAAAACTTGCTCCAGAAGACCAATCAAACAAAAACAAATACCAAGACGACAGATTTTGGAAACCTGAACTAGATAAAACTGGTAATGGTTACGCTGTTATTCGTTTCTTGCCTGCCGCTAATGGCGAAGATATGCCTTGGCAAAGGGTATGGTCTCACGCATTTCAGGACAAAGGTGGTTGGTATATTGAAAACTCATTAACAACTCTTAATCAAAAAGATCCTGTTAGTGAAGAAAATACAAGACTATGGAACACAGGTGTAGATAGTGATAAAGAAATTGCTCGTAAGAGAAAAAGAAAATTATCATACTACTCTAACATCTATGTTGTTAGTGATCCTAAACATCCTGAAAACGAAGGTAAAGTTTTCTTATTTAAATTTGGTAAAAAGATTTTTGATAAGATTACAGAAGCAATGCAACCAGCGTTTGAAGATGAAACGCCAATTAACCCATTTGATTTTTGGAAAGGTGCAAACTTTAAACTGAAAATCAGAAAAGTTGATGGTTATTGGAACTATGATAAATCGGAATTTGAGGGTGTTTCTCAAATCAAAAATAGTGATGATGAAATCAAAGCTATTTGGGAGAAACAACACACTCTAAAACCTTTTGTTGACCCTAGTAATTTTAAGACCTATGATGAACTCAAAGAGAAACTGAATAGGGTAATTACGGGTACGCAAAGCACGGTAACAGTAGATGAATACGACCTCCCACCACAAACATCTACAACATCCGTGAAAATGCCTGAGGTGAGTCAATCTAGTATTGCTAGTGATGATGATGACGATACAATGTCATATTTTAGTAAGTTAGCAGACGAAGATTAATCCTTTCTCTCTCTTACCGAAGCATTTAAAGGGCAGTTAGAAATAGCTGCCCTTTTTTATATAAATAGTGGTATGGCAACAATATTTGATCCACTTAAAGATTTACAAGGCAACCAATTAAAGTCTGCTAGATGGTACAGAAATGCAGCTTCTTTGATTGTGGATAGGGCTTCTCGTAGTAAATTAATGAGAGAAGGCAAACTAAATGGTAGACCTAGTGCTGGTCGTATGTGTATGTTCGTATATGACGCAAAGACAAAAGCAAAATTACCATATTGGGACGCTTTTCCTTTAGTTTTACCTATTGATACATTTAAAGGTGGTTTTGTGGGTATTAATTTTCATTATTTACCATATGGTGCCAGATTTAAATTACTAGAGAATTTACAAACATATGCTAGTAATAGTAAGTTTAACAGTACAACAAAGTTACAGGTAGGTTATAGCAATCTAAAAGGTGAGAGTCTTATCAAACCAGCAATTAAAAAATATTTGTGGTCTCATGTACAAACTCAGTTTAGAAGAATTGATGTTGATGAGATGGCCATTGCCTGTTATTTACCAGTTGCTGACTTCAAAGGTTCAACACTAAGTAGAGTATTTGCAGCTGCAAGGAGAATCATTTAATGGCTATTTTAAGAGGCGGTAAAAGAATAGGTAACTATGACATTCGTATCGGATTACCGAGAGATAGGTCATTAGATAATGTCAATGCAGATGAAAGATTAGGTAGAAAACCAGGTGGTAATCCTGAAACTACTATAAACAGATTTATTGCTGAGATTAATCAAGGTGAAGGCCTTGCTAGACCAACAAGATATTTGGTTGTGATACAACCACCACAAAGAGTGATTACAAATCCTTATGAAGGTGATTTTGATATGACACCACCGAATAATGATTTAGAAAGTATGACACTAAAAAGAAATGTTGGTATGATGTGTAATAAGGTAACTTTACCTAGTAGAGATGTAAATACTAAAACAGCAATGACATATGGACCTGGTAGAGAAATGCCATATGCATATAGTTTTAGCGGACAAATAGAGTGTACATTTTATGGCGATAAGTTTTTAAGACAAAGAGCATTTTTTGAAAATTGGCAGAAAAAGATTATGAATATTAATACTCATAATATGAATTATTATGATGAATATGTCGGCACAATGGATATTTACCAATTAGGTTCATTCTCAGCAGAACAAGATAGAGATAGAACAACTTACGCAGTAAGATTATATGAGGTATATCCTCAAACTATAGGTTCTATTGATTACTCATATGGTGCTTCAGACCAATCTGTAAATATACCAATTACATTAAACTTTAGAACTTGGAAGAATTTAACAATTGACCAAATTAATGGTGCAACAGTAGGCGAAGCATTTGGTGAAGTGCCTACAATTAAGGCTTCAAAAGATTTTGGACTGTTTGGTGGTATTCTAAATAGATTACCTCCTGAGATTAGAAGAGCAGGAAGAGATGTGCTACAGACAGCTAAGAGAAATCTACCAATAGGTAGAGTTACAGGTGGAAAAGTATTCCCACCATTTTTATAATTAACAAAGGAGTAATATAATGGCATTGCCTATATTAGAAACAGCGACATATGAATTGACATTACCCTCAACAGATGTCCAGGTTAAATACAGACCTTTTCTTGTAAAAGAGGAAAAACTGTTATTGATGGCGTTAGAATCTAACGATAATAAACAGATTACGCAATCATTAAAAGACATTGTACACACTTGTACATTTGGTTCTATTAATGTTGACGCATTACCTACATTTGATTTAGAATATATCTTTTTGAATATTCGTGCTAAGTCAGTAGGTGAGATTGCAAAATTAAAAGTATTGTGTCCTGATGATAATGAAACATACGCAAGTGTAGAAGTTGATTTATCAAAAGTTGAAGTACAGGTTGATGAGAACCACAATAATGAGGTACAAATCAATGACAAAGTTAAAATATTGATGAAGTACCCTACTATTGATAGTTTTGACCCTCAGACAGACGCAACACAATTGAAGACAAGTCAATTATTTGATATTATTGGTCATTCAATATATCAAATTTATGAAGGTGAAACAGTACATAATGCAAGAGATTATACTAAACAGGAATTACAAAGTTTTATTGAGTCCTTGACCAGTGAACATTTTGCTAAAATTCAGACATTCTTTAATACAATGCCTAGGTTAGCACATGACATTGAGGTTGAGAATCCTAAAACTAAGGTGAAAAGTAAAGTTACATTACAAGGGTTGGCAAGTTTTTTCGTATCGCCCTCTCACATGACAACCTAGAAAATTTATTCCAGGTCAACTTTGCTTTAATGCAACATCATAAATATTCTTTAAGTGAATTAGAGAATATGGTTCCGTGGGAGAGGGAAATATATGTTAACCTATTGGTGCAACATATAAAAGACGAAAACGAAAGAGCTAGAGAAAGGTCTTTAAAGAACTAAAATGGCAGATGAAAAAGAACAAACTATAACGGTACCTGTTGACAAAACAGCTGTATCTAAAAAAGTTAATGTTGAACTAGAAGTAGATACATCTATTAAAGATTTAGGACCTAATCCTTTCGCTTGGGTTATTCATCTAGCAAGAGCCGTAGATGCTTGGAGAATATTTCCAAGAGTTTTTATCACAACATACATTTACCTATTATACAAAGTTGTAGTATGGTATATGGAATTACCAAATCCAACAATGGAACAATCAGGCTTAGTTAGTATCGTAGTTGGTGCAGGCGCAGCTTGGTTCGGACTATACACAGGTAGTAGAGCAAAATCGGATAACAAATAATGGCTGAAACAGATAAATCATTAAAAGACTCAATTGTTGCAACAATACAATCAGCACAAAAAGCTGTAGGTTCTGCTATTACTGGTGGTGCAACAGCAGTTGCAACTAGTGGTGTTTCTGTTGATTTGTTAGAAGACATTAGAAGTGTTGGCAGAGAGAATGAAAAGAATACACAATCTCTATTAGACACTATGAGAGAAATGCTTGCTTTTGATAAAGAGGCATTTAGAAGAGAAAGAGACCAAGCAAGAGAATTAGCAAAAGAAAAGAATTTAGCCGCTTCAAATTCTACAATGAGTTTACCTAGTAAAAGTGAAGCAACAGGTGACCTAGGTGCAAAAGGTATTGCTGCCTTGGCCGCTCTTGCCTATTTTGCAAAGTCATTAAATGTAGATGAAATATTAAGACTACCACAACAAGTAAAATCTATTAAGGGTATGGCAAACTTTGCCAAAGCAATTGGTACTATAGGTACTGCTGGTTTTGGTCCACAAATTATTGATAATTTGAAGGCTGCCTTTAAGTCAATAAGATTAAATCCTAAAGAAATTAAATTAATCAATTTTGACTTACTAGAAAAATTTAAAAGTATGTTCAAACCTGTTACGAATATGTTTGAGCCAATGCGATTACAATTGAAACTATTTTCTATGGAAATGAGAGCACCAATGCAAGCAATTGGTAAAGCAATAGATGATGGTAAGAAGATGTTAAAACCAGTAATAGATTCATTTAAGGCTGCCTTTGCAAATATTAAGGCAGTGTTTATGCCTATTATCAATTCTGTTAAGGCATTATTTGGTGGTGGTGGTACAGTAATGAAATCATTAGACGCTATACTTACACCATTAAAAACAGTAGGTAGGTTTATTGGTAAATTATTCTTGCCAATTACATTGATACTTGGTGTATTAGATGGTATTTCAGGATTTACGAAAGAGTACGGAAAGACAGGCTCAATAGTAGATGGTATTAGAGGTGCAGTTGTAGGTATTGTAGATGGATTTATTGGTACATTTGTAAGACTGATTACTAATCTAGTTGGTATGGCATTAGAGTATCTTGGATTAAAAAACTTAGGCAAATACATAGCAGATTTTGGTAAAAAACTAACTGAGAACTTTAGTCAAACAATAGGTGGTATTGTAGATTTTGTTATGGGTATATTTACTTTAGATGTAGGTAGAATATGGTCAGGTTTAAAAAATGTAACAGGCGGTGTTGCAGGTTTCTTCTTAGGTCTTATCACAGCGCCAATTGATATGGCAATTAACTTCATCAAAGATATATTCAATTTAGGTGACCCCGATAAACCATTCTCATTAAAAGATTTCTTCTTAGGTAAAGACGGTGCTGTTATGTCTGCTTGGAATTGGTTTAAAGGTTTATTTACATTTGACTTTACATCTCTTAAACAAAAATTATTTGATATGGGCAAAATATTAAAAGGTCTAGGTGCAGGTGGTATTGCGGCTGCTAAAGCAATCTTACCTGGCGGTGAAAGTCCTGCTGAGGCATTTAAAAGAGTATTTGACAGTTATACAAAAGGTAATGAAGTAGAAGAAGAACCAATTGGTACTGAACCTATTGCTAAGTCAACAGTACAAACTGTAAAAGGTGATGTAACAGAAACCACTTATAAGACAAACACAATTAATGAAGGTGCTAAATCACAAACAGGCAATCTAAATGTGGTTGACCAATCTATTAAGACAGTAAACAATACATCATCATCTAAGAATGAAACTTATGTGGGTAAATTAGATACAGGTATTGATTCATACCACGACAGAAGCTCTTGGGCTTTTGGTAGTAGTTAATATTGGCCTAATTCTTTTTCTGTAATTATCTTAAACTTCATATTATTATCTTCACAATAGGCCATCGCTGCCTTCCACTTGGCTTGATTTTTGATATACTCAAAACTCTCACGCATATAAGATTTAGTTTTCTTTTTAGGAGTTTTAGGTGGTGTTGATTGTCTATGAGGTTTTATCTCAATAATAAATTTCTCATTGTTGACCGTCTTAATAATGAAGTCTGGAAAGTATCTGTGAAACTTCTTATCTAGTGGATTATAGTATCTGATTGGCAATTCTTCACTTGCCCACGCAATAATATCCTCATTTAAATCACAATAACGCATAAATCTTCTCTCCAAGAGTGACCTGTACACTATTTGATTTGGATTACCAACATACTTCTTTGGATTGGTTGGTTTGTATAAACCTTTATAACTCTTTGCCATATATCACCTCAATAACATATAAATATTACTATCAAAGGATATTTATATATGGCATTTAAATCACTAAAAAGCGTTATGACAAGTTTGGCAACACCATTTCTTAATGATATTGTCAGTAACTTTGCAAACACAGGTTCAAGTAAAGACGCTGGTAAAGTAGCAGCTAAACTGTTATCTAAGTCACCATTTGAATTGCCTGATTCACCTGACCAGAAAGTCAGACAAAATCCATTATCATTTAGTCCAGTACAATATCCATTAGACCTTGGTTCTAACGAATTAGGTCATTACATAGTTTTTGAATCAGGTTTTGTAAGTTATAAAGCAGCAGCTACAGATAGTGCATTTATACAATCAGGTGAAATTGGTCGTAGTGCTAAGATTACAGCAAAAACACCATCACACTCTATTACAACATCTGCTATTGCATTGTATATGCCAACAAATGTGAAAGCAACTTATTCACAAGAGTATGAATCAGATACAGCAGGTATGGCAGGCGACCTTGAAGGTATTGCTAATAGAGTTATGTCAGCTGAAGGTGCAAAGAACAAAGTTGAAGCAGGTTTAAAAGGTGTAATATCTCCAGCAATTAGAAAAGGTAAAGAAGCATTAGGTGAATTTATTAGTTTAGCTGGTGCAGGTGACCCCGTAAGATTTGCAGCTAAAAGAGCAGGTGTTGCAATTAATCCTAGAAATGAACAGTTTTATAACTCTCCTAATTTTAGAAGTTTCAATTTTGATTTTGACTTTTGGCCAAGAAATGAGAGAGAAGCAGAAGCAGTTGATAAAATTATTGCAATCTTTAAATACAATTCATCACCTGGTTTTTTAGGTGGTACATTAGGTGGTGTATTTCAAATACCAAACTACTTTAGAATAAGTTATATGTTTAACAATGGTGAAAACCCACACTTAAATAAGATTGGTGCTTGTTACTGTACAGGTGTTGATGTTGATTATGCACCAGATGGCCAGTTTACAACATTTAAAGACGGTAGACCAGTACATACAAAATTAACAGTTTCATTTATTGAAGACAGAATTATTACTAAACAAGATATAGAACAAGGCGCATAATGTTATACTTTAGCCAATTCCCTAAAACTACCTACGATATAGCAGGTAATGGTAATAAAAAAACTATCACTGATATATGGCGTAGAGTAAAAGTAAGAAGTAAAATTGTAAACAATTTAGCACTATTAGACAAGTATGATGTACAAGAAGGTGAATCACCTGAAACAGTTGCGTACAAGGCCTATGGTACTACAGATTATTTTTGGGTTGTTTGTTTAGTAAATGATATTGTCAATAGATATTATGATTGGCCGTTAGATGAATACAACTTCCAACAATATGTCGCAGACAAATATACAAATCCAGCAGGTATACACCATTATGAGAAATTACAATCAAGTGGTCATCAAACTGCTGAAGGACCAGCTGACTATGACCATTACATTGAGGTGAACAGTGATGACCCTCAGGCTCAATCAGTATCAAATATAGAATATGAAAGAAGATTACAAGATAAAAAACGACAGATAAGGTTATTATCTCCTCAGTATCTTCAGGCATTTGAAGATGAATTTCAAAAACTGATTAGTAAGTAAATGACATGGCAACACTTGAAAGAGATATTTTAGATAAAGTTGGTAAATATAATTTATCAGAATTAACTATTATTTCATACAGACAAGACAAAGAAGAAAGTAAACCTAAGACAATAGACATTAGAGGTATTACCTTGACCTTGTCTATTACTGAGGATATCTTTTCTAATAATCTAGTAGGCTCACTTGTAGTATATGATACGCAAGATATTAGGTCTATATTTCCAATCACAGGTTTAGAAAGACTATCATTAAAGTTAAATACACCAGGTCTACCAGGTTTTAATTACACCGAAGATAATGGCGTACCATTTCAAATCTATAAAGTAGATAATGTAAAAAAAGAAGATACAACAGGTGCAGGTCAATTCTATAAGATATTTTTCTGTTCGCCTGAGATGTATAACAACAATATCGCATTAGTCAGTAAAGCATACGCAGGTCCCGTAGAGAACGGCGTATTAGATATAGTACGACAATCAAAGTATTTGAATTCAAAGAAACCGATTTATGTTGAACCTACGAAGACTAACGCAAAGTATGTAATACCTAGTTTGAAGCCATATGGTGCAATCAGATTTTTAAACAACAATGCTATATCTGCCGAGTATCAAAACGCAGGTTACCTATTCTATGAAACAAATAGAGGTTTTCATTTGCGTAGTATTGAATCTATGCTCGCAATGGGTGGTGCTGTTGTGCGACCAGCCAGATGGAATTTCAATACACAGATTGTTTCTGTAAAAGATAGTAAAAAAGAAGAGGTCAAAGATATACAAAGGCGTATGCAAACCGTGATACGATATGAGTTTGACAAACCAGTTGATACATTGGCCAACATACAAGGTGGTTTATACGCAAATCAGTTAATTGTACATGACGCATTTAACAAAACGATTACAACGACCGATTATAATTACAAGAATGATTTTAAAAACCACTTTCATTTAGAACACGACAAAGGACAAAAATCAACAAATAAATATATATTACCTGATAGTCAATATGCTGATACGAATAAGACTTTGTTTGACTTTCCTGATGCAAAAGTAATGGTCAAGTCACAAACGACTAAAGTACATAATGACTATGAGTTTGTGCCTTATAAGAATACATTACAACAGTTAATCTCACAAAGAGTAGGATTTAACAATATGAATCTTACAATGTTGGTGTACGGTAATACCAATCTAAACGCAGGAGATGTGATTAACTTTACTTGCCCTATATTACAACCTGAGGCGAATCAACCACAACCTTATACGAGTGGACGATATTTGATAATGGCCATTAAACACACTATATCAGTAGAAACGAAGACACACGAAATGGTCATCAAATGCTATAAAGATAGCGTTAGGAACGCATATCCGAGTGAATCCGACCCTCTTATTACTGGTAAGTCAGATACTTCTAGTATCAACATATACCAAGAGGATTTGGTAACACTTGATGGCCTCGCAGAATTATAAGAGAATCCGCCGATTTTTAAGGCTGGCCATAGTACAACCACCGAGAGTGATTATGCTATGATAAGTCAGATAACGACAAGGAAGTAGAGAAGTGTTATTTAAGGTATTAGAGTATATAGAACTATGGAAACCAAAAAGTAAGGTTTCTCACCATATTCGTAAGGATAAACAACTGAAAGAACATAACCAATGTGGTACGCCAAGTTGCTGTGGAGAATGTGATACGGCCACTAAACAAGAGGAAAAGAAATGAAATGGATACTCGTTGTGATTATGATGAACTTGACACCTATGCAAGACGGCAAAGATTTGTATGTATTAACGCAACCTGTGTTTTCTACAGTAGAAGAGTGTATCTATTACGCTCAAGTAAATAAGTTATATATAATGGGACTTGTAAAAGAGAACTATCCTGAACAAGAAATTGAACAGGCCGTTTGTGTGAAATCGGATGTATTGAAAGAGATACTTGAACCGGAAAAAGAAAAAGAAGGCATTGATGCGTAGAATAAATATCAATATGGACAAGGGTTTAGTGAATGAATGTGTTTAAAATATTAACGAAGGCGGCTATGCGTATGATTCATTTAAATAGGCAAATAATGCGTATGCTTAGTGCTTTAAAAGGCGAGCAATATCGGTAAAAATCAATGAGATACGACAATAATTATATCGGCCGTAACGGTTTTTTCTGGTTCAACGGCGTAGTAGAAGACAGAAATGACCCTCAGAAACTTGGCCGTCTAAGAGTACGCTGTGTAGGAATTCATACAGATAACAAAGATGATTTGCCTACTACAGATTTACCGTGGGCACAGGTTCTATTACCTGTTACTTCTTCCGGGATTTCAGGATTAGGCCATTCGCCAAGCTTCGTGGTGGAGGGAAGCTGGGTTTTTGGGTATTTTAGAGATGGCGAAACTTGTCAGGAACCGATTATCATAGGAACGCTCCCTGGAAAACCGATTGAATTGGCCGTTTCTGGAAAAGGTTTTTATGATCCTAACGGCGTTTATCCGAAATACAAAAACGAAGTGGACACGAATCGTCTGGCC
>Ga0181580_10004071_pt1 | contig 11889 bp, 9 predicted proteins | sample 071ome_23_FD_132413 | JGI IMG/M metagenome (GOLD analysis project Ga0181580, IMG submission 132413) | Coastal salt marsh microbial communities from the Groves Creek Marsh, Skidaway Island, Georgia - 071403BT metaG (megahit assembly) | ecosystem: Environmental > Aquatic > Marine > Intertidal zone...
ATTGCGTGGGGGCAACGACGTTAGATGAATACCGTCAATATATAGAGAAAGATGCCGCTTTGGAACGCCGTTTCCAAAAAGTATTGGTCGATGAACCCAGTGTTGAAGATACCATTGCTATTTTACGTGGGTTAAAAGAACGTTATGAAGTACACCACAGTGTTGACGTGACAGATCCAGCGATTGTCTCGGCGGCTGTGCTGTCGCATCGATATATTACAGATCGGCAGCTTCCTGACAAAGCGATTGATTTAATTGATGAGTCGGCCAGTCGTATTCGTATGGAAATGGATTCAAAACCCGAATCCATGGATCGACTAGAGCGTCGTTTAATTCAGTTAAAAATTGAACGCGAAGCACTTAAAAAAGAATCCGATGAAGCGTCTTTAAAACGTTTGCAGTTACTCGAAAGCGAAATTAACAAACTGGAAAAAGAGTACGCTGATTTAGAAGAAGTATGGAAATCTGAAAAAGCGGCAATGCAGGGTAGCGCTCAACACAAAGAAGAGTTAGAACGCGTTAGGCTTGAAATGGAAACGGCACGGCGGGCTGGCGACTTAACACGCATGTCTGAGCTGCAATATGGCGAAATACCCCGTTTAGAAAAAGCCATTCAAGACGCTGAAAATGCTGGCGGCGAACAAGAATTTAGTTTGCTCAGAAATAAAGTAACGGAAGAGGAAATCGCCGAGGTCGTGTCTAAATGGACGGGAATACCGGTATCGAAAATGTTGGAGGGCGAGCGCGAAAAACTGCTTCAAATGGAAGAGGGCCTGGGCGCGCGCGTAATCGGCCAAGAAGAAGCCGTTAAAGCCGTTAGTGATGCGATACGTCGATCACGAGCTGGGTTGTCTGACCCTAACCGACCCAATGGCTCCTTTTTGTTCTTGGGCCCAACGGGTGTTGGTAAAACTGAATTATGTAAAGCGTTGGCTGAATTTTTATTTGATACCGAAGAGGCGATTGTCCGCGTTGATATGTCTGAATTTATGGAGAAACACTCCGTGGCACGTTTAATTGGTGCGCCTCCCGGCTATGTCGGTTATGAAGAAGGCGGGTATCTGACGGAAGCCATTCGACGGAGACCTTATAGCGTTATTTTGATGGATGAAGTAGAAAAAGCGCACCCTGATGTCTTTAATATATTGTTACAAGTGTTGGACGATGGTCGCTTAACCGATGGTCAAGGTCGAACAGTGGACTTTAGAAATACAGTGATTGTGATGACATCGAATTTAGGTTCTGACCGTATTCAGGAATTGGCGGGTGAATCAAACTACGATGAAATGAAAAAATCGGTCATGGAGGTGGTGGGCAGTCACTTTCGTCCAGAATTTATTAATCGAATCGATGAATCGGTGGTTTTCCATCCGTTGGGACGTGCACAAATTAGGGCGATTACGACGATTCAGGTGGATATTTTACGCCAACGTTTGCAGGAACGTGAGATTGAGCTGAAGGTGTCTGATGAAGCGCTTGATAATCTAGGTGAGGCTGGATTTGACCCCGTTTATGGCGCAAGACCCTTGAAGCGTGCGATTCAACAACGTCTGGAAAATGCTTTGGCACAAGATTTGTTAGCTGGGAAATTCATGCCGGGTGACATCATTAACATCGAGCTTGCCGGTGAAGCAGATGATGCTCGGTTGATCTTTAAAAAAGCTGAATAAGCGGTGCGTTAGAGAGGTATCGACGGTGGTTATTCGAGTAACGAATAATCACCGTTTTTTTTAACAACGAAAATGAGCTTTATCGTGGGCAAATGACCCGATGGGTAAAATTAAATGAGCGACACATCATCACAAGGCTTGATCCAAGTGCTCTTCTGGCCTGATAAGATACAAACTGTTACCCCTTATTTTCTTGGCCATAGACTTCGCGGCGGTGGCAATTGAAAAGATGTCTGCTTCGTTTCGAATACCATCAAAATCATGTGCTCGAAGTGCGCCAATTGATATGGATAAAAGCGGGAAAAAGGCAGGCTTAGCATGTCTATCGAGAGCCTGTATTCCGGAGGCAGACAAATGTTCTTCCGAGTAGAAAAGACCCAGCGATTTTTCAAAGTCGGCTAGAATGTTGTCACATCGTTTTTCCCAATCAGAACTGCTGTAAATAACAACAAAATCATCTCCGCCAACATGCCCAACGAAGTCGTTATTTTCACAGCTGTGTTGACACAATAATTCACTCACTTTGCGGATAACTTCATCTCCTTTACTGAAGCCATAGGTATCGTTGTATGGTTTGAAATGATCAAGATCAAAGTAACAGACAGTAAAATTTTCATCGCTATCAATGAAAGAACTGATTTGTTGGCTGATGGGGACATTGCCTGGTAAGTTGCTCAGTGGATTCATGTGTTTAGCAAAGCTTATTTTCATTTCTGTCAGGTCTTTTAACAGGTCAAGGTAATTCCCCATGCCCCTGTATAAGTCGTTTTCAGTCATGATGAATGACTCATTGCGTATTTTGAATTGATGCTTGTCGAAGGTGTGGCTTAATAGATGAAGAGGCAGGTGTATATCAATACAAATGGGGTCTTTTTCTAAAAAAAACTCGGCTGTTTTTTTACTGTGTAGCTCTTTTCCAAACCGGCTGGCGCAAAGGTTAAGAAAGTCATGGCGAAAAATAACCCCAGCTATTCGATGATGGTCATCAACAACGGGCAGGGAGGACAGCTTGTCTGACGTAACGAACCGATCATATATTTCATTAAACAAGGTCTGGAAATGAATGGGCTCAAGAGGGGTTAGCAGTTTTTCAACAGTTTGTGCACTGCGAATGCTGTTATAAGGTCTGCTGATTTCTTCTCGCCTTTTGGAGAGTAGCCCAGGTTTTAATGACCGTGTTGGCTGAGAAGCTGGTCGGGCAAAGTAATAGCCTTGTACAAGGTCCATGCCCAAGCGCTCGCTGGTTAAATATTCTTCGCGCTGTTCTATGCCCTCAGCAATAACGCGGCAGTCGACTCCTTTGGCAATATCAATAATCGATTGGACAAATTGTTGCTTGTGCCTGTCTTCATGAATATTTTGTAGAAAGTGTCGGTCGATTTTAACAAAGTCGGGTTTAATTTCGGACCAGGTTCTTAAGCCTGAGTGCCCAGCACCGAGATCATCGATGGCGATTGAAAACCCCATGTTTTGATAATGTTGTGTTGCGTTGACCATCAAGCTGTAATCGTCAATGGGGTGTTGTTCGGTCAGTTCTATCACGATTTGTTTGCTGTCAATGCCGGCTCGCTTTAAGTAATCAAGGGTATGGCCATGCTGGTAGTCCTTATATAACAATATTTCAGGGATGGTATTGAGAAATAGTTTTTTATTGAGTTTTAACTGGGCATACCGTTCGATGGTGACCTTGCGGCATAATAGGTCTAATTCAGCCAGGCGCCCGTGTTTGGCGGCAGTTTCAAATAAATTAAAGGGTGAATGTAAGGGGCTGTTGGAAGGCCCTCTAATTAACCCCTCGTAACCATGAATAGCATTATTTGCAAGCGATATAATGGGTTGGAAAACCGGGGTGATTGAAGAATTCTTCAGGATATTATGTAAAGATTGCTCTAAAGAGGCCTCTAATTCTGTCATATAAATCGTTGTCGCATGAATTTGGGGTGAGTAACTAACAGAGTCTAGGACAAATAAAAGATATTAATGTGACGATCCGATGACATTGATTGATTGAGGGGCTCGTGCTGTCAGGTCATTGCTGATTCGTTGTCATTAAACCGTCATAATGTCAGTGTAATGTGCCATCGAATAAAAATTGAACAAACCCAATGGAAAAAATGAACGTTTTACTTGTAGAGGATGACGAAGATATTGGAGAGATGCTGCAACTCTCTCTTAGCTCAAATCAGATTGATGTCATTTGGTGCACTGATGTGATGAAAGCGCAAGAATCTTTACGTGCTTCTACACCAGATATTATTCTGCTCGATTGGATGTTGCCGGGCATCAGTGGCCCCGATTGGGTGAAGTTTTTGAAAAACCAGGAAGAAAATAAGCGCATTCCCATTATCATGCTGACAGCACGAAGCGCTGAAGATGATAAAATCTCTGGCTTGGATACCGGTGCGGATGACTACGTCACAAAGCCCTTTTCTGTTCAAGAGCTCATTGCCAGAATGAAGGCGGTATTGAGACGATCTGGTGCTAAAACTGATACAGAAGTTATTTCTATAGGCCCGTTGCTTATAGAGCCGAATAGCCATCGTGTTGCCTTGAATAATATAGATGTCATGATGAGCCCAACAGAATATAAATTACTGTATTTTTTTGCCTCTAACCCAAACAAAGTTTTTTCACGCAATCAGTTGTTGGACAATGTTTGGGGGGATAATGTATATGTGGAAGATCGTACCGTTGATGTTCATATCCGGCGTCTAAGACGAATCTTGGATGCGCAGGGCTGTGCAGACTTGGTCCAAACAGTACGCGGTTTTGGCTATAAACTGGTGGACCCCACTCCGTGAAAACAGATATAAAATACGATCGTAATATACTGCTGATTTGCTTGGCGTTTGCTGTAATGTTTGGCGTGGTTGCGGGTTATCCTGCAGAATTTTTAGCAGTTTTTTTGTTAGCCTATATCGCTGTTCAATATGCTCGGCTAAGAACACTGTATCAATGGGCGCGCTTTTCGGAACCAAAAGAAATACCCTTTGAAAAAGGTTTGTTCGGCCAGCTTGCTGAGCTTATTCACCATTCTACAAAACAGCGTTTAGTGGAAAAAGAAAGTGTTAAATATCAACTGGACCGTTTCAAAAAACTGATTTCAGTTTTTCCTGATGGCGTTGTTATTTTGTCATTAAAGAATGAAATTCAATGGTTCAATGATCAGGCCTCTCGCCTGCTTATTTTGAAAAAAGAAGATACAGGGCAGTTGATTAATCATTTAGTGCGGCATCCGCGTTTCATGCATTTCCTGAAGAACTTCAAAAATGATGATGTGATTGTCATGGAGGCACCGGCTGCAGAGACAAATTGGTCGGCAGAAAAGATTGAAATTCGCCTGTTGCCCTACGGTGATGATGAGCGGTTATTGCTCATCCGGGATGTCACCAAAATTGAACGTGCTAATCAAGTGAGAAAAGATTTTGTCTCAAATGCGTCACATGAATTAAGAACACCGTTGACGGTGATGAAAGGGTATGTGGAAATGCTTCTGGCCTCATCTTCTGATGAGACGGTGCAGGTGGCTTCGCTAAAAAAAGTAGATCAGCAAGTCGTTAAAATGCAAACAATGATCGAAGAGCTGTTGGCGCTGAGTCGTCTGGAAGAAGGGAAGGTGGATGATTCTCAAGCCTCCATTAATCTTCGTGGATTATGTGAGCAGATTAAGGCAGAATTTCAATCAGCGGCGGACAAGCGTAAACAGGCTTTAATTTTTGATATTCCCAAAACGCTGAATATAAAAGCGAATAAAGCCTCACTGTTAACCATAATGAGAAATCTGGTAGGCAATGCCATCAACTACTCTGATGAAAACGGAGAAATTCGAATTGGCTGGTCGGTAGATGATCAAGGTCAGGGTTCTTTGTTTGTAAAAGACAAAGGGAGCGGTATAGCCCCAAGGCATTTAACCAGGTTAACTGAACGTTTTTACCGGATTGCCGAAAATAATGTCAAGAATAAAACGGGCACGGGCCTTGGTTTGGCCATTGTTAAGCACGAATTAGATAGGCATGAGGCGCGCCTTGTAATTGATAGCCAAGAGGGTGAAGGCAGTTGTTTTCAGTGTGTTTTTCCACCTGAGCGATTTTAAGCAGTTGACGCTGTCATCAAATTGTCATATTGCATTCATTATAATGCCACGTTACAAAATTATATTGGCATCAGAGTAGAGCTGATGCTTTATCAGGTATTCAACAAATTGGAAAAATTATGAAAATTATGAAAATGAAGAAATTATTAGCGTTAAGCTTATTAGGTTTATCGATGGGTATGTCCGCTCATGCAGCTAAAGTTGAAGGAACAGGGTCAAGCTTTGCTTACTTAGCCTACACAACATGGAGTAAAGCCTATTACGGTGAAACAGGTGGTCAAGTTAACTACACGCCAACCGGTAGTGGATCAGGGATTAAAGAAGTAACGGCTCGTCACGTTGACTTTGGTGGCTCTGACAAGCCATTAAAAACGTCTGCATTAAATAAAGCGGGTTTAATTCAGTTTCCAACGGCAATAGGTGCGGTAACTTTTGCTTACAATGTTGAAGGTGTCAGCGGCTTAAAATTAAGTGAAGAAGCGATAGCCGGCATCATGTTGGGTAAAATTAAATATTGGGATGATGCAGTGATCGCTAAAGATAATGCAGGTCTTAATTTACCACATAAAGAAATTTTATTTGTTCACCGTAGTGACAAGTCGGGGACAACGTTTGCTTTTACGTACTACCTGAGCAAAATGAACCAAGAATGGCGTGAAACGATTGGTGCAAAGAAAGTTATTGCATGGCCTTCTAAAAACCGTATTGCTGGTAAAGGTAACTTTGGCGTAGCAACAGCAATTAAAAACAACGCGTTTTCAATTGGCTATGTTGATTATGCAGACGCTAAAAAGAACGGCTTAGATATGGCGATTATCGAAAATCGCGAAAAAGTGTTTGTTAAAGCGGAACCTGAAACGTTTGAAGCAGCAGCGGTTTATGCTGACCTGGATCCGAAAAAAGACTTTTATGCCAATATCGCGTATCCGCCTAAAGGGTACCCAGTGGTAACGGCTACGTTTGCTTTAACACCTCAAGAAGGTGAAAACTCAAAAGAAGTAATTAAGTTTTTTGAGTACGCATTAACCAAAAAGAACAAAGCCATTGAGTCGGTTGGTTATGTTGCATTACCTGAAGCGGTTATTGAAAAAGTTCAAGCGTATTGGGCTGAAAAAGGTTTAAAATAACCTTAGGTTTTTTAGTCTCCACAAAAAAGCCCGACCAGCACTTTTGCTGGAAGGGCTTTTTTAATAAGAAAGGCAGGTAATGGAATTAATCTTTAAAAAAATTGCTCAGCTTAGTGCAAGTTTAGTTTTTGTTATCCTGGCAGCGACGACAATAGTCTTGTATTTGTCTGCAAAACCGGCAATAGAAGAGTTCGGGCTTAAATTTTTGGTAGAACCTCGTTGGGGTGTTCAGGAGAAAGTTGAGACGCCTGATGTCGTTGAGCAAAGCGATCTAAAACAGCTAGAAAAGTCTGATGATTTTCAAACTGATGATGACTTTATAGAAGATGAGGAAGACTTCATGATGGATGATGAAGATGACTTTATCTTTGATGATGACATGGAGTCAGATTCTAATCGAAATAAAACGATTTATGGTGCTTTGGTGCCGATAGTCGGCACAGTATTTTCTACCTTGATTGCGATGTTGTTTTCTATCCCATTAGCGATAGGTATCGCTGTCTTTTTATCAGAAATTGCACCAAGTGCACTGGCTAAACCCGTTGGGGTTGCTATTGAGCTGTTGGCCTCTATACCGAGTATTATTTATGGTATGTGGGGTTTATTTTATTTTGGGCCTTTTATAGCAAGTTTATTTGGTGGGAATACGGTTTCTTTGTTGGTGGCGGGTCTGGTTTTAGGAATTATGGTCATTCCATTTATGGCGGCGCTTAGTCGTGATGCGATTGCAACTGTGCCGGATATGTTGAAAGAATCTGCTTACGCAATGGGTGCGACTAAATTAGAAGTGATTAAAGACGTTGTCTTTCCTTATGCAAAAACGGGCATCATCGGTTCTATCATTTTGTCTTTTGGCCGAGCTTTAGGGGAGACCATGGCCGTTGCCTTTGTGATAGGTGGCGTTTATGAATTTGCCGAGAAAGTAACTGATCCAACTAACTCTATCCCGGTGGTATTGGCGAATAGCTTTGCAGAGTCCAGCGGATTGAGTTTATCAGTGTTGTTCTACTTGGCGCTGATCTTATTTGTTTTAAGCTTTGGGGTCATCGCGATCGCGAAGTTTTATTTCTTGAGAAGAAAATAATGCGCTTAATACTGAATCGTATATTCCTTATTTTTTCAACGTTTGCTGCCCTCGTCGGCTTGTTTTTCCTAGGTTGGATCTTGTTTACTCTTTGTGTAAAGGGCTTATCGGGCCTAAGCCTTGATGTCTTTACAAAAGATCTTATCAATGGCGGTTTGCGAAACGTGATTGTGGGTCAAATGATGATGTCGGGCGTGGCGACAATGATTGGAATACCGGTTGGTATTCTCGCAGGCATTTATTTGCAGGAATACGGTGGTAATTCAAAAACCACCGAGTTTATTCGTGATCTCAGTGATGTGATGATGTCCGCTCCCTCCATTGTTGTAGGCACTTTTGTCTATGCTATTGTTGTCGTGCCTACAGGCCATACGACGGGTTGGGCAGGCGTGTTGGCGTTATTTATTCTTATGGTGCCCATTATTGTGAGAACGACAGATGATATGCTGAAATTGGTGCCTATCGAGCTGCGTGAAGCAGGTATTGCGATTGGCGCGTCTAAATATCATGTCACGATGAACATCGTCGTTCGCTATGCAAAAGCAGGAATTTTGACGGGCATTTTATTGGCGTTTGCCAGAGTGGTCGGAGAAACGGCTCCTTTAATCTACACAAGTGGCTCGAGTGAGTTTTGGTCGACAGATTTAACAGATACGTTTCCGTCGTTAACGGTATCAATTTATAACCTGGCGACAATGCCTGATGACAACTTGGTTCAGTTAGGCTGGACGGGTGCGTTTTTATTAACAGCGATGGTGCTACTAATTAATCTGCTGGGCCGATATAGCGGCAAAAAGAAGAGAAGCTAAACCATGAAAAATATGATGGAAGTTAAAGGGTTAACATTTACTTACAGTGGCGCAAATGAGGCTTCACTGGTTGATGTGACATTACCCGTGGAAAAAAATAAAGTCACCGCCCTAATTGGCCCCAGTGGCTGTGGAAAATCGACATTGTTACGTGGCATGAATCGAATTCATGATTTGTATCCAGGTCATACATACAAAGGTGTTATTAATTTGTTGAATGCCGATGGGGCGAGCTATACCAATATTCTGGATATTAAGAAAGAAGCCGACTTAATTCGCCTTCGTCAACGTGTCGGTATGATATTTCAGAAGCCGACACCTTTTCCGATGACAATTTTTGAAAACATTGCTTATGGCCTGCGTCTTTCAGGTATTAAAAATAAATCAGACCTCAAAGACATTGTAGAGCAATCCCTACGTGATGCTGCACTATGGAACGAAGCAAAAGACCGGCTGGATCATGATGCACGTGGTCTTAGTGGAGGGCAGCAGCAGCGTTTATGTATTGCAAGGGCTATTGCATTAAAACCCGAAGTGATTCTGTTTGATGAGCCAACAAGCGCATTGGATCCTATTTCAACCTTGGCGATTGAAGAAATGATTTCAGTATTAAGGGAGAAGTACAGTATCTGCATTGTGACGCATAATATGCAGCAAGCCGCACGTATATCTGATTTTACGGGGTTCATGTACTTGGGAGAGATGATTGAATATGATCAAACGGATACTATTTTTATGAAACCTTCGAAAAAGCAAACAGAAGACTACATCAGTGGTCGTTTTGGTTAAGGAGAAAGAAATGACGACGGGACAGCATATTTCACACAAGTTTGATGAAGAAGTTGAAGAGGTGACCACCAGCGTATTAAACATGGGGGGCTTGGTTGTTCAACAAATTGACAGAGCCATAAAAGCCTTATTGACGGGGGACAAAGCGCTCGCACAGGGGGTTATAGACGATGATGTAAAAGTAAACGCATTAGATGTTGAAATTGACGAAATGTGTAATCGAATTATTGTTGTACGCCAACCAACCGCCACTGATTTGCGTTTAATTATGGCGATTATCAAAACAACGTCAGACCTTGAGCGAATGGGGGACGAGGCCAAACGCATAGCAAGGCAAGCGGTCGATATTTCTAAGCGCGGCGCGTTGCCCGAGCAATTTGAGAGCATTGAGCAGATGTCTGCGCGCGTTAATACGATGCTAAATAGAGCGTTAGATGCTTTTGCCCGTCGAGATATTGAAGAAGGGCTAAACGTGATTCATATCGATCGCAAAGTAGATAAAGATTATGAAAACTTAGTTCGTCAGCAAATTACTTACATGATGGAAGACCCGAGAAAGATTCCAGTTGCGATTGATTTGTTATGGGCCTCCAGAGCGCTTGAGCGGATTGGTGATCGTTCGTGTAATATTTGTGAATATGTTATTTATTTAGTGAAAGGCAAAGATGTCCGGCATACAGAGTTAAAAGAATTAAAAGAGCATTTGTAGAAAAAAGCTACCTTATCTTCAGTTAAGCTTAAAAAACCTGCCATCGAGCAGGTTTTTTGTTGTATAGGGGCAAAAAACAACAATTGTCATGTGGTTGTCACATAGTTGTCATCTTAAGAACCTAAAATCCGTCCCGTGTTAACGATGTATCAAATTAAATACAAGGGATAAATAATGAAACAAACAAAACTATCTGTTGCAATTAAAGCAACATTATTGGGCGCTTCAATAGCGTTTGCACCGGCTGCATTGTCTGCTGATAAAGAGCTGTTGGATATTTTGAAAGCAAACGGAGCGATTACTGAAGATCAGTACCTAGAGCTTTCTATGGCTAACATGATGGAAAAGCAAAAAAAACCATCTGACGAAATGCTTAAGAAAATGGCATGGGCTGGGAAAATTAAGATTAAAGGTGATTTACGAGTTCGTCAGGAATACCAAACCGAGGATACAGGTGTTGGTTCAGGCGATGGTGAAGATCGTCAACGTTACCGCGCCAGGATAGGCGTTTATGCTGATGTGACAGACAATGTTAAAGCGGGTGTCCGATTAGCTTCTGCTGGTGGGGCAACATCGACTAATGAAACATTAGGCGATAATTTTTCAAATGATCCCGTGTATTTTGATTTAGCTTACATCAACTGGGCACCAGTTGAAGGCTTAGAATTGATGGGTGGTAAATTCAAAAAACCCTGGCAGGAAGTGAGCGGTGGCTTGGTTTGGGATGGAGACGTTAACCCAGAGGGTGTGGCGTTACGTTACACAACAAAATTAGGTGGTGCTAAGCTGATTGGTACAGCAGGCCACTTAGTGTTAAATGATATTGATGGTTTTAGTTTTGACGAAGACAGAACAGTTCAGTTTGGCCAGTTAGCGGCTAAAATGGGCAAAACAAAACTCGGGGTTAGTATTTACGAATACGACGAAGATGAAAATGGCGGCATGACATCAGGTGGCGGTAACGATTCAACTGAGTTTTCTATATCTGAGATTTTTGGTGAAACAACATTTGATTTAGGTTTGCCTATCAAGCTTTATGGCCATTATGCGACTAATAACGATGCAAATGGTGTCAATGATGGTGAAGATACAGCCTGGTTATTGGGCGTTGGCACTAAAGTCGGTTCTTGGAAAGCCAGTTATGACTACAGAGAAACAGAATTGAATGCGGTTAATGGCGCATTTAATGATTCTGATTTTGCTGGCGGTCGTACTGATTCTGATGGACACCGCTTTAAACTATCGTACAAAATCGATAAAAACTTTAGCGTAGGAACAACATATTTTGCAACGGATGTTGGCGACTTAAATGGTGATTTAGATGTAGATACTTGGCAAATTGATTTACAAGCCAAATTCTAAGCAGTTAAAACATTATATCGTTTTGAGCCCCGACAGGATGTTGGGGCTTTTTTTTGTTTGCTATAAATGAACCAATCATTCGTTATGTTAGTTAGTCGAATAATTGAGAAAAGTAAGAAAATGAGCTGGTTAGTCAGCAATACCGTTCACATTATCCACCGAGGGGGTCAGTTATCAGTTAGCGAGTGGTAAATATATAAACAGTGACTCTTTAAAAATCAGTTTTATCTGCTAAAGTTTTAAGGG
>Ga0181580_10004072_pt1 | contig 11886 bp, 8 predicted proteins | sample 071ome_23_FD_132413 | JGI IMG/M metagenome (GOLD analysis project Ga0181580, IMG submission 132413) | Coastal salt marsh microbial communities from the Groves Creek Marsh, Skidaway Island, Georgia - 071403BT metaG (megahit assembly) | ecosystem: Environmental > Aquatic > Marine > Intertidal zone...
ATCTAAGTTTAAATCTACAGCGGATTCCATTTCGGATCCGGATACAGATTCATTTACAATGTCTTCGATTGCCGCATCCACTTCTGGATGTTGAGCAACCCCACGATACTTCATGATGAGTTCTGCATTATCCTTCGCATTGTCACCATTGATATCAATGTATTGTCCGTAGTGAGAACCGGACGCAGTAACATAACCCGCACCATCATCATCCGTTTTTGGGACGATAGACGGTAACTTCTCATTCTCTTTGTTTGGATCTTTCTTACCCGATCTACGGATTTCGAATCCAAATAACTTCACTACGCTGTTATTGTCATCTGCCATTTATTAACCTCAGTCTAAAAAATGCATGGGCAGATTATCCTACCCATGCACTTATTTAGTAACAACTTAACTAGTTGTATTTGACTCCCAGTACTGGACTTGGAATTCCACTGCGAATTCTTCAACCGTATCGACAGTCTCGTAAGACAGTTCGATAGCAGCAACAGAGGTTGGGAAACAAGAACGGAAGTTGTATGTTTTCAATACAATACCATCTTTGTCCAACTGCTCTACTGACAGATCGGTTTGATATTCAGCAGGATCATTAAACCCAGTATTTGCGTTATGAGAATTGATGCCGTTCATCCAACGTTCCATCGCATCACGGATAGCAAAGTCAGTATCGTTAATAACGGTTACTGTCCAAGTTTCAAATGTACGGTCACCCGCAATTTTCAACTGGCGACCACGGAAAGGAACCGTGATCGTATTTACTGTGGATGCAGGAAGCGCTGCTGCTTTACACATAAAGGAAGTAAGTTCCGCATCACCAAGAGCGTATGCGGGAAAGTTCATCTTCACGTTAAAGAGGTTAGGACGAGCGCCACCACCTTTCAGTTTAGACTTAAAGTCATCTACGCCTAAAATAGCCATGGTCTACTCCTTATGCGCCTACCGTGCCAACAATCTCTTCGAAGTCTACACCAGTTCTAACAGCAACAAAGTTCAATTGAACGAAGTTGATAGAACGTGCAGGTTTCACAAAGATGTTTGCAACGAATTGGTTATTATCAATCACCTCTTGAGTGTTGTTTGTTTCGTCACAAACGACACGGAAGTCGGTAATACCCCTACGACCCTTCACTCTTCTGAGGAAAGGTTCTACAATGTTTACGAACTCAGCACGAGTAAATTCATCGTTGAATTCGAACATTACGTTTTTCGCAGCTTCACTGATTGACTTCTCAATAGAGATGAACAAACGTCTCACGTTGATACGGTCAAATGCAGAAGGTCTGCTCTCCAACGTCTTATCACCAAACAGAATCAGACCAGTGCCCGGAATGTTTGCGATAGGGTTGACACCTGCTTTGTACAGTGCGTCACGTTGGGTTTGATTTGGATTTGCCAAGATATCAGTAACACCACGATAGTTACCACGTCTCTGACCTGCAGGTGAATACCAAGGATCTGCAACGATATCCGTAGATGCCATTAGACCCGCAGTACTAGATGCGGCAGGGATGTTGATGTAAGTGTCGTTGTACTTATCAAATACCTTGAAGTAGTTGTTATCAACAACTAAGTACGATGATTTCGTAAATGTATTCGCTACCGTCACAGCGTTGGTCTGTGCTTGTGCGTCAGTTTTGCCCACGATACCTGCTTTATCAACAGATGTCAGAACAACACAATCTTTACGAGTGTTTGCAATTGATACAAGATCATTCACAACAGTAGTAGCGTTTGACACGTTACTGTGTTGAGGAGCGATCAAGAAATCAATCTCTGTTGCAAGTTTGTCTTCGAATAAATCGAATCCTGCGGAGTACTCTCCAGTTCCCAGAGTAGCAGAAGCTTGTCCGCCACCAAGTTTAACTGTACGCATTCCATCAGTCAGTGCGGCACTAAGACCGTAGTTAACAGGAGTATCGATATCAGGAGTATCACCCCAGTTACCACCCATGTTAGAGAAAGATGATCCGAATGCAGAGTCATCACCGAAGTAACCATTCCAGATGTACTGCGAGTTATCGTTCAGTACGTCAGAGATGTAATTCGGAGAATTGTCCGGAGTTACTGCGCCTTTGGCAACAGATAAGAATGCAAACTTTTCGAGGACAGAACCTACAGTACCAGAGATGGCACCAGTACGGTCAACGATTGCAACGTGAACTTCGTCATTAGATGCACCATTAGTGGATGCATAAGATGAAGTGCCGGGAGCAGCATCAAATTCATCAGCATATGCCCAACCTGTAAAGTGATCTGCACTTGCAGAATCACCTGCAGGACAGAAAGATACAGTAAGAGCATTACCTAAGTCGCCTGGATATTTTGCAATCCAAGTACCAGATGAAGTTGCAGATGCACCCTCACCAACAGCAGAAGAAACAGTGTTTTCCCAATGTGATTGATTATTTACAATCAATGAGTTACCATCTGAATCACCGGCAAATTTGGTGATAGCACTGTGAGCGTTTTGCCCACCGTTGTTCTCACGTACAACTTGTAAAGTCTGTGAGTATTTTAGAAAGTAAGCAGCGGAGTGAAAGTCCACTGAATTAGCGGTGTTGGGTGCTCCAAAAGTAGTAACCAATCCAGTTTCATCTGCGATCAGTGTTCTCTCATGTACGGGCCCCCAACGAAAGTTTCCTACGAATGCACCACCAGAGGCACCGACTGCAGGAACAATGCCTGTTTTGTCGATTTCGCTGATATTGATTCTAGGAGATGCGGGTTTGACAGCCATAGCATTTTCCTTTAGTTTCGTTAACGAATAATACGGTTATCATAATACGGTTATGTTCAATACCTTTATTTATGTTAATTGTGATTTTCAGAAGTCATCTGGAGTTGTCACCGTTTCAAACGAGTGCCAACCTAAATTAAGATCCTGTTGTTCTGCCCAATCAGATCCATCATCCACAAACCCAAATGGGACTACATCATCCTCAATTTGTTTCATCCTTTCATCGAACAACATCTGTTTCATATTGATGTCGGTCATATCTGAAAAGAACTGAGTAGATACAAAGTACCCAAACATCACCAGATTCATCATGAGATCATCATGATTACCATCGGATGCTTCGTAAGACTGACCCTTTGCAACGAATGTGGAGATCTCTAGAATTGTATTCTCATCTACGATCTTTAATTTATCTCCTTCGAGAATATCCTTGATTGAGGAACAACCCAGACGTTTAACCTTACGGTTCATTTCGATACCCAGTGCGTTTGCTTTAATCGCACTGGTCGTGTGTAGGTTCTCATACTCTAAATCATAGTATAAACCATTACAAACCACTTGACCAGAATCGTTTGACTCGACTACTACCCACGCTTCATTGTAGAGATTCGCATACTTATATATAATGTTTGGAAGCAGTAAGGGAGATATAGTGTTACAGCGATAGGCAGCTACTTGCCGGAAAGGACGCTCCGTAATATCGATGACCTGAAAGGTAGAATAATCCTGTCCTCTTCCCTTCGAGACATCAACCGTCATGACGTATTCATGTTCTGGTATTGGTTCTTGATAAACTAGTAAGTCACCGGACTCTAAAATTCGTTTGGGGTTCAGTGCACGTAGGGACATAAGAGTCTCTGCGTTAATTAGGGTATCACCTGTCCCAAAAAAGGTGTTACCAAATTCTTGGTCGAATTGCAATTGAGATGTATTCGCAATTGTCTCTGCCTTCCACTTCTCGTCCCTGCCTGGCACGTCCCACCAGTCTACACGATATGGTTTGTATTCATTCGTGCCTTGTACTGCTCCTGTCCAGATCTTTTCAAACTGATTACCGATACCGTTTGCGGTAGACGTGATAATTACTTTGGTGTCCTTACCAGATGAGATTACTGGATACGTTGACGTATAGAACTCAGTAGCGTTTTCAACGAAAGCAAACTCATCAAGAAAAAGCAGGTTAACAGACATACCACGAATAGAAGACCCACTAGTAGCAGCAGCAATAATTCGAGAATTATTAGAAAACTCAATTGAACCCTTATTAAGAGCCTTACAACCGGGCTGTAAAAAGAACGGGAGATTCTCCAACATGAGGGTGACTCTTGAGAGCATCTCTCTTGCGGTTGCCCCCTTGTTGGCAAGAATGGCAATAGTTTTCTCAGGGTGGAATATAGCGAACCAAAGGAGGAACCCAACTGACGATATAGACTTCCCAGACTGGCGACAAGCAAGTACAATAGAAAATCTATTATCTCTAAAATGGTGGAACATTTGTTCCTGATATGGGTATAACTTGAAGTCCACCAATCCTTTGTCAAGGTGCACCACCTTCACATAGTTTGTACAGAAGTATGCAGGATCTTCCATACACTTCTTGTATTCGGTAATTTTGTGTGCGTCCCATTCTTCTGATACCCCATCCCTTTTTACATTCGGGTTACCTAAGTAGGATTCTTTATTCTGTATCGTCATGTTCAATCACGGTCTTCTCATTCTGTAAGAATCTTTGCAGATCTGTGGTTGATCCTATAAAAATGTTATTGGTGTCTCCACTCTTGTTTTCTAAAGCAGGACGATCCATAACTTCTAGTTTCTTTTTAGTGGTGTGTAGGGCAAGTAGACGATCAGTAGTCTCTGCCGTATTCTTGATCATAGTGGCAAGTACTTCAAATGCACGAGGATGCTCTGACTGCTTTGCCAGTTCCATCATCTCTTCAATACCCTCTTGACCTTTTTCAATTAGGTCATAGAGGACTTCACGAGAATACTCGTGATCCGTTTCTACTTTGTCTGTCATTATAATGCACTATCCACATAGAGTTCGTTAAATCCATAATCACTATCTACACTCACTCCTACAGGGGTTGGTGTGAGTTGTATACGATGTTGGAATACTGGAGTGTTACTATCTCCTTCAAGAATATATAGTTGGTTGTTAACTTCACGAATAAGTTTACTATCACTCATCGGGCCATAGAATGCAATTTTCATATTGAAACTGAGTGTGTAAACAATCGTTCTACGATCCCCAATAGATCCTTCGAAGTCATCACTCATCGATATCGACTGTAGAATAATCGGTACATCTTCTTTGATGTCCGGATGAGTTGCCCCAAAGGGTTTTACACTGACTGTGTACTGAGGACTAAAGTATGGTAAAATCTGTTCGACAATTTGTAACGCATCGTCTTGAGACTTTGCGTATATGTTTACATCAAACGTGATATCGTAGGGTGTGGTTGCGAAGAACTTGTTTTTCTTTGTGTTGTCACCTGCGATAGAAGTCGAGAAGACATTAGTCTTCGGTAACTGTCTGATAGAATCATATGTCATTGCAGTTATTTCGAACGACATGCGAGGCAACTTCATCGCAACTCTACGTTCCGCATCTTCCTGATTCGTCATCTGTTGAAGACGTTCTAAGAAATTTCTCTTAGGTGCGTATGATAGAGGAACCTTAACCTGAGAGATAACCTCACCGGCAGAGTTCTGTCGTAATACGTATAAATTATTGAACATAGATCCGAATACCGATACGGCAGTTCGAACACGTTTATGATAGAAATGAGTTCCAAACATTACGACATGTCTCCAAATGGATTACTCTCAGAGAAGTCTAGGAAGTCTCCCTCAAAGTCATCAAAGTATTTATTCTGTGTGACAGGTTCGTCGTTACCCACGTTGTCTATCTGTTGTATATAATTCAACTCTTCGACCAGACTAGGTGAATAAGTGGCAGCGTCACTGACAAGAGCATTTGTTGTATTGAACGTATGATACTTTCCGTCTGTTGCACCTACGTGTGCGAGATAAAGAACGTTGTCAGAATCAGACCATCTACCTACCTCACCTCTTATAGTATAGGATGGTGTAGTTTGAGTGACCACTGCATTCTTCTTATAGTTACCACCTGAGTATGGTGCAGAAAAAGTAATAGTAGGTGGAGCGTTGTAGTAGATACCTGAAGTAAGAAGTTCTACCGCATTCAATGTACCATCGGTATTGATTGTTGCAGTTGCAGTTGCACTGACCGCATTGAAGTGTTGTAGTGTTGCATCGTAAGTTGGATTAGCAGTCCACTCAGCACCATTGTCATCGGTATCGATAGAATCACTGTTGCCCGGAGTTGAATATCTGGGTTCTAAAATTTGTGTCTTAGATCCAGTCTGTACACGGAACTCATCAATGTATCCGTTGAGTGCTTTCCAGTCTACTCCATCTACTGTTCGTGCGGCAGTAGAACCTACAGAGAATCCGTTGGTTCCTACAAAGTTCCATGTCACACCTGCGAGAAGTGTGTCGAGAACCTTGTTACCGTCAAAATAGATTACTAAGTTATTAGTGTCAAATGCACCAATCAGTATGTGGTGCCAAGTACCTGTGGCGAATAGAGCAGTACCACCAGTTAAACTAGTGATTGAACCTCCCCCATTATCTTCTCTACTATATACCAGTTGTCCTAAATTGTCAATACCCCAGAAGTAAACATTTTCTGGATCAGATCCACTACCACCAGTTTTAAACAGTACTACTTGTTCTCCTGCATTAGGTAAAGTAGTTGTTTGAACCCACATCTCTACTGTACCTTGTGCACCCGTCAAGGCGTAAGTTTGTTCTAGACCACGACCACGGTTAACATCTAAAGAACTGTTGCCGAGTTTTGACAGACCGCCGGGGTTAGTACCAATAGTAACTGTAGGTGCGGTTGTGTATCCGAAACCAAGACTTTCTATTTCTATTTCACCAACAACACCGTCTGGACTAATCGTAGTAGTACCAGTTGCAGTTGCATCTGCGGGTGAACGCATAGTCAGTTTATATTGATATGCAGACTCATCCTCAACCACATCGATATTATCGATATCAGTATCAAAGTCTTCATCGTTGTATTCGAACAACTCACACTGTAGTCTGAAGGTAGGTAGATTACTCAATTGATAGAACGGAGTCTCTGTCTCAACCTTGAAGATCTCGAACATAGACTCAGACATAGGCAAATAGATGATATCGCCTTCACGTGGACGGAAGTTATATGCGTCTAGTTTATCACCAATGAGTTTCTTCCATCGTCTACGTGCAACCACGAATGTTGCTTGATCACGTAATTCTACACCGAACTTAGAGAATAGATCTCCTTCGCCATCGAACCCTTCTTGGTTCTCAATATACATCTCTATCTTATAGGCATCAGAGAACCGTGACGGTACGTCATCAAGGAACACTTTATCTTTGTTGACGATTTCACGAGGTAGGTAATATACGTCTTCTCCGTAAAACTTTAAAGACTCTATTACTAGGTCTTCGTACAAGCCTTGCTCGTTACGTGCACCTCTTGAAATCCATGGATTAGTTGCCATTAATTACCCCACGAAGAACGCTGGCCCGATATCTTCTTCTTCCCTAAATTTAGTCATGACGTTTTCAATGTCTTGATTCGCATCTTCGAGAATCTGTCTACCCGATATGGTCACCCCGCCAGGCAGTGTCATACCTTCGAACTTAGACATGTTAATACCCCATTGACGTTTGATCAATGCTGTGGTATAATTCTTTAAAAACTTGTGATTCCACAGAGAATTATAATCCGCTAACACACCAGTGTCCGGATCAATATCAGCATATACTTCTAACATTATATAGTTACCTACCACAAAGTCCTCTTTTGAATGATAGAAATGAAGTCTAGAACCCTGTCTATCAAAATTGATAATAGGGACACCGCTTAATTTCATATCAAGTAACGACAAGTGTTGTTGCATTTGTTCGTAGTATGCAATATCCCCTGCGTAGTTATTTAGGTCAGTAATATCGTTTAGCATCATCTGGTATTTGATGTCAAAGAAATTGGTTGATGCAGTAACGTTCTCTACTGGGAACATTCGAACGACACACATAACATCTGTACCCAAATCAATATATCGATTGTCGATATCATCTTGAGTCATTTGATGGGTCAAATAGAAACGTCTAGATCCATCTGGATGATGTTCACGAAACCACTGTAACGCTTCATCAACACGATCTTCGATCTGTTCGTCAGCGACATTAATTTCGATCACCGGACTACCCAGTGCTCTTAGACAGTAGTCAATTAATTCATCTCTTGTATTTGGAATTGCCATTTCTTTACCTTAGTTAAGTAGTGTCCCCGAAGAGTTATACACGTTTATTCTGTAATGTGTTCCTTGTTGCCCGTCTAGTAAATCTGCGTCAAGACCAGACGCTGCACCATCCACAGTCTTGATTTCAGTCAAAATTTCTGAAGCGGTTCTTTCTGTGAAAGACATATCACCAGTGGCAGAGTTGTAAGACAGAGATCCAGATCCACTGATACCTGCTCTTGCAATGGTAGTTATATCTGCAGAGTCTACATGCAGATTACCGACAAACAGTTCGTCTAATCTTACTGTACCTGCGTTAAAGTCACCAGATGCATCACGAGCAACAATGGTTGAACCAGTGTTTGCATTTGTCGCAGTAGTCGCAGAGTTCTGAACTTTACCCGCAGTACTAATAGTCGCAAGTTTAGTATCAGCGATATTTGCGGATGCGTTGATATCTGCGTTTACGATACTGCCTGGATTGTATGCAGTTGTAAGTGTAACTGCACCTGTACCATCAAACGATACAGCGTTTGCAGTGATGTCACCTGTTAAGGAGAAGTTTCTACCAGTTGCAAGTGCGGTTGCTGTATCTGCATTACCTGTTAATGCACCAGTGACATTACCTTCAAATCTACTTGCAACAAGAGTCGCAAGACTAAATGATGCGTCTCCAGTATTGATTGACCCTACTGGTGTGGAGTCGTATTCATCTACTAACTTCCACTTCTCATCAGTGACATCGAAGAATATACCCATATGAGTATAACCAACACCACTTGTACCAGTGTTTCGGTTTGTGAAGAAACCAGTATCTACGTTTATAGGAGATGCAGTACCTTCCCATGTATCACCTGAATCGTGACCTGTGGTCGCCCCAAACTCAACTGATATATTATCAGCAGAATGAATGAGTTGTGGACTTCCAGTGATAGGAACCTTTGTTGCTTCGGGGGAACCAAACGCACTGTCAGTATCCCACTCAAATGTGTCAACACCGCCTGGCCCTGTCCCCACACCATCAATACGAACATAGTATGAAGTAGGCGTAGTTCCTGTAAAGTGTCCTGCAAAGAATGCATCGTCAAGTCCAGTACCAGTGAAGACTGTTCCTGCTTCACCAATCGCATCACCTTCGTTCAATCGATAGAACGGTGCACCCTGAGTTACGTTAGATGTACCTACAGTAGTCGTACTGCCTAAAATAGTTAAGTTACCGTCAACCTGTAAGTCTGTACCAATGTGTGCAGAAGTTCTTACACGGAATGAGTTAACTGAATGGTTCTGTTGATTGACCAGAAGGATACCAGTATTGGAATCGCCCGACAGAACAACCCAACCTAGACACATCGGAAAGTTTGGATATGTCGGAGATGCGTTCTGAACCAGTCCAGGCCCAAGACCCACGAAGAAGTTTGTTCCGTCTGACAGACCTGTTGTATTCACTTCGGTCAACTGACCAGAAATGAGACAGTGACCATAAGAGTTGTTTGCGATGTCTTGTGCGGCAATACCTTGAGCGTTATATGCGTTTACGTCTGTTGCGTCTGCAAGACCAACCGTAGGAACATCAAGAGCACCTGAAGTATAGTTGCCACTAAAGTATAGTGGTTGACCTTTTCGTATCAATGAACCTGTATTGTTGAATACACGCTGGTGTTCTTGAATACCAATCTCGTGAACCATACCAGTGATGTCATCATTATAATTCAGAGTCTTGTGTGCATTATCATAATACAACAGACCTTCACTGTATGGTTGATGCGAATCAAACCTAGTTATGTCAAACTGAACATTCAGTAATGATGCAGAGTCCGCTTCAAGTCTACCTGAGACTTTCAGTCTATCTTCAATACGCAGATATTCGTAGTGTTCACTGAATCCGTCTACAAGGATTGTACCAACATTAGAGTCAGAAGTCAGAACACGACCAATGTGGAACGGATAACCAGTATCAACTGTAACTGCTTGATCAGTCCACTTACCTGCGGAGTCTGCAGACAGATATAGTGTAGAACCGGCAGATATACCACTAGTGTTTATATCACGGACAATACCATAACGAGTTACCCAACCATGTCCTCCGTCTGGAATATCCATAGTTGCAAGACCAGTCGGATTACCAGTCGATGACATATCCGCACGAGCAAGAGATACTTGTGGGTGTTTACCGTGTGCAGTTCCAGAGATATAGACCGCATCACCGTTGTTAATCTGAGCACCAGTTAGGTTATGAACATAAACGAATATCTCTTGACCGATATTCAGAGTTACATCTGGATTTGGGTTCTCTCTCGTAGACATGTTGACAGAGAGTGCTTTCTGGTGATCAGAGTCAAAGAAAAGAGTACCCGCAACATTATTTGGGCGACCCTGTTGTCTATTGAGTTGAATGCTATTAGCGACAGCACTGTCTTGAGTAACCTTACCGAAGGTTACGTCATCGGTTGTGCCAACCGACTGACCAATTGCGACAGAACCATTTGTAATTGTGACACCAGTACCACCAGAAAAATGTGCACGAGTTTCTGCGGCAGATGGCCCTGTATAGGTAAGGACACCAGTACTACTATTGTACCCAAGTGATCCATCACCACCTGCATCGGTAACTGAAATTGATCCACGTGCACGTGCGTCTGTGTAATAAAGATTAGACCCTTCGGTCAGATCTGAGGTAGTCTTCTGTGCAAAGTCAGAATCGAAACCACCATAAGCGACTTCACTATAAGTGATGACACCAGAAGCACTATCATAAGATAGTGCCCCACCTTGAACACTCAATACATTTCGTGCTCTTGCGGTAGTAAAGTATTGATTTGTTCCCTCTGTTATATCAGAGGTAGTGTTAGCCGCCAAATCAAACTTTTTCTGTGTGCCAGATCCATTATGTACGTTAAGTTGATCATTGTGTTCACTGAGGACTAGATTGCCAAGATAGATAGACTGTCCATTTAGGTACAAATCACGGAACTTTTTAGTCGGTGAACCTAAGTCATATGCACTGTCTGTAGCTGGAATAATATGTCCAGTAACGTTACCTAGTTTGGTCTGTACACGTGCATCGGTATAATACAGGTTAGTAGACCCTTCGGTGAGATCGTCTGTAGTATCAGAATCCCCAAAGGTGTCCATGTTTATTTTTACAGAATATGACCCACCGTCTGCAGTAGAAAGAGTCAGAAGGTTTGTGTCGGAGTCATATGCAAGACCAGAAACTCCTGCAACACTTACCGTGGTTGCGGAATCTACTTGACCTTGTGCGTTGATTGAAAGGACGGGTATCTCAGTTGAGGAACCGTAAGTAGCAGCAACAACGCCACTATTGGTAATACTGATTTCACCTGCAGTTTCAGTTATTCCAGTGCCACCAGAAATCTCACGCAATGTGACGATTGCACTAGAGGATGCACTATCTGTTGTTTTGAAAAAGAGGCGACCATCATTTGTGTTGATCGCAATTTCACCTAGTGCTATATTTGACGTAGTTGGTGCTTTCCCCTTTACCGAACTACGCTTCAGTTTAAAAACTGTAGACATTTGTCAACCTCGTCCCAATGTTGGATAACCCCCTTATATAAGGGGGTATAGCTTATTTAGTATGTTCCTCCATCTAGAGTTGCGACAGTCACGAACCCAGATGTTAAGGTAAACTGGTCTGAGTCAAAAGACGCAACACCCTTGTTTGTATAACTAGCAAGTTCTGCAGAGAACAGAATAGTATTATCTGAATCTTGAACAGAACCATAGGTAATGTCCATACCTTCGCCAGCAGCGAAGAAATTATTACCAAGATGATCTTCGATGTATTCACGAAGAACCACA
>Ga0181580_10004074_pt1 | contig 11885 bp, 9 predicted proteins | sample 071ome_23_FD_132413 | JGI IMG/M metagenome (GOLD analysis project Ga0181580, IMG submission 132413) | Coastal salt marsh microbial communities from the Groves Creek Marsh, Skidaway Island, Georgia - 071403BT metaG (megahit assembly) | ecosystem: Environmental > Aquatic > Marine > Intertidal zone...
GTCTGCATATTCCGCAAAAACTCTCAGAGTGGAATCTTCTAAATTTATCCATGCTTCAATTCCATACTGGAACATCAGACAATTTGGGAGAAACTTGTCTTCATCTTCTCCTACTAGTTGTCCGTAAAGAGCAAATGGAGAATCAAATGGTTGCCACCTAAGATCAATTCCCGCCAATTGATTACCAGGTTCTTTTGACCGATCATCATTCCCCGTATTGGCACCATAATTATCCTGGCTTAAAAAAGCATCAGCCCATGTACTTAAACCTTCGGGACGACCTTGCCCGCCTAATTGAATCATACGAAAGAAGCTAATCTCAAGACCACCAAGGATGGTTGGCTTAACCTCCCCCCTCATTCCCCAAAGATAAGGATTCGGCACCGTTCTCTCTTCTTCCATTCGGCCAATAAAAGAATGAAAGCTCCAGGGGCCAATCCATGACAACCACTTGGTTTCAAAGGGTTCAGCGATACGGCGGTCTATCGATATGGCGGGAATGGGGCGGGCATTGGTGGAAAGAATCAAACTACCATCCCAACCCGGGCCCCACCAGCGTTCCTGCTGACCAAAACTCGCCGACCAGTTTCCCAATCTCGCGGCAATGTAGGATCCATCCAAAGCAAAACCTTCATCCACCCTCGCCTTCCAATCTTTTTCCATACCATAAAAGGCATTGATCGAAAGTTTCGCCGCAAAACGATCGTTCATCCAGGAAACGGATGCATTAGTGGCAAAACCAGATCGTGGTTCGGGACCAAACCCTCGGGCAGTCACACGATCGTCGGCAATCCCGAGAGTTGTGTAAATAGGAGAAAATACGGAATTTGCCTCTTCTGAAAGACGATTGTCGAGAAGTTCACTGTTGTAAGCATATTCCTGTAGCCCCGAGCTCAATCGACCCAGATCCAAAGGCCATGAATTTTGTAGACCTTCAAAACCTCCTTCATCACCAAGCAATCGAATCTCGTGACGAATGAATGGGTCATTAGGGGTCAAAAACGGTTCACCGAAACTAAAGATAAGTAATTCTAAGAAAAGTATCCCAGGAATGCATCTTCGAATCTGTATACTAAGCAAAGGCATCATTCGTTTTGATATTTGATAATTACAAAGTAATCAATTCGAATCCAAATGGCTTTTGTCTCGCTCATTTGAGCTGAAAGAATTATCTGTTGCAAATCAGTAACTATGGAAGACGATCCTTTATTTCGAAGAACAAGACAGCATGCCGAAAAAAGACTCGTATTCAGTGGGGCGAAATCTGACAAACAACGGATTATCGATATTAAGGAATTTCTCCGTCTGGAAAAGGAGATGCTCCTGCGCTATCACCGAAAAGGAGACACCGGCTTCAGGCTTACGAGAGCCAGGGCAGTAATTGTGGATGTTCTGATTCAATGCCTTTTTAAATATGCCAGTGAAATAGCAGTCGAAGTGGTAGGCAAACTGCGCCCCATGTGCGTTCTTGCAACAGGTGGATATGGAAGAGGTGAGCTATGCCCCCATAGCGATATCGATTTAATGTTTCTATATTCGAAAAATTTAGGAGGAAAAACCCAGGAAGCATTAAAAGAAACCATGACGCGGGAGATCCTATACCCTCTGTGGGATTCTGGGTTGAAAGTGGGTCACGCATCCCGTGACATAAATGAGGCAATTGCAGAGGCTCAACTAGATATTCGAAACAAGAACTCAATGCTGGATACCCGATACATTTCCGGTGACCGGAAAATGAGTGAGCGTTTCGTACACAAATTTCTCAAGCACTGCATGAACCGGGAGCCTGAAAAATACCTGAAAGATCTCCAGTCTCATCAAAAAGAAAGAAGAATTGAGAAACAAAGCACCGTCTTTCTTCAAGCACCTGATGTAAAAAGCGGTGCCGGCGGTTTGCGAGACTTTCAAGGTATCCAGTGGATGATAAAAGTGAAATTCGGCAACAAAGGATTAGAGGAATTGGTGCGAAGAAAATATCTTTCCGAACAGGAAGCTAAATCTTATTCCGATGCATATTCATTTCTGTTGCGAGTACGAAACGAATTACACTTCCTGAGTAAACGCCCGGTAGATATTCTCCATCTGGAAAAGCAACCTGAAGTGGCCCTAGGCCTTGGCTATGATGATGATGATATTTTTAAACGAGTTGAATTATTTATGGAAGATTACTACTCGAGTGCCCGAACGATTAGTCAAATAAGTAATATTCTCGAACAGCGACTTGTTTACTCAACTGCTGGTTCCACCTCCAAGTTAAGCTTCCGCAAGGTATTGTCAGCCTACCGGGCTTCGCCGGCTCAAAATATTGACGGATTTGATCTGGTAGAGAATCAGCTTAGCTCATCCAATCCCAACATTTTTGATGAAGATCCTGAGAGAATTCTGAGGCTTTTTCGCCATTCGCAAAGACTTTCTGCCTCCCTTTCGCCTGATTTAAAATCTTTAATAAGGAACCGCCTTTCTCTGATTGATTCAACTTTAATCAATTCCAGTTCGGCCAATGTAACATTTCGATCAATTCTTCAGGAAATCGGAAATGTAAGTCCCACTCTTTGTGAAATGCATGAATTGGGAGTTCTTGGCAGGTTCGTCCCCGAGTTCGGTCGTTTGACCTGTAAGGTGCAACATGATCTATACCATAGATTTACCGCGGATGTGCATGTGCTCCATTGTATTACTGTTCTAGACGAGGTTTTCCAGGGGAAGCGACCCGATGCAAAACAATACCTCAATGCTTTAAGAAAAAATGAAGTGCCCGGGCTTTTATATCTGATATTGTTTCTGCACGATCTTGGAAAGGATGAAGGACCCAAGGGTCACTGTGAAAGAGGTGTTGAAATTTCAATTTCATTACTTAAACGTCTCGGCATTTCAAAAGAAATGCATGATCGGATTCTATTTGTGGTGCTTAACCATTTGGAAATGGTAAGATATGCAAATAAGTTTGATCTCGACGATCCCGAAGTTATCGAAGGCTTTGCTAAATTTGTTGAAGGTGAACAGCGACTGCGATTTCTCTACGCACATACCTACTGCGATGCCAATGCCACCGCTCCCGATTTATGGAATGCCCATAAAGAAGAATTACATACCCTTCTCTACAACAACACCATCGCAGTTTTAGAAGGAAAAAGAGCTCCTGTAGACCCAGAAAGTCTTAAAGATTCTTACATGGATCTCGATATCAAAGGCGTGAGCAAAGACAACTTGCGAAAACATCTGGATCAAGTTCCGATTCGTTATTTTTCACACTCAGGAAGAGAAGAGGTGGGTTTGCATGCATCAATGGTTCAAGAGTTTCTAAGCCAAGAAGAATCAAAACAAAAACCCGTTATCAATTGGAGAAATGATGTCCGCCGTACTCTTACAGTAATAGATATTGTAACCCCGGACCAGATTGGTCTTTTTGAAAAAATTACCGGAGCAATATCTATAGCAGGTCTCAATATTCTAGGTGCCAGAGCGGTAACCCGAACCGATGGTTTGGCGATCGATGTCTTTTATGTAGAGAATGATAAAAGTGGTTTTGTTGAAGACGAAGAGACAAAGAAAAGCTGTGAAGAATCGATTAACTCCTTTCTTAATGAAAACAATTCTCCGGACGAAAAAATTAATGAATTACGAAAAAAAACGGACCGAAACCGATTGTTTTCAAACAAAGAAAAATTAGGGGAACGCATCCCTTCTCAAGTGGATGTTTACCGGGATATCAATCTTGGCCGTACCATAGTTGAAGTAAAAGCTCCTGATCAGCCAGGACTCCTGCATCTTCTAACCAAAACAATTTCTCAATGTGGATTTAATATTGAATTTGCACGAATTGCTACTGAGCAAGGTATTGCGACAGATATTTTTAACATCAGTGCGAGCGTGAAAGATGAAAAACTACAGCCTGATAAATTCCTGGAACTCAGAGAGAAACTAAGTACCGCACTTCACGATGCTAAGTTTTATCATGAGGTATAATTTCTATCGATCCTGAGCAATCGGTAATGACAGTCGGAACACAGTTCCTTGCTTAGTAGATTCCATCAACTCCAGATCCCCATCATGGGCACGCATGATGCGTTTGGAAATAGTCAATCCAAGACCAGTTCCACCAACTCTGGCAGTAAGAAAAGAATCAAAAATACGACTCTTAAACTCTTCCGGTATTCCCTTACCCGTATCTTTAACTAGCACTCTCACCCATCTTTCGTCTTCAGCAGATGTTTCCAATGTTAAATGTCCACCTTCAGGCATAGCTCCTAAAGCGTTAAGAATCAGATTGAGCAAAGCTTGCTGAATCTGACCTTTATCGACGAACACCACCGATTCAAAACCTTGCTCATTCATGGTTAAGGAAACTCGTGATTGATCGAGCTTCAAACGGACGAGTAAAGCGGCATCTCTCAAAATTTCTCCCAACTTACAATGCACACGAAAAGCCTCACGACTCTTTCCAAAATCGAGAATTCGACCCGCAATCTGATCAAGATGATTCAACTTTTCACGAATGATTGACAAATCTTTTGCCTGATGAGGGTTTGCATCTTCACTCAATTCAAGAGAATCAAATAACAGACGCACAACCATTAACGGGTTTCGAATTTCATGAGCAATTTCAGCAGCCAAAGTTCCCAAAGTGGTAAGTCTTTCGCTTTTGCGCAAACTCTCCTCTGATGAAAAAACCCTGCCATACAACCGTGCATTTTGGATTGCAATAGCACCAAGGTCTGCAAGTGCTCTTGCAATTAGTCTTTCATCATCATTAAACCTGTGGGATCGGTCAACATACAGAGTAATCAAACCGATAGGTTCATCCTCATAAACCACTGGAGTGACCAACATCGAGTGTAGACCTTTTTCCCTGATTAAATTTGTGAAATGGTGCTCTTCTGTTCGAAAAAGATCTCTAGTCTGAACCTGTCTGTGTCCTCGCAAAGAAGTGCCAAGCAAACTATCCGCGGGACTCAGAGTCTCTTCATGCGAGAGTGATCCAGATGTATCCTGTAAGGAGTGAAGTTTCAATTCATCTGATTCAGCCTCATAAAGAAAGAACGCTGACATGCTGCAATCAAGGAGGAGAAGGGCCTCACGGGTAATGGATTCCAAGACCTGTTCCACCTTTCTGGTTCCCGCCATGTCTTGCCCCACAAGCACGAGAGTTTGCAATTGCTCTGCCTTCCGCCTGAGTTGTTGGATCATCCACATATTCTCAAGCACACGACTGGCCTCATTGGCCATCAGAACCAATAAACGCAAATCTTCTGGCTTGAATGCATTGGCAACTGTTGCATCCACATTGAGGGCACCCACCGTTCGATCTCCTTCACTCAAAGGAGCAGCCATTTCCGAACGAACATTCTCATCCAATGGAAAGTATCTCTCTTCCTGAGCAACATCCGGACAAAGAAGTGGCTCCCCATGCATAGCCACCCAGCCGGTTACGCCCACTCCTCTCGGCAACTCAAATCCTTTACTTGATTTTGATAAACCCCGTTCCACTTCGATTACCAGTTTATCTGAATCTGCGTTCAATAAACTAATCGATGCACTACTTGCACTAAATACATCCATGACCTCTTCCAAAATACCCTCCAGGGCAAGCAGCGGATTTTTTTCTTTTCCAGCAAGTGTACTTATTCGATAGAGCACATCTATTGCTTTTTTTTCTGAATCCTGATCAGTAGAAATATTTTCCATAACCGGAAGAGTAGCAAGTTTCTCGCCTCAAGCGAGGAACATTCAAAAAAAGTAGACTACTTACCCTGAACAAAATGACTCCAAGTTTCTTCCATGGGTTTTCCATATAGAGAAGTCATAAAAGGTCGGCGGGGCGGACGCTTTGGTTCTTTTAAAAGTCTCATTCCTGCTTCGCGGGGTAAGCGATTGCTCTTCTTACTATTACAGCGAATGCATGAGATAACCACATTCTCCCAAGAAGTAGCTCCTCCACGATCCCGAGGAATCACATGATCCATATTCAACTCCTTGGTTGGAAGGATTTTACCACAGTACTGGCACTTGTAATCATCCCGCTCCAAAAGGTTTTGACGATTAAATTTTATATCCTGCATCAACATCCGATCGTATGATCTCAATAACAGAACGGAAGGAACCACCACTTTTTGGCTGACCGTATGAATGACGCGTGCATTTGGGTTGTCTTCCAGCTCTTTACAATGCTCAAACCAGGAAGGGCCATCAAAAACTCGAAAACTTCCATCCTCTGCATATATCACCTGGGCATGGTCCAGGGAAAGCAAACTGAAAGCACGTTCTACACCTACAACATTAACCGCTTGCCAAAGGCGATTTAAGACGAGGGTCTGAAAACTTGAATCCATCCGAGTTAGTTTATAACCCCCTCCCCCATACCTTTGTCAAAGGATTTTTATCAACATTTTAGTTACAAGAAGGTAACAAAATAAATTTTCTCTTTTTTGTAAGAAAACAAAGGAAAAACTCGATAAGGACATAGTTGCGATAAATTCGATAAATCAATCTTACTAAAAATCAATATGACTCAAAAAAGTTCTTACATTAAATTCGACGAAAACGGCAGACAGGTACACGACTACAAAAGCCTTGCAGACAGCATCACCACTTTACCCACTCTTAGATCAAACATCGTAGAGTTGGTACAATCGATTGAAAACTCATTCGAAACAAACATTTCAGTTTTTGTGGATAAGATCAGAAAAGATCAAAGCCTCGTGGCTAAAATTCTAAGAGTGGCAAGGGCATCGAAATATGCCCGTTTGATACAAGTCGATACGGTAAGCGATGCAATACAAGTATTAGGAGTAGAAAGACTCCGCGATGAGGCCTTGAGGGAAAGTCTGATCGGAAACTTTCTGAAAACTAATCCCTACAAGAATGGGTTTGATTGGAAAGCCTTTTGGAAACATGCCCATGCTGTTGGGGTTATCTCTTCCATCATTGCAAAAAAAATGGGAAAGTCTGACTATGAGAGGTTTTACACCGCAGGTCTTCTTCATGATATGGGAAAGATGGGTGCTTTCTGTCTTGGAGAGAAAAAAATGCTCGAGGTATCTAAGGAAGCTCGAAATCGGAATTTGTCCTTCATCGCGACCGAAATGGCATTGGGAACCCCAAGGCATGATCTCCTCGGAGAAGCGATTGGCGAAAGTTGGGATCTACCCGAGTACCTGGTAAAAGTATGCAGATATCATCACACCTATTCGAGGGAACAAAGAATGCCTGATCAATCTTGTTCAGAAAAAAGAAAACAACTTAACGAATACATCGATGTTGTGATCCTGGCAAACTTTTGGGCCAAGAAGCTTAAGCAAGGATACTCCGGACATTCAATCCTTGAGGAGCCCGAAATTCTTATACTCAAAAATCTAAATCTCCCAGATTTTCTTCTCGAAAAAATCACACCAACAATCATTGCGGAATTAAACGAGGGATCTTTTTTGGATGATCTATTCGATGCAGCTTAAACCTTTGAACTATAAAAATATATTCGTATGAAAGCCATCTTACTTCTTCTATTTGTTTTCGTTCCCTTTTTCTATTTGCTTTCGCATAATGCCGGACCTGAAGCTTGGAGTGGATATTGCGTTGCAGTTGTATGGATGCTGATAAGACTTGGAATTCACTCCTAAATCTGTGACGAAAAAATTCCTAAAAGCCTCTGGATGGCTTTTACAAATTCTCGTTATAGTTAACCTTTGTTTTGCAACTGCTTTCAATCTGGAAGCTGAATATTTTGCGAGGTATGAATATTTTCCTAACTTCCATTATTTCTCTGCCCCAATCTGTATTGTTGGCTTAGTAATCTGTATTTATTGCTTTCTGGCCAACAAAAATAAGGAAGCAAAAATATGGAAACTACTTCATTCACTGCCCTTTCTCCTGATTATTTTGGGAACAGTCGGCTCGGGTTCAATAACTCACACTGGTGAAGATTCACCCTCATTCATAGTTGTTCTTATAGCTACATTTTTTCTTTTTCCTCTCTCAATCTTCTTTTTTCGCAAGCTTGGAAGACATTCTTTGATCGGTTGTATCTTCCTACTCTACTCCCCTTCGCTTTCTTATTACTCCGCACAACAATGGGTTCAATGGAACACCGCACTTTTTAGTGAAAAAATTCACAAAGTCGAAGGATGGAATTTTGAGGTTAGCGAATGGAAATGGTTCTGCTTGGATTCGGTCAAAACTGAGGATGTAATCATTTACAATTGGACACCCTTTTTTCAAAGATTTGCGATTAAAAGTAAGGAGAGCGATCATTACGGCAAAGGCCGCAAGCCGGATGTTTTGTATAGTGTAGAAAAGATAGAAGGAAGACTCCTTATTACGAATGCTACTAATGTTCTATGGAATAGTTCGGGTGAGACAGGCGTGTGGCCTTCACGATAATTTTTAAAACATTGTAAGAAAATTAATCTATTTTCCGATAAAGAAAATAATGACGCTTATAAAAGAAAATAGAAACCCACACATAGGAAAATTTACAGAGAAATCGATTCGACTAGATTCTCTTGTTTAAAAAGTAAATTCAAAAACCCATGAACGATATTTATAATAACTCAATTCTTAACTCAACTTACATATCCAAAAATGAGAAGTGACGACTGGAAAATTCCTGCCATCAAGTATCACCAAATCCATGGTCTCGATCCAAGCACTCCTGTTCCCAATAGGACAGAAAAATCTACCGATGAAATTCAAAATATTCCACTCCTAGGATGGTGGAAGAATCGAGTCGAGAAGACTTACGCCACCTACCGGGAATATTCGGATATTCGAATACTCGTACAGTGCTATCTTCTTTGCCTACTTCTACCTTTTATTTATTTCCTTATTATTCCTTGGTGCCTGTGGTTGAGTGGTCAGGAATTTTACTTTTCAGAATTCGATCCCAACGAGCCAATATATGTAGTTATTTTTGCACCGATTATCGAAACTTTGATTTTCTTTTTCATTCCTTTGGAAATCTTTCGTATTATCTCGTTACCACGCTGGTTCTCCTATCCATTGATATTCATATTTTTTGAAGCCTTGCACGACCAAAGATCTTTGTTTGAACATCCCATTATGTGGATGGGTGGGTATATGCTTATCGTTGCCTACGAAGCGGGGCGCACTCGTTCACTTCTTCATGCAATCCTCTTTTGCATCCTTGTACATGAAGCTTACAACTTATCATGTTACCTCCTGCATCCTGCACTTTATCCAAATCCATTTTAGATTCATCGCATCCGAATAATTGTGCTGGTGGTAAAGGTTAGAAAATTATTGGGACAGAGAAACCTCAAAACCCTTATTATCTGAGTTCCCATACCTTCCTTCATCTCGGCCAATCTTGAGCTGATTTCCATTCACAGTGATATCTCCAGCCCAGCGATCTCCCAGAGGTATGGTCGTGATCAAATGTAAAACCTCAGTTCCCTGCCCTATTCCCAGCTTACCATCTTTGATTTCATCTCTGGATTCCATCGACAGTCTACATAAAAAAAGTGAAACAAAAGTAGCTGAACCGCTTGTATTCTCAATGGTTTCGAGAACATGTATACCCGAATCACTTTTACCATGATAAACATAACCAAACCTCAAATGCTCACCTCTTCTGCATGAGTAGTAAACAAATTCATGCCCGTCATTGAATGTCTTTTTTTCAATCTCCTCGTAATATCGATTACTCCTTTCCCACCCGGAGACTGACAGCGAGAGCATTTGCTGATCAGTATCACTTAACCAGGGCATGAGTTCCCAAACCATCTTGGGGTGTACATATGGCTTGTCGTTAAATGAGTAAGACAAAGAACCTCTCTTCGCAAAGACTGCAGAGTTTTTTTCTAGATGCATGCAGGATCCACCCAGTAAAAAGACACCTACCAAACCCTTACTTAAAAAAACTCTTCTATGCTCTAACATTGTTGATCAGCGCTTCTGTCATCATCTTTTTTATTCTCTAATGCTAAGGTCGAATCTATATGACTTTCCAATTCCTTGATTGCGTTCTTTTCGCTCTCAATTGCCTTATTCATACGGTCCAAAAATCTTCCTCCCTCCAGTAAGTCCTGTGCGATGTCGATTGCTTGAGAGTGCTGGCTCCCCTCCTTTTCTCTTTCTTTTTTCCAGTTAGCCGCCCTGAATGCCACCCCATCAGAAGGGCGAGGAGGACGGCCTTTCCAATGATCCGTTATTGTCTTACATTCTTTTTTGTCATTTTTATTACTCGCTGCCATTTCATTCGCTGTATACCTGGAGAATTCATTACTGTAGCCTGAAACAATCGGCCTGAATTTTTTATGAAATTCCTTCAACTGTTCGGCATCGTACCTGTCTCTTATGCAGCCACCGTTTATTTTCTTAATTTCGTTTTGATACCATCCCTCTTCGGTATCTTCCCATTTTACTTTTCCACTTGGATAGGTGTATTCCTCCTCTTCATGATTTTTGGCTTCTTCTTTGGCATGTGCTGCAGCCTGCATCGCCTGTTCCGCCAGAGAAGGAGCAGGCTTCACATGTCTCAATTGCCCTGATTGGTTTTTTAATTCTGCCATCCCCGGCACTCGTTCGATCTCATCCCTATTCATTTAATTTTTCGTTTTATATATGATTAAGATTGGGTTCAGTGGTATCCATTTCCATGGTTTTGTACATCAACATTTTCCTTAATTGACTGCCTCTTAGATAGTCCATCCAGACTTGGTTTTTTCGTCCAATTTTTTCATTAATTTCGATAGAACTTTCTCAAGGGTTTCAATTTCACTCAGAAGCTTGGTTTCCATTTCTCTCATCGTATTTTCAAATTCCTCTGGTCTATTCTTCCACATCTCCCAGAGCGTTAGATCTGCACTCTTTTTTAACTTTTTTTCTTCACCTCTTATTTTTTTAATATCCTCCAGAAGAATATCCAAAGTCATCAGCAATTCCTTTTCTTCATCCCGGGCGGATTTCGTGGAATTATCACCACTGTGATCCAATGTCTTACTTTGGGAAGATTTAACTTTTTTTCCTGCCTCCTTTAAAAATTTTTCCGGGTTTTTGGCTATTGCTTCGAGTTCCTCAAGGTTCCCCTCCTTTTTGGCTTGGTTTACCGTTACCATCATTTCCTCATATGCTTCCCTATCCTTTTCCTTATCCATGTGCTTATCCGGATGAAAAATTTTCACCAACTCCATCCACACTTTTTTAAGACGCGATTTTTTCTTTTTTGGGTTTTCATTATCCCTGAACTCCCTGTTTTTTTTAATCTTTTCAAATACCTCACTGTACTCCCGATTGATTTTTTCTTCAGTTTGACGCCAGATCTTTTCGTCCTCTTCCGTCATATCCATCACCGAGCTCGCCAGACGCTTTCTTAAAAAGTTAACTTTATTGATTAATAATTCCTTTTTCTTGCCAAGTTCGCCCACCCTTTCAGTAACTGCTTCGAGTACTTCACGGACCTTGGCCCGCAATTCAAACACATCCACCATCAGGTTGGTTAATTGTTCTCTCGCTTCGCTAATCTTTTTTTTCAGCTTCTCTATCTTTTCTCCCCTTATAAGAAACCCAGGTAAAAACTTTTTAAATTCCATATCTATTTATCGGAAAATGGATTTTGTTTCTTACACTAATAATCAAAAAGTTTACTTTGCTTTAAAGAAGCAAAAAAGTAAGCTATGTAATAGTCAGAAATTATCTGTAAGAAATGAGTAAGAATTTTCGATTACATTAAAGTGAAAATAATTCTGCACAGCATTTTCCTACTTTTTATCACTTATCTTTGTGCACCGGTAATTCTTTTTGCAAGGGAAAGACCTTGGTGGTTTGAGGAAGTGAAGTTCACGATTAAACAAAATTATCCTCCGCTTGTCTTTGAAAAAGGTGAACAAGTTTCAAAGCTAATCGAAAAACTAGAAAGTAATGGGGAACAC
>Ga0181580_10004076_pt1 | contig 11879 bp, 9 predicted proteins | sample 071ome_23_FD_132413 | JGI IMG/M metagenome (GOLD analysis project Ga0181580, IMG submission 132413) | Coastal salt marsh microbial communities from the Groves Creek Marsh, Skidaway Island, Georgia - 071403BT metaG (megahit assembly) | ecosystem: Environmental > Aquatic > Marine > Intertidal zone...
AAAGCGGCGTACCGGTGACAGGTGATGTCGATATCTTCGTCCATGCCGTGGAAGCGCCGTTGATCGCCATCACCGGCTCTAATGCGAAAAGCACTGTCGCCACCCTCGTCGGAGAAATGGCGAAAGCCGATGGTGTTGACGTACGGGTGGCGGGCAACATTGGCTTGCCCGTGCTTGACCTGCTGCGGGAGCCGCCTGCCAGCCTGTATGTGCTGGAGTTGTCCAGTTTCCAGCTTGAGACCACCCATGACCTGGGCGCCGAAGTTGCCACCGTGCTGAACCTGAGCCTGGATCACATGGATCGCTATGAGTCGATGGATGACTATCTCGAGGCGAAACGCCGCATTTTCCAGGACTGCCGTCAGGCGGTGATAAACGATGACGATGCCGCCAGTCAGGCCGATTTGCCGGATGCGGTCAAGCAATGGCACTTCAGCCTCGATGAGAAATCGACCAGCGAATTCAGGGTGATGCAGTTTGACGGTGAGCGCTGCCTGGCATTCAACGGGGAGCCGCTGCTTCCCGTCAGTGCATTGAAGATCGCCGGTGATCACAACGTGGCCAATGCCCTGGCGGCACTGGCTCTGGGGCATGCCGCGGGGCTTTCCATGCAGGGCATGGTCTCTGCGCTGAAAACGTTCCCCGGCCTGCCGCACCGCTGCCAGTGGGTGGCCGAGAAAGGGGGAGTGAACTGGTACAACGATTCCAAGGGCACGAACACCGGCGCCTGCATCGCCGCCGTCAACGGCCTGGGCGGGAAGGGCAGGATCATCCTGCTTGCCGGCGGGCAGGGCAAGGGTGCGGACTTTAGCGTACTGCGCGGACCGCTGTCGGCGCATACCAAGCTGGCCATCCTTTTTGGCGAAGATGCCGCAAAGATCAAAGCCGCGCTCGAAAATGCCGTGGTCACAATGACAGTGGCCTCGATGGAGGATGCGGTGAAGCTGGCAGACGAAAAGGCCGATCGCGGCGATGTTGTCCTGCTTTCGCCGGCATGCGCCAGTTTCGACATGTTCAGGAATTTCGAGCATCGCGGTGATGTATTCATGCACTGCGTGAAGGAGTTGCACTGATCATGCAGGCGGTAATGCAACATCAACACGATAGCCGGCCCTACTTTGGTGACAGCTGGCTGATTATCCTCACCCTGCTGTTGTTGATTTTCGGGCTCATCATGATGACCTCGGCTTCGGTGGAAATCGGGGAGAGCCTGTATGGCGACCCGTTGTACCACTTCAAGAAACAGGTCGCCTTCATGATCATGGGCCTGGTGGGTGCAACGATCCTGCTGAATATACCGCTGGCCTGGTGGGAGCGGGGCAGTCACGCATTGTATGCCCTTGCGCTGCTGACACTCATCATGGTGCTGCTGCCGGGTATCGGCCATACGGCAGGCGGCGGCACGCGCTGGATAAACCTGGGCTTCATGACTCTGCAGGTCTCCGAACCCGCCAAGATATGCATCGTATTCTTCATGGCGGGCCTGCTCAGCCGCTACCACGACTACATCTGCGGCAGCCTCAGGGGTTTTGCCATGCCTTTTGTGCTCATGGCCTTGCCGATGGCCCTGTTGCTGCTGGAACCGGATTTCGGCGCCGTGGTTGTCATTATGTTCGCTGTCATGGCCATGTTATTCCTTGCAGGTGCCCGGTTCTGGCATTTCCTGCTGGCGGCAGCCATGGTGGTTTGCGCGGGTGCCGCACTGATCTTCACATCGGCCTATCGCATGCGCCGCGTATCGTCCTACCTGCAGGCACTGAAGGATCCCTTTCACGAGGACATCGTCTTTGATTCCGGCTATCAACTGGCGCAGGCGCTTATCGGCTTCGGTCGTGGTGAATGGCTGGGCATGGGGCTCGGCAACAGCATTCAGAAAATGTATTTCCTGCCCGATGGCCATACCGATTTCATCATCGCGATCATTGCCGAGGAATTGGGTGTGATCGGCGTGCTGGTGCTGCTCCTTTTGTTTGCCGCCTTTATTGCTCGGGCCCTGATCATTGCCCGGCGCAACGAGCGCAACGGCAATTTCTTCGCCGCCTACGCGGCCTACGGCCTGGCCTTTATTTTCATCGGCCAGGTGGTGATCAACGTGTCCGTCAATATCGGCCTGCTGCCGAACAAGGGCCTGACACTGCCATTCATCAGCTCCGGCGGTTCGAGCCTGCTGACCTGTATCGCGATGGTAGCCCTGCTGCTTCGCATTGATATCGAGGACAGGCAGTCGGGCGGCAGAAAAACGTCGTTGAATGTATGACACAGACATGATGGCAGCAGCTGACAACAGAAAAATACTCATCATGGCCGGAGGCACCGGTGGTCATGTGTTTCCTGCATTGAGTATTGCCCAGCACCTGTTGTCCAGGGGCATCCAGGTGGAATGGTTGGGTACACGCAACGGGCTGGAAGCATCGGTCATTCCGGCTGCCAACATACCCCTGCATTTCATTTCCATTGCCGGCCTGCGCGGTTCCAGCCTCGGGCGCCGCTTGCTGTCTCCCTTGGTGATTCTGGTCGCGGTGCTTCAGTCCATGCTCAAGGTCGCGCAAATCAAGCCGGGTTGCGTCCTGGGCATGGGCGGTTTTGTGACCGGGCCCGGCGGCCTGGCAGCATGGCTCCTGCGCAGGAAGGTGCTTATTCATGAACAGAATGCCATTGCCGGTTTGTCGAACCAGCTCCTTTTCCCGTTTGCCTCCATTGTCATGGAGGCCTTCCCCGGCTCTTTCCAGCGCAAGCAGGATATGACCCAGAACTGGTTGTTGAAAAAATTCATCAGGCCCGGCAACACCATCGTCGTCGGCAATCCCGTACGCCGTGACATTGCCGCCCTGGGTGCTGAGCCCCTGGCGAAGGCCGAAGGGCGCCGGCTGCGTGTACTGGTTATCGGCGGCAGCCTCGGTGCCGTGGCGATCAACAGGACGCTACCTGCCATGCTGCAGCTCATACCCGAGAACGAACGCCCGGAAGTACTGCACCAGTGCGGGAAAAGGAACGTGGATGAAACCAGGGGGCTGTACCGGACCCTGGATATCGTACCCGGCGAGCAGATACGCGTGGAGCCGTTCATCGATGACATGCAGGCTGCCTACCGCTGGGCCGACATCATCATCGCGCGGGCCGGCGCCATGACCGTGGCCGAGATCGCCGCCGTTGGCCTGGCCTCGATCCTCATTCCCTATCCTTACGCGGTGGATGACCACCAGACGCAAAACGCCGGTTACCTGCAGCGCGCGGGTGCCGCGGAAATCATTCCGCAGGACGAACTTGACGAGCATCGGCTGCTGACAGCACTGAAGAAATTCGGTGACGACCGAGAGACGCTACTGGCAGCCGCACGCAACGCCCGCCAGGCCGGTGTGCCTAATGCAACCGAAAAGGCCGCAGCCCTATGCATGGAGGCATGTCATGCCTGATGCGTCTCTGAACATAACCCGTGGCGGCATGATCCCGGAAATGCGGCGTATCCGCAGGATCCACTTCGTTGGCGTCGGCGGAGCGGGCATGAGTGGAATCGCCGAAGTGCTGCTGAACCAGGGTTACAGCATCAGCGGCTCGGACATCAGCGAATCCTCCGTTACCGAACGACTGGCGACGCTTGGCGTGAAGATATATATCGGTCACAAGTCAGCGAATGTGCAGGATGCGGATGTTGTCGTGGTCTCAAGCGCCATCGACCAGGGTAACGAGGAGATAGTCGCTGCCATGGAAAAACGCACGCCCATTATCCGCAGGGCGGAAATGCTGGCCGAGCTGATGCGCTACCGCCACGCCATCGTGATCGCCGGCACCCACGGCAAGACGACCACCACAAGTCTCGTCGCCACGCTGCTGGGTCAGGCCAATATGGATCCCACATATGTCATCGGCGGCATTCTCAACGGCGCCGGCACCAACGCCAAGCTGGGTGCGAGCAACATCATGGTGGCGGAAGCCGATGAAAGCGACGCCTCTTTCCTGCACCTGCAGCCGATGGTCGCCATCGTCACCAATATCGACGAAGACCACATGGTCACCTACAACGGTGACTTTGAGAAACTGAAAACAACCTTTATCGAATTCCTGCACAACCTGCCGTTCTATGGCCTGGCGGTACTGTGCATCGACGACCCGGTCATCCAGGAACTGCTGCCCAGCATCTCCAGGCCGGTGCTGACTTACGGCCAGTCCAGCTTCGCTGACTTCTGCATCAAGGATGTAGAGCAGAAAGGCATGGTCACCCGCTTCAAGGTGAAGCGCCCTGACCGTGACGGCCTGCTCGAACTGACCCTGAACCTGCCCGGCCTGCATAACGTGCTGAATGCCACCGCTGCCATCGCCGTTGCCACGGACGAAGGCCTGAGCGATGAGGATATCGTCAAGGGCATCGAATCGTTCAGCGGCGTCGGTCGCCGTTTCGACGTCAAGCCGCCCATGAAGCTCGCAAAGGGGGAGGTGATGCTGGTCGATGATTACGGACACCATCCCACCGAGGTCGCGGCCACCATCCGCGCGATACGCAGTGGCTGGCCGGAAAAGCGCCTGGTCATGATTTACCAGCCGCATCGCTTCAGCCGCACGCATGACCTTTACGACGCTTTCGTGGACGTGCTCTCGGAAGTGGATCTGCTGCTGATGCTCGACGTGTATTCCGCCGGCGAACAGCCGATCCACGGTGCGGACTCGAGGAGTCTGTGTCGCAGCATCCGCCAGCGCGGGCAGCTGGATCCCGTTTACGTGAAGGACCAGGGCGATATCAGGAAAGTACTCAATGACCTCTTGCTCGATGGCGACATCCTGCTGACACAGGGCGCCGGCAGTATCGGCATCCTTTCCAGGGAGCTGGCCAGGGATGGACTGGGGTATGCATGAGCAAACCGGTGACAACCCAGGTTACGACAATGAGGGCTTCGGCAAAGTGGCTGTTCTGATGGGCGGCAATTCCGCAGAGCGGGAGATTTCATTAATGAGCGGGCAGGCGGTGCTGGCCTCCCTGCTGCGCAGCGGCGTAGATGCCACGGGGATCGACGTTACCAGCCGTGCTCTGCCCCAGGCACTGATGATCAGGGCATTCGACCGGGTAATGATCATGCTGCATGGCAGGTATGGCGAAGATGGCAAGGTTCAGGGGGAGCTTGATGCCCTGGGCATTCCCTATACCGGCAGCGGTGTGACGGCTTCTGCACTGGCCATGGACAAGATTGAGACCAAGCGGGTCTGGCTGGAGCGGGGGCTGAATACGCCGGCATTCGCAGAGTTGAACGACACTACCGACTGGCAGGGCGTTATCGACGAACTCGGCACGGTCTTCGTGAAACCTGTAAACGAGGGCTCAAGCATCGGTATTTCACCGGCGGATACGGCGGATGCACTGAAGGCAGCCTATGTGCATGCCCGTCAGTACGACGACAAGGTAATTGCCGAGCAATTCATCGATGGCCCGGAATACACCATCGGGATTCTGGCTGGCCGGGTGCTGCCGGTCGTGGGCATGAAGGCAGCGTCGAAATTTTACGACTATGACGCCAAGTATTTTTCGAACGCAACCCGCTACTTCTGCCCCTGCGACCTTGATGCCGCCGATGAAAAGGCGCTTGGGGACCTGGCGAAGCGTGCCTACGACGCCGTGGGCTGTACCGGCTGGGGTCGGGTCGATGCCATGCGCGATGCAGACGGTACTTTCTGGCTGCTGGAAGTGAACACAGTGCCGGGCATGACCGGCCACAGCCTGGTGCCGATGGCGGCAAAGGCTGCCGGAATCAGCTTCGACGAGCTGGTGCTGGAAATACTGGCCAGCAGTAAAACAAGGACGGGTGGCTGAACATGGAAATCTTCACGCCCGGCAAGAAACCCAATCGCAGGCGCAGCGGCGCAAGCACACGCGCAGCGCAGCGCCCCGTTCGCCGGATCAGGCCGGCGGACGTGCTGAAGGTGGTCTTTGTCGCCCTGCTGGTGGCTGCGGGCGCCTGGGGCGCCCTGAGTACGCCGAAGGTGGTGGAAAAAGTGAGCAGCCAGCGCGTGGAGCAGGTGCTTATCGAGGGCGAGGTCAACTACGTGTCGGAGCAGGATGTGCTGGCTGCGGTAAACAGCTTTATCAATGAGAGTCTGTTGCTGGTGGACATGGTGGAAATCAAGAAAGAGCTGGAGTTAAGGCCCTGGATCAGGAGCGTGACAATTCGCCGTGAGTGGCCGGATACGCTGGTGCTGAACGTGACGGAAGAACAAGCCATTGCGCGGTGGGGTGAAAAACGCCTGCTGAACCAGGACGGCGCCATTTTTTCACCGGACAACATCGTTGGCCTTGAGCAACTGGCCATCCTGACAGGCCCAGACGATTCCGCCCGCAAGGTCATGGAGCAATACCAGCTGTTCAGCCAGCTGCTGTACCAGAGGGGCTTGAAGATAGCCGAACTGTCACTCAGCGATCGTGGCGCATGGCGCCTGATGCTGGGCAACGGGGTGCAGGTGAATATCGGCAAGGCCGACGTTATGCCCAGGATGCGCCGCTTGGTGGACTTTCTTGATCCATTTTTTATGGAGCATATGGTTTCAGTTGAATCGATTGATCTACGGTACAAGAGCGGTATCGCCGTGAAAAACAAATCCATTACAGGTGAAGAGGTGGTCTCGCTATGACCAAATTTCAGAATATGAACAAGAAGGAGTTGCTTCCCATGAGTAACCCAAGCGGCGGAAACATGATTGTCGGCCTGGATATCGGTACGTCCAAGGTCGTGGCGATCGTCGGTGAGATCAATGCCGAGGGCGGTCTCAATATCGTCGGCATCGGCAGGCACCGTTCCCGGGGACTGAAGAAGGGTACAGTGGTCAATATCGAGTCCACGGTACAGTCCATCCAGCGTGCAGTGGAAGAGGCCGAGCTCATGGCGGGTTGCCAGATCCATTCGGTCTACGCGGGTATCGCGGGCAGCCACGTACGCAGCATGAATTCTCACGGCATCGTCGCGATTCGGGATAAAGAGGTGTATCCCGCCGATATCGAGCGAGTCATCGATGCCGCCCAGGCCGTCGCCATTCCGGCAGACCAGAAGGTCCTTCATATATTGCCCCAGGAATACATCATCGATTCCCAGGAAGGGGTGAAGGAGCCGCTGGGAATGTCCGGCGTCAGGCTGGAAGCAAAAGTACACCTGGTCACTTGCGCGACCAATGCCGCTCAGAACATCGAGAAATGCATCAAGCGCTGTGGACTTGAAACCGACGAAATCATTCTCGAGCAGCTGGCATCCAGTTATTCGGTGTTGACTGAGGATGAGAAAGAGCTCGGTGTGTGCCTGGTGGATATCGGTGGCGGTACTACCGATATCGCCATATTCACCGAAGGCGCCATCAGGCATACCGGGGTTATCCCCATCGCCGGTGATCAGGTGACCAATGATATCGCCATGGCCTTGCGCACGCCGACAGACAACGCCGAGGAACTGAAGATCAAGTACGCCTGTGCCCTGAGCCAGCTGGCCAGCGCCGACGACATGATCAAGGTCCCCAGTGTTGGGGATCGGCCGCCCCGGGAGCTATCCCGCCAGGCGCTGGCCGATGTGGTCGAGCCGCGTTATGACGAACTCTTTCACCTGATCCAGGCTGAGATCAGGCAAAGCGGATACGAAGACATGCTGGCAGCAGGCATGGTCTTCACCGGTGGTACCAGCAAGATGGAAGGCGTGGCTGAACTGGCAGAGGAAATATTTCATATGCCGGTGCGCATTGGCATGCCCACGGATGTGAACGGACTGGTGGATATCGTCCGCAACCCGACCTATTCGACCGCGGTAGGGCTGCTCCTGTATGGCATGCGCCAGGCCCAGGAACGGGAAGGCAGCACGGTACGTGAACCGGGCATCACGCTGTTCGAGCGGGTAAAAAACATTTTCAGGGGTGAGGACTGACACTCGTCACTCAAAACCGGCAATCAATTTTTAACTACAAGGTGGACTATCCCGAGGGGGTATTAAGATGTTTGAAATAGTAGACAATATTGCACAGAGTGCAGTCATAAAGGTGATCGGAGTCGGTGGCGGCGGCGGCAACGCTGTGCAGCACATGCTCAAGAACACCATCGATGGTGTCGAGTTCATTTGCGCCAATACCGATGCACAGGCGCTGGAAAAAATGGATACCAGGATGAACCTTCAGCTTGGTGGCGCCGTAACCAAGGGTCTTGGCGCAGGTGCCAATCCGGAAGTCGGCCGCCAGGCCGCGCTGGAGGACCGTGACCGCATCCGGGAGATCATTTCAGGTGCCGACATGGTGTTCATTACTGCCGGCATGGGTGGCGGAACCGGTACAGGTGGTGCACCGGTAGTGGCCGAGATCGCTCGCGAAATGGGCATCCTGACCGTGGCCGTCGTCACCAAGCCGTTCCCGTTCGAAGGCCGCAAGCGTATGGCGATCGCCGAGCAGGGTATTCGGGAACTTGCAGAGCATGTTGACTCTCTAATCACCATACCCAACGAAAAGCTCATGGATGTGCTGGGCAAGGGTTCCACGTTGCTTGATGCATTCAGCGCCGCCAATGACGTATTGCTGGGTGCGGTGAAAGGCATTGCCGACCTCATCATGCGTCCCGGCATGATCAACGTGGATTTTGCCGACGTCAGCACCGTGATGTCCGAGATGGGCATGGCCATGATGGGTACCGGTTATGCGCGTGGCGAAAACCGTGCGGTTGAAGCGGCAGAGGCGGCCATTCGCAGCCCGCTGCTGGAAGACGTCAACCTGCAGGGTGCCCGCGGCATTCTGATCAACATCACGGCAGGTGAGGACCTGACCCTGGGTGAATTCAGCGAAGTGGGCGACACCATTTCCGAGTTTGCCTCTGACCAGGCCATCGTCGTGGTGGGAACGGTCATCGATCCGTCACTGAAGGATGAACTGACCGTTACCGTGGTCGCCACCGGACTCGGCGGCATGCAGATCGAGAAGCCGACCAAGGTGGTTGACAATACGGTCAAAAACCACAGGAACGCGGACTTCAACAACCTGGACAAGCCGGCCATACTGAGAAAGAAAGAGGCTGCCAGGATGAAGGCGGAAGCGGAAAGCGAGCTCCAGGAACGCCGCCCCTGCCGAAAGCCGTGGGCGCGGAAACCGACATGGATTTCCTCGATATCCCGGCTTTCCTGAGGAAACAGGCGGACTGAGTGCCGGCTCCCATGAGCCGGCGGGGCTGCATGAGCAGGAAAGTGGGGCTGCTATTGGTGAAAGTGGCGGATTTTGTTAATATTCGCCCTTTCCGGACAACCGGGCAGCCTCGCCTGCCGGGTAACAACAAGCAGCCTCAGCGGTTACTGCTGCAAACCTGGAGTCATCCCGGGTATGCACAGAGTCATGGTAATCGCACTGGAAAGCGAAGCAGCGATACTAACAATGGACGGAAGAGCTTCGGGGGAGAGCGGCAAGTATTTTCTTCAACCGAAGTGAGAGTGAGAACGAGCATTGATTAGGCAAAGAACGCTAAAGAACGTCATCAAAGCGACTGGAGTGGGTCTGCATACCGGTCAGAAAGTCTACCTGACCCTGCGTCCCGCACCCGTTGATACCGGCATAGTCTTCTCCCGGGTCGATCTCGACCCAGCAGTCCTGATTCACGCCGTTGCAGAAAACGTGGGTGATACCACCTTGTCATCCACGTTGATGAAGGGCGATGTCCGGATTTCCACCGTCGAGCATCTCATGTCCGCCATGTCTGGCCTGGGAATTGACAATGCCTACGTCGAAGTCAGCGCTTCCGAAGTGCCCATCATGGACGGCAGTGCCGGTCCGTTCGTCTTCCTGATCCAGTCTGCCGGTATCGAAGAGCAGAATGCTCCCAAGAAGTACATTCGCATTACCCGCGAGGTCACCGTGGAGCAGGGTGACAAGAAGGTCAGCCTGAAACCCTTCAACGGCTTCAAGGTCGGCTACACCCTGCTTTATGATCATCCCGTTCACCGCAAGTACACCAAGGAAGCCTGCGTCGACTTTTCCAGCACCTCTTTCGTCAAGGAAGTGAGCCGGGCACGCACGTTCGGCTTCATGCACGAATTCGAGGAACTGAGGAACCGCAACCTGGCTCTCGGCGCCAGCATGGACAATGCCATCGCCGTGGGGGATTACCGGGTGCTCAACGAGGACGGACTGCGGTACGAGGACGAATTCGTGAAGCACAAGATCCTCGACTCCATCGGCGACCTCTACCTGCTCGGAAAAACCCTTATCGGTGAATTCCGCGGCTACAAATCAGGGCATGCCCTGAACAATGCCCTCCTGCGCAAGCTGATGACCGAGAAGGACAGCTGGGAGATCGTTACCTTTGATACAGAGGACGCTGCCCCAATCTCTTATCTGAGAACTGTTTTTTCCAGCTAAATATGGTCTAATCCGGCCTGTGTTCGATCATGTCGGCCTGAAAGCCGCATGATTACTGGGTTTATGCGACCCAGCCAATATGTCCGCGGAACAATCTGCGGATAAATCTGTATAGTCTGTATAGTGCCTAGATTGTGTATAGAAAGTAACCAGATAGCATTGCATGAAAATAATCATCGTTGACCAGAAGCACGGCGATACCAAATCCCTGGTACTCAAGGGATGGATGCGCGTCGCCCTTTCGGTATGCCTTCTCGGTGTACCCGTGGTCCTTGGCTATTACGGCTATCATTTGTCGGCTACCCGCAATGCCGACTTCTACAAGGATGAAGCCACCCAGGCCTGGATGGATACCCTGAAGTCCCAGAAAGAGGATATCGACCAGATCCGCCAGGATACCCTGGCCCAGCTTGAAGCCCTGACGTTGAGAATGGCCAACCTGCAGGCCAGGCTGCTCAGGCTGGATGCCCTGGGCCAGCGCCTTACCGAAATTTCAAACCTGGATGACGGCGAATTCGATTTCACTCAGCAGCCCGCTCTTGGGGGGCCGGCTGACATGGAGGCCGAGGACGTTGCCGTTCCGGATTTCCTGCGCGCCCTGGACAACCTGGCCAGTGAAATCGACGACAAGCAGCAGCAGCTTGAGCTGCTGGACTCGCTGCTGGCAGAACAGCAGATACAGACCGAATCTTTCCTGTCCGGCCGCCCGGTCAACCGCGGCTGGATATCCTCCACCTACGGCCGCCGCATCGACCCGTTCACCGGCAAGCTGGCCTGGCACCAGGGTATCGATTTCGCGACCGGCCGCACTGGCGTGGATGTGAAGGCTGTGGCTGCCGGCGTTGTCACCTATGCGGGTGACAAACAGGGTTACGGCAACATGGTCAAGGTGAATCACGGCAACGGGTATGAAACCCTCTATGCCCACAACGAGAAACTCCTGGTCACGCCGGGTGATATCGTCAAGAAAGGCCAGGTAATAACCCTGTCCGGTAACTCCGGCCGCTCCACGGGACCGCACGTGCATTTCGAAGTTCATAAAAATGGCCGCGTCGTGGATCCCTCGTCTTACGTTCATCGCACCAGCCGATAATCCCCGTTTCAAGCCCAGGCCGTCCCGGTAATACCCAGGCGATGGTCACTTGAGTGCCGTGAATCCGGCCTTATTTCTGTAATACCGACTAATCAAGATCCATAGCTATGCTTACGAAAATATTTGGCAGCAAGAACCAGCGGGAGATCAAGAAACTCTCGAAAGTGGTACTCCGTATCAATGCCTTCGAGTCCGACATGCAGGCGCTGTCCGACGCAGAATTGAAGGCAAAAACCGCAGAATTCAGGCAGCGTTTTGAAGCGGGTGAGACCCTGGAGCAGCTGCTGCCGGAGGCCTTTGCCGTGGTCCGGGAAGCCGGCGTGCGCGTAATGAAGATGCGCCACTTCGATGTCCAGTTGATCGGCGGCATGGTGTTGAACAACGGCAAGATCGCGGAAATGCGCACCGGTGAGGGCAAGACCCTGGTCGCGACGCTACCTGC
>Ga0181580_10004079_pt1 | contig 11869 bp, 6 predicted proteins | sample 071ome_23_FD_132413 | JGI IMG/M metagenome (GOLD analysis project Ga0181580, IMG submission 132413) | Coastal salt marsh microbial communities from the Groves Creek Marsh, Skidaway Island, Georgia - 071403BT metaG (megahit assembly) | ecosystem: Environmental > Aquatic > Marine > Intertidal zone...
ATTTGACGGTTTATGATTCGATGGTTTTGTAATTTAAATGTAGTAGGGTTTCTGTGCGCGTGAAGTACGTACCGTATGTCCGATGATTATTATTTATAGTTTGGTTGCGTCTTTTAAGGATTTTAACGATCCGCCGCGTCCGCCGGGGCTTCATTCACAGGGCGACGGACGGACGGACGGACGGACGGACGGACGGACGGACGGGTCTTCGGTGTTCGTTTCTTTGCGCGCGCGGTGTGTGTGTGTGTGTGATTGTGTGTGTGTGTGTGAGTGTCGTTCGCACGCATGCGCGGGTCGACGAGCGCGGCGTGTCGTCGCGCGACGCTCACGGCGGTGCAGCGTGAGAGCGCAGAGCGTCGCGCGGTGCGGCGTCGAACGGGCGCGCGCGGTGCGGCGAGACGGGCGGTGACGACGATGGCGTCTTCGGCGTCGTCGACGCCGATTTACGTCATGGTGAACGGGGTGAGCGGGAAGATGGGACACGCGACGGCGACTTCGGTGGCCAAGCGACCCGGGTACGAGCTCGTTCCGTACGCGTTGACGAAACGCGCGAAAGAACCGACGGACGTGGAGGGGATCGCGGTCGAAGGGATCGTCGTCGGTGAGGGTGGGGAAGACGCGGGTGAGGTGTTGGAACGGGCGAAGAGGGAGTATCCTGGGTTGGTGGTGGTGGATTACACGCTGCCGGAATCGGTGAATGAAAACGCGGCGCTGTACGTCGCGCACGGGGTTCCGTTTGTCATGGGAACCACGGGTGGGGACCGGGAGAAGATGCTCGCGGATGTTCAGGCGAGTGGGAACTACGCCGTGATCGCGCCGCAGATGGGTAAGCAGGTGGTGGCGTTTCAGGCGGCGATGAGACTCATGGCGGAGCAGTTTCCGGGAGCTTTTTCGGGGTACACGCTGACGGTTACCGAGTCGCACCAGAGCAGTAAAAAGGATACGAGCGGAACCGCAAAGGCTATCGTCGCGTCGTTTAACGACCTCGGGTGTGGGTTTGACATCAAGGATATCGAGCTCGTCCGCGACGTCGAGAGCCAAACGGGACGCATGGGCGTTCCGGAGGAGCACTTGTTGGGTCACGCGTTTCACACCTATCGTCTCACGAGCGCGGATGGAACGGTGTCTTTTGAGTTCCAGCACAACGTGTGCGGCAGAAGCATTTACGCCGAAGGAACCGTCGACGCCGTGGGTTTCCTCAAGCGTAAGGTGGACGCCAAGGATTCCAAGACGTTGTTTGACATGATTGACGTGTTGAAGGAGGGTGCTATGAACTGATTTTAATAATTTACAATCGATGATATACATTTTCGCCTCACGCCTCGAGCGGCAGATTGCGACGACCCCGACCGAGACGCACGAGCCCGCGGTCGGTATCCACGGCGAGCTCGCCTTGGTTTCGCAGAGCGGCCAAGCCGAGAAAAATGACGTGATACTCAGAACCCACGCCTTTCCAGGGAACGTCGATCGGAGACACGATAAAGACGCAGTCGTTCACGGACAGACACGTCTTGAGCGAAGATCCGGCGTACTTGGTCTGACCATTCGTATCAGTAAACTTTGCGTGCATCTGATACGTTCCCAGGTGAAAATCCGAAGCTTCATACAAGTCGCGCGAGACGAGCACGCCCGTCGTTCCAGTGTCAAAGACGCAATAAATCGGCTTTCTCGACCTGTACCGCTCCCCGTTGATCCACAACTCGTCGCACGCGACGGCGTAGTGATATACCGGTGCCCCTCGCGGGCGTAAATCCACCGTTCGCAGCACCCCTTCGTCGGATTCATCAAAGAGCGGCGTCGTACTAATCGTCAGCGTCTCGCGCTCGAAATCCAACGAAAACGCCTCGGCATCCGTCTGTTGTAAAAACGAGGGCCGTATCCCTCTCTCTCGATTTGTATACTTGACCAAACCTAAAAACGGAGCCGTGTTCTGCCCACGCACGTCATCCGTCACCCCGAAGACGACTTCATCGAGGTTCCAATCGCCCAACGCGCAATCCCCCGTCGCCCACTCTGTTCTTCCGTCCACTTGCAACCCGTAGGTCTCATACGTGTTCCCGAACGCCCCGTTAAACCGTACGTCACCCCTGGACACGCACCCCCACCCGGCATCGCACGCCATTCGCGTCGTTAAAAACGGCGAACCGCTATCGACGACGGCGCGCAGCCGCGCGGCGCCGATTGTAAAAGACGCGACAAAGGTGCCGCCTTCGAGCGTCATGGGCACCGTCGTCGACGTCGACGCTGATTTGTTCGTCGAGCGCGCCTCGATGAGCTGCGCGCGCAACGGAAGCATCGCCGCCGACGTGGACGTCGACGCGGACGCGGACGACGACGCGGACGCGACGACGAGCGCCGCGGCGCCACTCAACGAACCAACCAAACGAACGCAGTCGCGTCGACCAATCTTCTCCCGCGGTTCGTCGTCATCCCCGACGGTATCACGCGACGACGCGCGCGAACACGCAGCTCGGAGAGCGTTTCGTCTCCGTCCGTGCCGTCGCCCGACGCTCGCGCGCGGTGACGGTCGCGAGTGGTGCGACGGGACGAGCACCATTGTGTGACGCGTCTCTCGGCGAGAGTAATCCAGAATGTCAACGCCGAGCGGCGTTCCGTCCGTCGACGCGCTCGTCCAAGGCGCGGGCAGCGCGCACGAGTTCGACGTGAACGACGTGTTTTCGCTGCGGAAACCGAAAGACCTCGCGGGCGGGGTGTCGTCCGGGTTGCAGAGCATTGGGAAATCTGTCTTGATGGGCGCGTCTGCGCTCGTCGCGGCGCCCATCGTGGGCGCGCGCACCGAGGGCGCGGCGGGGTTCGCCAAAGGGCTCGGGCTCGGGGTGGCGTCGGCAGCGATATTACCCGTCGTCGGGGCTTCGGTCGGGGCGGTGCAAATGGTGAGAGGGGCGTGCGCGACGCCGGAAGCGATGGCGAACACGAGAGCCGGGAAGCGTTGGGACTCTCGCGCGCGGCGTTGGGTTGCGGACGATTTGCGCGCCGAGGCGGAAGTGTTGGGGGCGACGACGGATGAAGAGATTTTGGATCGTGCGAGGGCACGGGCGGAGGCTCGCGGCGCTCGACCGGGGGTGCAGGGGTTGTTTGACGAAGCCGCGGGCGGCGGCGGCGCCGGACCCGCCGAAACGGAATATTACGACGTTTTGGAGTGCGAGCCGACCTCCACGGCGGCGGAAATTCGGCGCAAGTATTACGTCTTGGCGAGAAAATTACACCCGGATAAAAATTTGGGTGATCCGTCGGCGAAGGAGCGGTTTCAAAAGATTGGAGAGGCGTATCAAGTGTTGAGCGACGATTCTCTGCGCAAGAGATACGACGCGAGAGGAAAGGATGGATTGGGAGACGTGCCCATTGTAAATCCGGCGGCGTTCTTCGGGATGCTCTTCGGGAGCGAACAAATGGAGTCGTGGATTGGTCGCTTGAAGCTCGCGACGATGGCGATGGCTGGGACGGATCTCTCGTCCGAGGAGCAGGATTTGTTGCAATCAAGACGGGAGACTCGACTGGCGATTAAACTCGCGGCGATGCTCGACGTTTACGTCGATTTCGATCTGAATGCGCCAAAGGGCACGGATCGGTCAAAGAGTGAACAGCTTCGGGCGCAGGCGTTCGTCGATACCATGCGTCCGGTGGCGGAACATCTCGCCGACGTGTCGTTTGGCGCCGTGCTCTTGCGCAAAATTGGTTGGGTGTACCAACTCGAAGCGGAGAAGTTTTTACACGACCCTCTCGCCGGCACGGGCACATGGCTCGATCTCGGATTGCGATCGACGGGGGCGACTTTGCAACAAAAAGGCTCGACGATGAAGAACAAATTTAACGTCCTCAAGGCGGGCGTGTCCATCTTCAACTCGGTGCAGTCGAGCGAGCAACAAGTGGCCAAGGCGCAAAACGAAGAGGAGGCGACAGCGCTGAGAGCCAAGCAACAACAAGATATTCTTCCGCACATTCTCGACGCTCTTTGGGGCACGACGGCTGTCGACATCGAGTCGACGCTTCGACACGTCTGCGCCAAGGTGCTTAAGGATGCGAGCGCGAATAGAGTTCGCCGAGCGATGCGAGCCAAGGCACTCGTCCTCCTTGGTAAACTGTTTCAAGAGACGAAGGGATCGAACACCGATGCCAATGACGCCACTCGCACGCTTGAAGAGGCGATTCGCGCAGCTTTCATGAATGGACATGAAGAAGAACAAGACGCGTGATGATGATGATGATGATGATGACCAATTCAACTATTGATTAAATAGACGCGCGCTACAGTACGATGTAATGATACAAATTGTGTACGTTTTAACGAATGGACTCGTGGACAAGCTTGACTGGTTGCGACGGTTCTCGCCCGGCGAGTTTATCGGAGACAACCTCCGCGGCGAGTTTACCGCTGAGAATTGCCCCTTCCATGGAACCTAAGAATTTTTGCGACGTGAAATCGCCGGCGAGCGTGAAATTTTCAATCGGCGTGTGCTGAGATGGTCTAAATTTGTTTCGCCCCGGAACCGCGGCGTACACGGATCGAGGCGTCTTGACGACGGCGAATTTACGCAGTTTCGCGCCATTTTCAGACCCGAGCTCATCCGGGAACAGGTTTTCGAGCTCTTTCATAGTCGCTTCGACAATCTCTTCGTCGCTCGCACCGATCCAGTTGACGTCTGACCCAGCCTTTTGATCGCAGGGCGCAAAGACGAGCTCGAGCATAGATCGATCGGCGTCGGCGTATTCCTTGCAGCACTCGCTCATGTCCGCGTACACGCTCAGTAATGGTGAACGACTAAAGACGAGACCGTTGTAGGGTCGCAACTTTCTGTCAAACCACAAGTGCACGTTGATCACTGGGATGCCCTCGAGTTCGTTCAACTGCTTAAAGAACGGCATCGTCTTCCATTGCGTTGGAAGCTTGAGCTTGAGCGCATCCACCGGCATCGCGGAGACGTAGTGATCCGCAGTCATGATTTCGCCGTTGCGAAGCTTGACACCAGTCACCTTGCCGCTCTCGTCGTCCACCATAATTTCCTGCATGGGCGAGTCCACCATCACTCGACCGCCGCCGACGCGCTCAATGTGTTCCGCCATCGGCGCACAGAGACGGTCCGGTTGGTTGCCGTCCAAAAACGCCGTCTTGGATCCGTGCGTTTCGTTGATGAACCGGTTCATCGCCGTGAGAATTACAGTCATCGAAAGCTTATCCGCGTCGATAAAATCGAGTGCCTTACCCATCGCAATGAAGAGCTCGTCGCGAACTCGCTTTGGCATAAAATTCTTCTTCATCCACTCCTCGACGCTCAGCTCATCCTGAGCGTCGATGTAATCCTGCCCGCCGATGAGCATCGGTACTAACGGCGCCCCGGTTCGAAGCTTCTCCACCCACGTGAGCATTTTATCGTTCGATAAAATGGCGTACCCCATGTTGAACGGCGCGGGTAACACGTCGGGAAAGCTAAACTTTGTAAACTCTCCAGGATTCTCCCGCATCGCGAACGTCATCGAGTGTTCCTTCCACTGAAGACGGTCCTCGATCCCGAGCTCGGCAAACAAATTCATCGCGTTCGGATACGCCCCGAAAAAGATGTGCAACCCAGTCTCGATCCAGTCTCCGTCTTCGTCTCTCCACGCGCTCACCTTGCCGCCCAACATCTTTCCTCGTTCAATTACCGTCGGCGCGCACCCGGCGTCCGAGAGGTACTTCCCGCACGATAACCCCGCAAGTCCACCGCCGATGACGAGCACCGTCGGCGGATCGCCCGCTCGCGCGTCCCTTCTTCTCGACGCGAGTTTCGCCGACAACGCCTTGGCTTCGGCGTAGTTTGCGTTCGTTGCCACGTCGAGGTTCGGTCGCGGGTAATCCCCGCGACGCACCGCATCGGCACGAGGCGTCACCGCCGGTGCGCGTCGTTGACGTCGCGGCGCGCGGGCGTTCGGGTTCGAGCGCGCAGGACGCTGCGGGGCGAGCGCGTGTCGCATCGTCGTCATCTTGCGTCACTGAGTGACGTGTCTTTTGACCCATGTACTGTTTACTCATACAAATGTTCTTTCAATTTTGCTAGTGCTACAACGTTTTTAGACGGCGCCAGTGGTGGGTGCGCGCGGGGCGTTTGCGCGGCTCGGCGCGGCGGCGGCGAGCTTGTTTTTAATCCTCGTCGCGTACCGACGCACGAGATCGTCGCCGCCGCGAGCGAGCTCGTCGAGGAGCGGGGATAAATTTCTAGACGAAATGCGCTCCTTGCACACGCGATGGGTGCACATGTTGCCGAGGGAGAAGAGGGCAATCTTGAGAGGGCTTTGAGCGTCGTTCGCGGCGTCGACGACGCCGTCTGGGTTGGAGATGAGGTTAACCAAGGCGTCGACGGCGCCGGTGCTCACCATGAGATCGCAGAGGACGTTGGAGTTGCGAACCAAGTTGCCGAGCGCGGCGGCGGCGTTGGAACGCGTCTTTGGTTCCTCTGACTCGTCGAGCAAGTGAATCAATGGTTCAATGGCACCGGTGAGCGGGGCGTACAAAGCGTCCGAGTGGAAGGCCGTGTTGCCGATTGCGAACGCCGCGAATTTGCGCGTCGAGCGATCCGTGTCGTTGCATCGCTCGATGAGCTTGTCGAGAGTTTTCAATCCTCTAAAAGCGTCGTAAAAGTAGGCGTCGTGACGACTCATGTTGCCCAACGTTTGACACGCTCTCGTGCGCACGCTCGGCTCTTGGTGATCTAAAAGCCGAGTGATATTGTCGAGAACATCCGCATCGTCGATGATCTCGTAGTTTTGCTTCTTCATACGAGCCAATTGACCGATGGCGACGAGCCAATCGATGACGACTTGGGCGGAACTGGAAGTCAGCGCCTTTTGGCAGAGAACGGGATCGAGTCCACCGCCCGAGACAAACTCAGTCGCGGCGGCGTTCGAGATCATCACGAGTCGACTGAGTAGCGACGAAGGACTGGTCCAGTTTTCCATGGGCGAAACTTTCAGACGCTCGATAATCTTCCTCACGACGCCGTGTTCCTTGAGGATTTCGTGGTATCGCCTCAATGCGGCTTCAGTGGCGTCAACATCCATCTCGCTCGTCACCATCGAGTTCATCGGGAGCAGAATGAGTTCTGCAGCAGGAACGAGAGTGACGTCATTCACCACGTTCTCTCGCACTTTTTTAGCAACCTTGACGAAAGCTGTGAGCGCCAAGCACATGGCTTCGCAGACGCCGACGTCGAGAAGCGTGACGATGGGATGTCGTGTACGCGAACTCAAGAGTGGCGCCATAGCAAACATGACTGCGGCTGCAAACTCTGCGCCCTCAGCGGTAATGTTTCGCTTCGATGTCTCATCGACGAGAATTGCGGCCAAGATGCGAACGCCATCCGCGCTGATGGCTTGAGAGCGAACGTTGTCATTCGACTCGGTGACGACTCGCAACAGCTTCGCCGATTGAATCTTGGTCGTCGCGCTGCGAATGAGCTTTTGAGTCGCGTCATTCTTGAGCGACAACGTAGCCGCGACGCACGATGTCAACGCACCAACCTCTGTCGTCGCGTACAAGGCTCTGCACGTTTCGGTCGCGGTCGCTTGCGTGGACGATTTGGCCAACGCCTGACACAACGCATCCGTCACGCCGCCACCCTTGGATGTTATCGGGCCCAGAGCGAGTCGAGCGGCGGCGAGTTCCGAACCGACCGACCTACGCTTCAAAGACTCTACGGCATCCGCGATCGCCCGCGCGGTGGACGTCGCGACGGTTTCGCCGACGTCTCGATTTTGATACAACAGCATTCTTGCCAAAAAGGTGAGATACCCGTTCACTCCCAAACCGCACCACGGCGAAAGACCTTCGGGCGAAGACATCAAGGACACCACCGTGATGGCGAGCGACAACACTTCAGGCTGCGGCGGGTCGTTGGCGTCAGCCGCGGTCGAACACGCCGTCAACACAGCCCCCGGCAGCTCCTTTGCCATGGCGCTGGAAGCGCCGCCCGCGTTCATCGCCGCGGCGCGCGGCACTTGCAAAATGGCCAAAGTCGTTCGAAGCGCAGAAGCGATATCGGCAAACTTGACAGGTTTCGCCTGACTTCGCTTCGCCGCCAAGGTTTTATTCGACAGGTAGCTAGGCAGGAACTTATTCCTGTACGTCGACTGCGGTTGAAGCGTCTCGATGAGTTTGGTCAACGCCGATCGGTCCCGTCTCAAACTCGCTGCCGACTCTACCGATTTCCTCGAAGAGTTCTCCAGCTCCATCAACGCGTCGCTCACATCCTCTAAGCTCTTAGCAGTGGCTGGCTCCGCCCCAGCTGCCCTTCGACCAAACGCTGCCGAGCTCTCGCGAAGACGATCGCCCGGCGGCGTCTGCGGCACAACCGTTCCGTCGTCATCCGTCTCGCTAGTCGGACTCGACCGCCCGTCGTCTTCGTCTTTGCGCACGAACGGGTGGTCCAGCACGGATGGCCAGTTCAACCGCTGCTGCGCCTTTTTGTTTAGCAATCCTTGCAAAAACGACTTGAACGACGGCGACATGTCCTCGGGCCACTTGACTCCGTCTCTGACTATTTTCTGAATCAACGAGTAAATTGAATTGGTGTAAAACGGCGGTTGACCGACAAAAAGTTCGTACAGTATCACGCCGACGGACCACAAATCCACGGTGTGGTCGTACGGTTGCTCTTGGACGAGCTCTGGTGCCATGTACAGCGGCGTACCCTTGATGGACGTCATCACCAACGACGTCTTGCTCATCGACCGCGCGAAACCGAAATCGCACACCTTGACGCACCGATCCGTCCCAATCAAAATGTTCTGCGGCTTCAAATCTCTATGAATCACCCGATTACTATGTAAATAATGCAACGCATCCACCAACTGAATCGCGATCCGCCGCACCTCTCGCTCCGGTAGCGTCTGGTCGTGTTCCAACACGTCGAACAGCACCCCTTGGGCAAACTCCATGACCACTATAAAATCCGTCTCCGTCTCGAACGCATCCAACATCTTGATCACGTTCGGATGATCCAGCGTCTTCATGATATCGATCTCGCTCCTCAACGACTTCAAATCCTTATCCGTTTTCCCGTGTTTCGGTATAAACTTCATCGCGCACGCGCGTCCGCTGTACCGCTGTCTCGCCTGAAACACTTTTCCGAACGATCCCTCCCCGACCGGTCGTATGATGACGTAATCATCGATGGACGTTTTAGACGTCAACGGGGTCATCGCCATCGCCGTTCGCGTCCGCGTCGCCGGCGGGGACGCCGTCGCCGCCGTCATCTCGGCCGTCTACCGGATCTCACTTCGAATCCAACGAGGGGAACGCAACGGACGCGCGCGAACCTCTAGATCCCGATCCGATCCGATCCTTCGTCGTCCGTATCGAGCGTCGTATCACCGAACGACGACGACGACGATGAGAACGACGGTCTCGTCGCTCGCCGGCGTCGTCGCGCGTCGTCGCTCGTCGGCGTGTGAAGGAAGATGATTACGATTCGATCGCTGGGTGTGGCTCGAGCACGCGTCGTGGTGCCCAGTTTTGATGACATGTTACAACGGATTCGCGCGCGGAGTACGTATGGATGGATGGACGGACGCCGATGGAGGATAGGGAAAGAGCGCGAGCGGTGCCGCGCGCGCGGACGACGGTGGTTGGGTTTAGCGCTTACCGCCGGATTTGCGTTTGCCGCCGCGTCCGCCGCCGCCGCCGCGTTGCTTGGCGCGCTTGGCGGCGTTCTTTTGACCTCTGAGATCCGCGAGCTGACGCTTGTCGACGGAGGGCCCGCCGGCGTTGCCGCGATGGAATTTACGAGCGACGACGGGTGCCTTGGTCTTTTTGGGTTTGCCGTTGGCGGTGCGACGCGCTCTGGCAAAGACGCGCTCTATTTCTTTAGCCTTGCTCACATCCGGAACGTCGTCTTGTTCGATAATGGCGGCGGCGCGAGATCGAGCGGCAGCCATCTTGGCTTCGGCGCGCTTCTTTTTGCGCCACTTGGCTTCGGCGACTTTTTTGATCGGGCGCGTGTTCACGGCGGCGAGCTCGGCTTTCGCGGCGGCGAGCTCCTCCGTCGTGTACTGCGGCACGGGTTTCATAAATCTGCGTTCGTCTTCGGCAAACCAATCGGGAACGTCGTCGTCGTCAAACGCGTATCTGTTGTACCCGTCTTCGATGAGCTCTTCGCGGTCCTTCTTACGAATCATCTTCTTCCCGAGGGCTAAGATTCGAGCGCGCGTGTCGTCGGAAAGCTCGTCCACTTCGGAATCGTAGCCGTAGCCGTCGGATTCATCCGAATCGCTCCCGCTCGACGCGTCTCGCTCGGCGGCGACGACTTCAAAGTCATCTTCACCCTTCTTCTTCCCACCCCGACGAGACGACGGTTTGTCGTCATCCGACGCATCGTCGTCGTAGGTATCGTCGCGTTTCGCACCCCCTTTACCGCCGGTCGCTTTCGCCTTTTTCGTCGCCTTTTTCGTCTTCGCGTCCGCCTCCGCCTTGGCGTCCTTCGCTCGCTTCGCCTTGGCTCGAAGATCATCGAAATCGTCATCGTCTTCGGAATCTTCATCCTTTTTCGACTTCTTTTTACCCCGCTTGGTCGGTTTCGGCGCTTCTTCTTCTTCTTCGCTCTCTGACGAATCCGCCGACGCGCCGCCGCTCGCGTTGGATGTCTTCTTTTTACCGCCGCTCGCAAACAAATCGTTGGAAAACCACATATCCGCCGCCTTGGCGGCGCTCTTACCCTTCTTCTTCTCCAACTCGACGAGGAGCGGATTCGCACCCTTCCTCTCCGCTGACTTGGACTTTTTACCCACCGGTGCGTCCTCCTCCTCGTCCTCCTCCGTGTCCCACTCGAGTTCGTCGCTATCCGACTTGAACTCGTCATCCGCCGGATCGCTCGGTTGGTCCTCGTCGTCGCTCGATTCGTCTTCGAGCTCGCCCGCGCCGAGTCGCGTGCGCTGATCGCGCCCTTTGCTCGGTTCGGTAAACTTTTCACCTTTTTTCGAACGACGCGCCTTGTACATGGCCCACATTTGATCTACTTCTCTGTCTAACCGCCGCTCGTCCTCCTCCGTATCCGAATCCGACCCACCCGAGTCCATCTCTTCGTCCGGGTCTTCGTCGCTGTCGTACGCGGCGGCGCTTCCCGGCGCCGGAGCCTTGGATACGACATCGAGCGCCTTGGCCGTCTTAATGCGAGCCAAGGAGAACAAATCCATCTCTTGTTCGACGATCGCTTCGCCGCTCGCGGCTAATCCTCGCGCGACGCGAAGACGCTCCTTGGCTCGGAGCTTTGCCTTCTTCTTCTTGTCTCTTCTCGCTTGCGCGTCGATTGAATTTTTCAATTCGCTCATTTCATTCAAGAGCTGATCCTTCTCGTCCGCATCCTTGTTTTCATCGTCGTCTTCGTCTTCGTCTTCGTCTTCGTCGTCTTCGTCCGAAGATTCTTCGTCCGACGACGCATCCTCGCCGCGTCGATGCTTCTTCTTTTCCAATCCCGTCTGCTTGCGAATCGTCATTCGCCAGCGAAGCAAAAGCTTGAAATCCGCCTTGCCCAACACGCCGAGATCGCTCACCAAGCTGCGAATCTCATCCGTCGTCGTCGGGTGGTTGTCGAGATCCATCCATCCCTCTTTCGGTGGGACGAGACCTTTGCGGTTCTGCGTCGGTCGTGAAAAATAAAGTCAGTCGATCGATTCGATTCGCCGCGCGTCGCGAACGAAGACGGAAAAATTTGGCGTCTTTCGGAACGAAAAGCCTCAGATGGGTAAACGGCATTGTACTAGAAAGATTTGTTTCAGCAGGGGCTCTGACCTCCCTTCAAACAAACTGTGAAGCTGTATCTTCATAGGCTTTTGTTTGTGCGTTCCAAAAGACGCAAAGAACCGGAAGAAAGAAAAACAAAAC